>CEPB01029597.1_pt1 | contig 18116 bp, 15 predicted proteins | sample 530611 | NCBI WGS metagenome assembly CEPB01 (sample SAMEA2620672, study PRJEB7988) | marine metagenome | isolation source: saline water (ENVO:00002010), including
GGCACAGATCACCGCTTCACAGCCGGCCTCCTTGGCCTTGCTGATGGCCATCGTCATGCCCCGATCTTTAAAAGAACCCGTGGGATTCAGTCCGTCGTACTTCACGTAGACCTTCACGCCTTTGCCGATCCGCTCGGCAATGGAAGGGACCGGGATCAACGGAGTTGCGCCTTCGCGCAAGGTCACCACAGGCGTGGAGTCACTCACAGGCAACCAGGATCGGTAGGCCTCAATCAGCCCTGGCCAGTCCTGCATGACAGGAGTCGGGGAGAAACGGCGACGGAGGCTGTTGAGCAGTGACACCTGCGGCGGGCAATCTTCTTCAGGAATCTATGTTGCAGGCCCTGCTCCCTGGTCCAGCTGCCGTCCTTTAGTTGCCGCCGTCCTTCAGACCATCCAGCGGAGAGTCAGAGAAGAACTGCACCAATCCGGCAATGGATTCAGCTTTTTCGATTACAGCCATCAGCGCTGGAATGTTGATCTCCATCACCTCGGCAGGGTAGGCCTCGAGAAATTTGATGGCGGTTAGGCCTCCCTCTCCGATCTGCATGCCGTTAATCACTCCGGCGCGGATGGCCGGCACGCTTACTGACGGGGCCGGCACTTTCAGGGGATAAATGATTCTGGCAACGCGTGTCAGGATCACATCGCCGATCCGTGTTGACATCAGTCGGCTGGTCAACACCAGTGGTAAGTCGATCTCCTGATTCAGGAGGTTTGCGACTTCTGCTGGATCCTGCCGGCTCAATTTCAGAAGATTCGCGAGGAGTCCTCGAGCTTCTCCGGTTTCAGCCAGGTAGGACAAATCGGCCACGCTGATCGAACGGATGAATGCACCACTGACGAGGGCCACATCCTTGGCGGCATGGGCAGGTTGGAAGCAGCTCAGAACACTAATTGCGAGTGCTGAACCTGTTGCAAGGGCTTGCCGCCGAAGGCGTGATCGTGCAGACATGGCCAGATCGAAGCGCTCGGAATCTAGGGGGAGACTCCTGCTGCCGCTTTAACCAACCGGACAACTCCACGTTCGGCCAATCCTTGAGCGAGCTCGACGCCCATGCGTCGTGCATCAGGTTCTCGCATCAGTCTTGGCAAGCGGCTGAATAGCAGATCAGGGGTGAAGCCAGGAAGTTGCTGCAGCACATGCACGAGTTGCCGTATCGGCTCAAGGTCGAGGTAAGCGTTCTGATTGAACTCCGAGTTCGCCTGCATCAGCAAGGGCGGTTGCAGGGGCCGTGGCAGGCGACGGCCCAGGCGTTGAAGGGTCATCCATCCCAGCGAATCGAGCTGGTCGGCTGCAGCTTCCACAAGCTGATGTCGCAACATCCCTCCGTTGGCTGACAACAGGAAATCAAGAACTTGATCCAGAAGGATCTCTAGATCCAATTGGTCCTGGCTGGCTGCACTGGCCATCAGATTTTCTAGGCGTGTCCAGCGGAAAATGTCGCCGTCGAACAGCATCTCCTTGAGGCTTTGCCTCAGTTGAGGATCTGGATCTTCCATCAGGCGGCGCGCGAAATAGGGGTAAGCCGCTCCGAGAATTTTGAAGTCGGGATCCACGCTTAATGCGATGCCTTCCAGCGTTACCAGTGATCGGATGATCAGGGCGTAGTACGGGGGAACTCGGAATGGGAACTTGTACATGACCCCGGAGAGGTCGTCGGTCACTGCTTTGAAGTCCATCCGGCTGACGCCCGCTTCCAGTGCCTGACTGAACACAGTCTCGAAGGCCGGAACAATCGGTTCGAGGTTTACGTCTTCAGCGAGGAAGCCGAGGCTGACGAAATCCTTGGAGAGTTTGCCGAAGTTGCGGTTCACCAGGTGAACAACGGCCTGAATCAAGCCAGTGCGGGATTCTCGCGTCACCTCACTCATCATCCCGAAATCGAGATAACAAAGTCGCCCGTCGGACAGGGCTAGGAGATTGCCAGGGTGGGGGTCAGCGTGGAAAAAGCCATGCTCAAGAAGTTGCTGCAGGCTGCAGTTCACACCCACTTCCACCATGTCGTCGGGATCGATCCCGAGCTCGCGCACTGCTTCGAGATTGGTGAGTTTGACGCCGTCGATCCATTCCATCGTCAGCACCCTTCGGCTCGTGGCTTCTCGGTAAATCCGGGGAACCGCGATGCGGGGGTTGTGTCGGTGGAGCTCACAGAATTTTTCCGCGTTGCCCGCTTCGTTGAGGTAGTCCATCTCCTCGAACACCCGCCGACCCAATTCATCGATCAGGGCAACCAGATCACTGCGGATCAGACCGATGTTGCTGTTGAGCCAGGCAGCGATATTGCGCACGATGTACAGATCCAGAGTGATCTGTTCACGCAGTCCCGGGCGTTGAACTTTCACGGCCACGCGTTGGCCATCCTTCAAAACCCCTTTGTGGACTTGTCCGAGCGAGGCCGCTGAGATCGGCTCACGGTCCAGTTCGGCATAGATGCTGTCGACGGGCCCACCGAGGTCTTCCTCGATGCAGGCCATGGCCAGATCACTGTCGAAACCAGGGAGTTGATCCTGCAGTTGCGCCAGTTCCTCCAGCAGAACGGGCGGAACGATGTCGGGTCGGGTCGACAGAGCCTGTCCAGCTTTGATGAAGGCGGGACCAAGATCCACCAGCAACTCGGCGCATTCGCGCGCACGGCTTCTGGCGCGCTGCTGATCCTTCAGCAGCCCAAAAAACCAGTCGAAGCCAATGCCGATCAGCAGCAGGCCAATCGGTACCAGGGTTTGCCAGAGGCGCCGCAGCAGTCGCTGGGGGTGTCCTGCGTAGATGCGCGTGATTTCGACCGGGTCATACGTGAGCAGACCGGCGGCTTCGATGAAATCTCCGAGTTCTTGTGGGGCCACAGGCCTGAATGCCTTATCTCCCCCCTTCTAAACGAGCTGAGCCGCCGCTACGGTCGGCATCACCACCGGGTTCTGCTGTGCTCACCGGTTTGAGACTTGAAAACATTGCCCTGATCGACAGCCTGGAGCTGGCGTTTGACCGAGGTTTTTCTGTGCTGACCGGTGAAACGGGAGCGGGCAAATCGATTCTTCTTGACGCCTTGGATGCGGCCCTGGGAGGTGTTCAGGCCAGTGCGGCTGTGCGGTTGTTGCGTTCCAACTGTGAGCGAGCAGTGATTGAAGCGACGTTTCGTCCTGGCAGGGCCGCCCTGCGCTGGCTGGAGGAACAGCAGCTGGCTGAGGGAGAGGAGGAGCTCGTGGTCAGCCGTGAATGGCGACGTCAGGAGGATCGGCTGAGCAGTCGTTCCAGGTTGAATGGGGTGATGGTGAATCGTCAGCAGCTGCTGGCTCTCCGCCCTCTGCTGATTGATCTCACCGTGCAAGGGCAGACCCAGCAACTGGCTCGTCCTGGTCAGCAGAAACGCTGGCTGGATCATCTTGGCGGAGCTCCCCTGGAACAGGAGTTGTCTGAGGTGCGCCGTCACTGGCAGGACTGGCTGCACTGCAGGTCTGCGTTGGAGCAGGCGGAGAGGGATCGTCTGCAGTTGGATCAGCAGCGGGAGGAGCTGGATGCCCTGCTGGTGGAACTGGAGAGTGCCGAACTCGATGACCCTGGTGAGATTGCCCAGCTGGAGGCTGAGCAGGATCGGTTGGTGCACGGTGTGCGTCTCCAGGAGGGTCTCGCTCTGCTCATCGGGCGTCTGCAGGACGGGGCAGAGCAGGCACCGTCTGCGTTGGATCATCTGGTGGCATGCACCCATGAACTGCAGCAGATGCAGGCACTGGATGCCTCGCTTCAATCCCTGAAGGAGCAATGTCTTGATCTAGAGGCCGGTGTGCAGGATCTGATTCGTGGCCTCGAGGCGTATGGCGCATCTCTGGAGAGTGATCCCGAACGCCTGGCCTTCCTTCAAGACAGGTTGGCTCAACTCAAGCGTCTTGAACGACGTCATGGACAGGAACTGGAGACCTTGATCCAGCAACGCGACGAGTTGCGTGATCGGCAACAGTCTGGAGGTGCTGATGGGCTTCTGGAGCGATTGCGTGACCAAGAGCGCGCCGCCTGTGCTGTTCGTGATCGAGGCAATGCTGCGCTTCGCGTCCGGCGGCTTGCTGTGGCCGCGCGGTTGCAGGAGCAGCTCATGGGGCATCTCCGGCCCATGGGTTTGGCCAATGTTCGTTTCGAAGTGGCTGTGGAGCCCGCCGATCCGAGCGAGAGCGGGGCTGATGCAGTGCAGTTTCTGTTTTCCGCCAATCCCGGACAGCCGCTGGCGCCGCTCGCTGATGTCGCTTCAGGCGGGGAGATGTCCCGTTTTCTGCTGGCGCTGAAGACCTGTCTGGCGGATGTGGACGGATCCAGCACACTCCTTTTTGATGAGATCGACACTGGCGTGAGTGGACGCGTCAGTGGTGCCATGGCGGATCTCCTGCGCAGGTTGTCGCGTCACCGTCAGGTGTTTTGCGTGACCCATCAACCGCTGGTGGCGGCCGCGGCGGATCATCATTTCCGCGTCAGCAAAGCCATCAGCGATGGTGTGACTCGCTCCCAGGTGTCCCAACTGCAGGACACTCAGGCGCGTCAACAGGAACTGGCGGAACTAGCGGGTGGCGATCTTCAGGAGGCCAAGGCCTATGCGGCCAGCCTGCTGGATCAGAAGGCTGCCTGACCACCCTCCGATCTTCGTAGAATTCTCAGTTCCCGAGATCCAGCCGTATGGGGCGCACCGCTCCCAACTCGAAGGCCTCATCGCCGGCGAAGCCGGTCAGCCTGAGTGCTGGATCCGATGAGGACGTGATCCGCGTGCGGGGGGCCCGCCAGCACAACCTCAAGAACGTTGATGTCACCATCCCCCGCAACAAGTTGGTGGTGTTCACCGGTGTGAGCGGAAGTGGTAAGAGCTCACTCGCTTTTGACACGATCTTTGCGGAGGGTCAGCGCCGTTACGTCGAGAGTCTTTCTGCCTATGCCCGCCAGTTTCTGGGACAGGTGGACAAGCCGGATGTGGATGCCATCGAAGGGCTTTCACCGGCTATTTCGATCGATCAGAAATCCACCAGTCACAATCCCCGATCAACAGTTGGCACTGTTACGGAGATTCAGGACTACCTTCGTTTGCTGTTCGGTCGCGCCGGCGAACCTCACTGCCCGAAGTGTGATCGGCCGATTCGCCCTCAGACCATCGATGAGATGGTCGATCAGATTCTGACTCTGCCGGAGGGAACTCGCTATCAGCTGCTGGCACCGGTGGTGCGCGGCAAGAAAGGGACCCACACCAAGTTGATCAGTGGTTTAGCTGCTGAGGGTTTCGCCAGAGTTCGCATCAACGGAGAGGTGCGCGAACTTGCTGACAACATCGAGCTCGACAAGAACCACAATCACAACATTGAAGTGGTGGTGGATCGCCTCGTTGCCCGGGAGGGCATCCAGGAACGACTGACGGATTCATTGCGCACCTCGCTCAAGCGCGGCGATGGTTTGGCCATCGTTGAGGTGGTTCCCAAGAAAGACGAGGAACTCCCTCAAGGGCTCGAACGAGAGCGCCTCTATTCGGAGAACTTCGCTTGTCCTGAACACGGCTCAGTGATCGAGGAGTTGTCTCCTCGGTTGTTCTCTTTCAACAGTCCATACGGTGCCTGTGAGGCTTGTCACGGCATCGGCCACTTGCGCAAGTTCACTCGTGAGCGGGTGATCCCGGATCCTTCTCTGCCGGTGTACGCCGCTGTGGCCCCCTGGGCCGAGAAAGACAATTCCTATTACTTCTCCTTGCTCTACTCCGTCGGTGAGGCGTTCGGTTTCGAGATCAAGACCCCTTGGCAGGAGCTGACGGAAGAGCAGCAAGACGTGCTGCTTAACGGCAGCCGAGATCCCATCTTGATCCAGGCAGACAGCCGTTATCGCAAGGGTCAGACGGGCTATCACCGTCCATTTGAGGGCATCCTGCCGATTCTGGAGCGACAGCTCCGTGACGCCAGTGGTGAGTCCCAGCGTCAAAAGTTGGAGAAGTATCTGGAACTGGTGCCTTGTTCCAGCTGCGCTGGAAAACGTCTGCGTCCTGAGGCTCTGGCCGTTCGGATCGGGCCTTATCGGATTACCGATCTCACCGCTGTGAGCGTGGGCCAGACCCTAGAACGGATTGAGCAGTTGATGGGTGTCGGCGCATTCGAGGGCGAGCAACCGCTGCTGACCGATCGCCAAATGCAGATCGGTGATCTCGTGCTGCGTGAAATCCGCATGCGCCTGCGTTTTCTCCTGGATGTCGGATTGGATTACCTGAGTCTTGATCGGCCGGCAATGACCCTTTCAGGCGGCGAAGCGCAACGCATCCGCCTGGCCACGCAGATCGGCGCCGGTCTAACCGGGGTGCTCTATGTGCTCGACGAACCGAGCATCGGCTTGCATCAGCGGGATAACGACCGTTTGCTGGCCACCCTCGAGCGGCTGCGAGACCTGGGTAACACCCTTGTGGTGGTGGAACACGATGAAGACACGATTCGCGCCGCTGACCACGTGGTGGATATCGGTCCGGGTGCCGGTGTGCATGGCGGCCACATCGTGGCCGAGGGATCGTTGCAGGATCTTCTGAATGCGGAGGAGTCCCTCACAGGGGCCTACCTCAGTGGTGAGCGCAGCATCCCCACCCCTCCTGAGCGTCGTTTGGCAGGGACGCGCAGCCTCAAGCTTCAGGACTGCTCCCGCAATAATCTCAAAAATGTGAGTGTGGAGTTTCCACTGGGTCGGTTGGTGTCCGTCACCGGTGTGAGTGGCAGCGGCAAGAGCACCCTGGTGAATGAGCTGCTTCATCCCGCACTCGAGCACGGTCTTGGCCACAAAGTTCCCTTCCCTAGCGGTCTCGGTGAGCTGCGCGGACTGAAGTCAATCGACAAGGTGATTGTGATCGACCAATCACCGATCGGCCGGACGCCTCGCTCCAACCCTGCGACCTACACCGGCGCGTTCGATCCGATCCGTCAGGTCTTTGCTGCCACTGTTGAAGCCAAGGCCCGTGGCTATCAGGTGGGTCAGTTCAGCTTCAATGTTAAAGGCGGTCGCTGTGAAGCCTGCAAGGGGCAGGGTGTGAACGTGATCGAGATGAATTTCCTGCCAGACGTCTACGTGCAGTGTGATGTCTGCAAGGGAGCACGGTTCAACCGCGAGACCCTTCAAGTCACCTACAAGGGCTACACGATTGCTGATGTTCTGCAGATGACCGTGGAACAGGCGGCTGATGTGTTCTCGGCGATTCCCCAGGCGGCTGATCGCTTGCGCACCCTCGTGGATGTTGGCCTCGGATACGTGAAGCTCGGTCAGCCAGCACCAACCCTGTCCGGAGGCGAAGCTCAGCGGGTGAAGTTAGCCACGGAGTTGTCAAGGCGAGCCACCGGCAAGACGCTCTATCTGATCGACGAACCCACCACCGGTCTCAGTTTCTATGACGTGCACAAGTTGATGGATGTGATGCAGAGGTTGGTGGACAAGGGCAATTCGATCATCTGCATTGAGCACAATCTTGATGTGATTCGCTGCTCTGATTGGTTGATTGATCTGGGACCGGAGGGAGGTGATCGCGGTGGTCAGATCGTGGCCTGTGGAACGCCGGAGGAGGTTGCTCAACACCCAACCAGCCACACAGGGCGTTACCTCGCCAAAGTGTTGAAGCAGCATCCACCGGAGAACCTCCCCCTCGCGGCATGAGGCTTGTCCAGCGCTTTCGGATCCCTGCACTCACCGCTGCTTTGGGGTCGTTGTTGCTGGTTCAACCGTCCGCTGCGGCTGATCGGCTCACGTTCACGCTGCCGCTGTTTGAGGAACAATTCAGTCTCGATCTCACCAGGGCATATACGGCCCAGGAGTTGATTGATTCCAATCCGGATCTGCAGGAACTTGATCGAGCGGGCAGTGGTGCAGTCCAGCGACTGATGGAGGCTTTGCTCACCGCACCTCTTCCTCAAACCACAGGGGACATCCTCAATCAGTCGCTTGGTCATCCCTTGTTCGAGCAGGCTTTGATCGCTGCGTCTGAACTGGTGCAAGTCACCGGTATTCCCGTTGATACCAGTGGTCGCATGCTCGCGGATGCTCTGGCCGCGGCCTATCGCGACGATGAGCCTCATCTTCTGGGCTTGCTTCGCCATGTGCCTGGTGAGGAGATCACGTTGAATCTCGAGGTGCTGGCCTTCTACGCCAATCGTCTGCGGCGCAATCAGGATGATGCCAGGGCACTTGTGCAGCAGACCACGGCCGCCACACCGGTTTCTGCCGAGGTGATGGCGGGTCTTGATTCCGGTTGGAGCCGCGATCAACGATCCGTTGCTGTGGCCCATCGCGTCCGGCCTCTGGAGGTGACGGTGATCGCTCCAAAGCGATCCTCCAATGGTCGTCTGGTGGTGATATCCCATGGTCTCTGGGATGAACCGGCCAGTTTTGAGGGCTGGGCGCATCTTTTGGCAGCCCATGGCTTCGCCGTGTTGTTACCTCGCCATCCCGGCAGCGATGCGGAGCAGCAGCGAGCGCTTCTTCAGGGTGAACAACCCCCACCATCGTCAGAAGAGCTGCGACTGCGTCCGATGGATGTCACCGCGCTGATCGATGCCGTCGCTGCCGGTCAACTGTTGTCGGAGTTCAGCATTGATACCGATGCTGTCGCGGTCGTTGGCCACTCCTGGGGTGCCACAAGCGCTCTTCAGTTGAGTGGGTTGCAAACCACCAGCAGAAAGCTTGCTGTCCGTTGCCTGGATCCCAATGATCCTGATCGCAACCTCAGCTGGTTGTTGCAGTGCGGCTGGCTGGATGGAGCTGACCAGGGATCCTTGGCCGATCCCAGGGTTCGGACCGCTGTGGTCGTGAGCCCGCCTCTGCGATTGCTCTTTGATGAGTCGAGTGGTCCTGCAATGCACGCCAAGGTGCTGCTGGTGAGTGGCACCCGCGACTGGGTGGTGCCTTCGGATCCGGAGGCGGTTGTTCCTCTGCGCAATGGTCAGCCAATGGCGAACGGTCATCGGATCGTGTTGGCCTCCGGTGGCGATCACTTCAATCTCTGGGCTCCGATTGATGCCGAAGAGCCGCCGGTTCTCGCCCCACTCATCTTGGCCTGGATCAACGAACAGTTGGAGGTGACTGATTCATTCCGTTTCAGCAGTGGTGGCTGGGGGAATGAACGGGTACCTCTTCTTGATATCACTCCAAAGTTATGAGATTCGTTACGACAATTCTTGGATCAATCAAGCATTTTGTGTCTAATTCTCAACATTCAATCAGCTCATTTTTCCAGTGTATTACTCCCTCAGAGTTCAGTTCTTGCAAGTTGTTTGGCCTGGTTCAACAACGCTTCAACGAAACTTCTCAGATTGTTTTTACGTTTCCAATCTCTAGATCCCCTCACCCTTGAACCGGACACCAGGACTTGTTCCTGCTCGTGTTGGAGACATTTTGGGACTGAAGCTGCTGCATCTGCATCTCCATGGCTTGTTTCGATCCCATGATCTGGAACTTGGCCGCGACGCGGATACCGGTGGTCAGACCCTTTACGTGCTTGAGCTTGTGCGCAGCCTCGCCAACCGCGCTGAGGTGGATCACGTCGAGGTGGTGACGCGTTTGATTCAGGACCGTCGGATGTCCCTGGATTACGCCCAACCGCATGAATCGATCGCACCTGGGGCATCGATCCGTCGATTCAGCTTTGGGCCTCGGCGCTATCTGCGCAAGGAACAGCTTTGGCCCTATCTCGATGAGTTGGCTGATCAGCTGGTTCGTCACCTTCAGGTTTCGGACAATCGTCCTGACTGGATCCACGCCCACTACGCCGATGCAGGGTATGTGGGCGCATTAGTCAGTCGACGGCTTGGGATTCCTCTTGTGTTCACTGGGCATTCCCTCGGTCGAGAGAAACTGCGCCGATTGCTGGCGGCCGGTGGCGATCATGAGCAGATCGAACAGTCGTACTCGATCAGCAGGCGGATCGATGCCGAGGAACTGGCCTTGGCCCATGCCGATCTTGTGATCACCAGCACGCGACAGGAACGCGATGAACAGTATCGCCGCTATGGACGTTTCAAGTCGGAGTGTGCCCAGGTGGTTCCTCCGGGTGTGGATGCAAGACGTTTCCACCCTCTGGGCAGTGTTGATGAGTCTGTCCAGGTCTCGGAGTTGCTGAGCTCCTTCTTGCGTGATCCCGATCGACCTCCTCTGCTGGCAATCTGCAGAGCCGATCGCCGCAAGAACATTCCCGCGCTGGTCGAGGCCTTCGGTCGGTCCGCTGTGCTGCGTCAGCGGCACAACTTGGTGTTGGTGCTGGGCACGCGAGAGGACTCTCGTCAGATGGATCGTCAGCAACGGGAGGTGTTTCAGCAGATCTTCGAACTGGTTGATCGATACGACCTCTATGGATTGGTGGCGTATCCCAAACAGCACCGTCGTGATCAGGTGCCGTTGATCTACCGCTGGGCCTCGGCTCGCCAGGGTCTGTTCGTCAATCCTGCGCTGACCGAACCCTTTGGTCTCACGCTCCTGGAGGCGGCCGCCTCCGGTTTGCCGATGGTGGCGACCGATGACGGTGGTCCACGCGAAATCCTGCGCCGCTGCGACAACGGCCTGCTGGTGGATGTGACTGATCTCGAATCGGTTCAGGACGGTCTCGAGCGAGCGGGAGCGGATCGCCATCGCTGGAGACGCTGGAGCGATAACGGTGTTGAGGCGGTGAGTCGTCACTACAGCTGGGATGCCCATGTCTGCAGTTACATGGCCCTCATGCAGGAGCGGCTCAAACGTTCCAACGCTGTGCCAGCCACATCTCAATTGATTCAGCAGGATTCATCGCTCAGTCCTCTTGGATCCCGCTTGCTGCTGCTGGATCTTGACAGCAGCCTGGAACACCCGGCGGCAGAGGATCTGCAAATTTTGCGGCAACAGTTGATCGCTCCCGCTGCTCAGGCGGTTCGCACCGGCCTGGGAATCATCACCGGTCGTTCCTTGTCCGTCGCCCGCCAACGCTTCGCTGAACTGCACCTCCCTGATCCTCAGGTTTGGATCACCCAAGCGGGAACACAGATTCATTACGGTCAGGACCAGGTGGCGGATCGTTTCTGGCAAGCCCAGATCGGCGTCGATTGGTCGCGGGTGGCGGTTGAGCGGACCCTCGCTGACCTGGACGATCACATGGATCTTCAGAAACCCGAGCATCAGGGGGAATTCAAGGTCAGTTATCTCCTGCGTCAGTCCGGTCCATCTGTGCTTCCCCTGATTCGCCAGCGTCTGCGGCAGCACGGTCAGCCTGCCCGTCCGCACCTGCGCTGTCATTGGTTTCTGGATGTGTTGCCGCTGCGTGCATCTCGCAGCGAGGCGATCCGTTTTCTCTCACTGCGCTGGAAGCTGCCGCTCGAGCAGATCTTGGTGGTGGCCAGTCAGCAGGGGGATGTGGAACTGGTGCAGGGTCTCCCGGCAGCCGTCGTGCCGGCTGACCATGACCCGTGCCTGGATGGCTGCCGGCAGCAGAAGCGGGTCTATTTCGCCAATCGCTCACGATTGCCCGGCGTGCTGGAAGGACTCCAGCACTACCGATTCCTCAGCGCCCGGTCGCGCCTCGATCAGTCTTCGATCTGAATCGTGACCGCTGCAGCACTGCCGTCCGCTTTGGCCTGAGCTTCGATTCGATCCTTCCCGCGGGCGAGGGCAACGCCCATGCGTCGTCCAGGTCTTGGCTGGGCTTTGCCGAACAGCAGAACATTGGTGTCGGGTTGGCTCAACGCCTCTTCCAGACCGTTAAAGCTGACGCGACTGCCATGCTGGTCAGCGAGGATCACACGGCTCGCTGCCGCTTCCGTGCAGTGGATTGCGGGGATTGGCAGACCCAGAACGGCTCTTAGATGCAACTCGAATTCACTGAGGTTCTGGCTGATTAAGGTGACCAGTCCGGTGTCATGAGGACGGGGTGAGAGCTCCGAAAAAATCACCTCATCTCCGCAGAGGAAGAATTCGACGCCGAACAGTCCGGCACCACCAAGGTTGTCCGTGACAGTGCGGGCCATGGCCTGGGCTTGTTCCAACTGCTCTGCACTCAGGGCAGCGGGTTGCCAGCTGCACTGGTAATCCCCGTTGGTCTGCTCATGACCGATGGGCGGGCAGAACAAGGTGGATCCATCCCGCTGTCGGATGGTCAGCAGGGTGATTTCCAGGTCGAAGCGCAGAAATTCTTCAACGATTACTTGGGCCGACGTGCCACGGGCATTTGCCATGGCTGCTTCCCACGCTTGGTCGAGGTCCTCAGCCCGTTCCACCACACTCTGGCCTTTTCCGGAGGAGCTCATGACAGGCTTCACCACCACCGGCCAGCCCAGCGGTTCTGCCGCTTGATGGAGCTCTTCCGCGCTAGCGGCGTAGGCAAATCGCGCTGTGCGCAGGCCGAGTTCTTCGGCGGCAAGATTGCGAATGCGATCCCTGTTCATTGTCACGGCTGTGGCCCGGGCTGTTGGGATCACGGTGATGCCGTCGTCTTCGAGTTCTGTCAGTGCATTCACTGCTAGTGCTTCGATCTCGGGAATCACCACCGTTGGACGGTGGCGGCGCACCACCTCCAGGAGAGCCTCCGGTTCTGTCATCGGCAGCACTTCCGCCACGTCCGCCACCTGCATCGCTGGGGCGTTGTCGTAGCGATCGCAGGCGATCACCCTGCAGCCCAGGCGTTGGGCGGCAATTGCAACTTCCTTGCCGAGTTCACCACTGCCCAGCAGCATCACCGTGGCGGGAAAGGTCGTCATCGCTTGTTTCGCGGCAGCATGGTCTGATCTTCGCGTTTCGCCTGATGGACGCTCTCCAGAGCCTCATCACCTTTGCCTTCACAACGGCGGGGGATGCGGCTGATGGTCTGTTGTTTGGCTGGGAGATCGCCACGATTCAGAAGTGGGTGTTGATCTACCTCGGTGTCTCTTCGCTGGCGTTCGTGCTGGTGTGGCTTGTCGGTGCGTTGCGCACGAAGGGCTGAGTCAAAGCAGCAGGCAGCCAAGCAGGATTACGCCATACAGCGTGATCAGCTGCATGCCCTCGTACCAGTCCAGCTGGTTGTTTTCGGTGATCCAGTGCACTGCCAACACGGCGATCCCTGTGCAGCCCAATGCGTTGAGTGGCACGCTCAGGTGCAGAAAACGTCCCAGAGGCCAGCCGATCAGCACCAGCACAGGCAGCACGAACAACATCAGCTGACCGCTCGATTCCATCGTGCTGGTGATGGCCAGGTCCATGCGACCGCGGCGGGCGGCACCGACGGCGATCACACCTTCAGCGGTGGATCCGAACAGCGGCAGCAGGATCAGACCGATGAACAGTTCGCTGAGATGTGTGTGTGCCACCAGCACTTCCAGGGTCTGCACAAGGGGCTCTGAAATCGCCACAACGGCGAGGCTCACCACGCCCATGGCGATCAGGATGGCTGCGATCTCGTGCTCGTGTTCCGTTTCCGTGGATGGCCGGCTCGTGCTCGGATCTGCGGGCTTGATCGGATTGCCGCTGAAGAAGGAACGGTGGGTTCCTAGCTGCAGCACGAAGGAAAGTACGTAGTAGATCAGGATCATGACGGCTACAGCCAGCGAATAGAGAGCGAAGCTGTCTCGCTGGTCGTTGCCTTCCAGGAGTGTGGTTCCTGTTCCGAGGCTGATAATTGTGGGGATCGCCAGCAACAGCAGGCTGAGCATCAGCTGCCGGGCTTGAAGCTCTGTGCTGCTGGCCTGGATCGTCACGAGCTGTTTCCGCTGTCCTGCCAGCACGGTGCTGATCCCCAGCATCAGCAGACAGTTGGTGATCACGGCGCCGGCGACGGAGATCACCACCAGCTTGTAAAGGCCACTCGTGAGCGCCATGATGCTGACCACCAGCTCCACAAGGTTGCCGAGTCCCACGCTCACGACACCGCTGTAGCGATCACCGAGGTGATCACTGAGGTGATCCACCAGCCGTGAAATCACCCTGGCCAGGGGAATCAGCGCGACGCCAAGCCCCAGGAAGCGCAGCAGCAGTGCCATGGTCGTGGTCGTGCTCGACGGAACGACGGCCAAGCTCAGCAATGCCGGCAGCAGCAGCAACGACCAGCCGCTGACGTAGTCACTTTTCAGAAGGTTGAGGCAGTCGCGGAGCGTGCGTTCCATCGCAGTATTCCTCAGTGATCCAGGTTGTGGATCAGGGTCAGCTGCCGTTCCGCAGGCTCTTCGTTCACAAACCCCCAGGACTGGAACACCTCGGCGTCGTCATGGGTGATGCGCTGATCTCCGTTGTTCTGCTGCAACACGAAACCTCGCTCGGCCATGCGACGCATCAGGCTGGCTGCTTCCTCAAAGCGAGCGGCCATCGCCTCCAGGCTGGTGCAGTCGGCGGTCAGACCAGCTTCCTTCCAGGTGAAGTAGCTCATGGGAGTTCGGATCAGTTGGGGCGTAGCGCCAAGCCCAGCATGACCAGTCCAGCGGTCACCAGCCAAAACATCGGCACCACCACTTGTTCGGATGTTCCACCCAGTTCGAAGTGGTGATGGAGAGGAGCCATTCGGAACACGCGTCTCCCCACCCCATCAGTGCCTTTCGTGGCTTTGAACACCCACACCTGGATGATCACCGACAGGGATTCCGCCAAGAACACGCCTCCCATCAGGAGTAGTGGCCAGAGGCTGTTCGTTAATAGGGCCACCGCCGTGAGCGATGCCCCCATCGCCAGGGAGCCGGTGTCGCCCATGAACACTCTGGCGGGGTTGCGGTTGTGGATGAGAAAGCCCAGCCAGCATCCCGCCATGGCTAGGCAGAACCCGGCGATGGCGGGATCACCCTGATTGCCGCGCAGCATCAGCTGCAACCCAAGACCGGTGAAGACCAAGGCACCACATCCGCTGGCTAGACCATCCAGCCCATCGGTGAGGTTCGTGGCATTGCTTTCTGCCAGAAACACGAACAGACCCAGTGGCCAGATCAGCCAGCCAAAGGGGATTGCGATGCCGTAGGGAAGGCTCACCGTGCCTTGAATCCATCCCTGCTGCGCTGACCAGCCAAGAAAAAGCAGTGCTGCCGTTGCTTGAAGCAGCAGTTTTCCCTTGGGAGAGAGGCCGGTGTTGGTGTTCTTGGTGAGGCTGCTCCAGTCATCAACACCGCCAATCACCATGTAGGCCAGGGTGACCAGACCGATCGCCAGTAACTGGTTAGCGCTGCGGCCCTCGCTGCTGATCAGACATCCCGTGATGACACCAACGGGCACCACCAGTAGTCCGCCCATGGTGGGTGTACCCGATTTGCTCTTGTGACCTTCAGGACCTTCCGTCCGGATCACCTGACCCATTTTCAGCGCCCGTAATTGCGGCACGCCCCACCACGTGATGATCGAGGAGATCAGCATTGCCACCAGCCAGGGCAAGCTCAACAGGCTGTTGGGAACACTGGCGTCACATAAAAAAGCCGCGGCTCCCACTGCTGCGATCAGGGCAGCAGCGGTAAGGCGGCCATCAAGACGGATGAATCGCTCCGCAGAATCGTTCAAGTCCCAGCGGCAAATCGCTGGGACCATAGATCAGTCTTCCCAGTTTTCCTCGGTCTCTTCGTCGGCCTTGTAGTCCTCTTTCTCGCCCATCAGCGCGGAGAGCTCTTCCTCTTCCACCGTGCTCACTTCGGGTGAACTGGATTCTTCATCTTCCACCAAACGTCCGCTGGTTTCGAGCCAGCTCAGCAGATCAGGCTCTTCGCGCAATGGCAGAACCGGAGCAGGATCCTTGCGTCCGTAACGGGTCAAGGCGGGATTGACGCCGTCGAGGGCGCTCAAGTCCGTAAGGGCTGAGGACAAGATCTCTGGAGCCAATCCACCAATATACGAGACAGTGTTGTCGACCCCTGTGAAGAAAGCGGTTCTACTCGCTTGTGTGTGGGGTTTCGCGCTGGTGATCAGTGCATTGGTTCGGTTGTGGGGTGTTCAGCATCCCCTGCCCCTCGAGGTCAGTGCAACGCCTGTTTTGCTGCTGTTGTTGATGCCTGCAGCGCTGATGGGCGGTTGGTTGCTGATGGCGTCCCGCGGGAGTGGAGAATCGGAGTAGTTCCGATACAGATCAGGAGTCCGCTTGATGGGACGCGCCAAGAAGGTTGTGCTCGCGTATTCCGGTGGTGTGGATACCAGTGTCTGCATCCCCTATCTCAAACAGGAATGGGGTGTTGAAGAGGTGATCACCTTTGCGGCGGACCTCGGCCAGGGTGATGAACTTGAGCCGATTCGTCTCAAGGCATTGGAGGCCGGTGCCAGCCAGTCGATGGTGGGAGATCTGATTCAGCCCTTCATCGAAGACTTTGCGTTTCCAGCGATTCGCGCCAATGCGTTGTACGAGGGCCGCTACCCCCTGTCGACGGCGCTGGCGCGGCCTCTGATTGCGCGACGACTGGTGGAAGTGGCCCGTGAAGTAGGCGCTGATGCCGTCGCCCATGGCTGCACCGGCAAGGGCAACGATCAGGTGCGTTTTGATGTGGCCATTGCAGCCCTGGCTCCAGACTTGAAGGTGCTCACGCCGGCCCGTGAATGGGGCATGAGCCGTGAGGAGACCATCGCCTATGGCGAACGATGTGGCATTCCCGCACCGGTGAGCAAGAAGTCGCCCTATTCGATCGATCTCAACCTGCTAGGCCGCAGTGTGGAGGCCGGCCCGCTGGAAGACCCGATGGTGGCCCCTCCAGAGGAGGTTTTCGCCATGAGCGTTTCCGTGGATGCAGCGCCATCGGAGGCTCAGGACATCGAGATTGGCTTTGAGGGCGGCAACCCCGTCAGCATCGACGGCGTGCGGATGACACCGGTCGACTTGATCCGTGAGGCCAACCGCTTGGCGGGGATGCATGGCATCGGTCGCCTCGACATGATCGAGAACCGTGTGGTTGGCATCAAGAGTCGGGAGATTTACGAAACACCTGGTCTGTTGATGCTGATTCAGGCCCATCAGGAGCTGGAGAGCCTCACCCTGGCGGCCGACGTGCTGCGCACGAAGCGCCAATTGGAGATGCAGTGGGCTGATCTCGTGTATCAGGGCCTCTGGTTCGGACCTCTGAAAGAAGCGCTGGACGGTTTCATGGATCGCACCCAGGCCCACGTCCATGGTGTTGTGAGGCTGCGACTGCATAAGGGCAACGTGATCGTCACAGGCCGCGCCTCCAGTGACAGCAGTCTCTACGTGCCTGAGATGGCTTCCTACGGCAGTGACGATCAGTTCGATCATCGTGCTGCCGAAGGATTCATCTACGTCTGGGGATTGCCCATTCGCCTTTGGTCGGCAGCCCGGCGCCGTTGAAGGCTCACACTCCGAGGACGCAATTTTTGTCGGATCAAGCGGCGTTTCTTTCGGAACGTCCTTGACGGCGGCTGCGTGCCTGTCTCCAACGTTCAAGCAGGGGCAGATGGTGATCGCTTCTCTGGGGTTCCCGCTGCTCGATGAGGGGAAGGTTTGCTTCACCCAGCAGTTGCTGCGCCCGGGCCAGCAGTCGGTAACGCTCCATCAGCGGTTCCAAGCGCTGTTGAAATTTGCGTTCGAACAAGTCCGGCAGCGCTTCAAGCAAAACCTCGTAGTCATGCACGATCGTTTCGAGTTCATCGATGCGCGCGCGCAACGCATCAACCTCTGGATCGGATTCGCGATCAGGTGATGAAACAGCTTCCGGAGCATTCCAGCGGGGCTCCGGTGCCTGATGGCCTGAACTCTGGAACTGCATAACCGGACGGTATCGCCCGGTCAGCAGTTCAACAATGTCTGGATCAGGCAGACGCTTCAGCCGTTTGAGGCTGCGCTGCAGCTTCACTTCCAGGGACCACTCGGGGAGCCGGAAGAGGACCGTCTTGCTTGACGGTGAGATACCGGATCACGTCCTCACTCAGGCGCATGGCCTTTTCCAGAACGGCCACCTGCTGGCCATCACCGTTGTGGCTCAGCTGCACGTAAATACCTTCCTTGTGCTTGGCGATCGGGTACGCCAAACGACGCTTGCCGCGCATCTGGTTGTCCAGCACGTCCGCGCCGGCTTCCACAAGGATGTCGCGGTATTTGGTGAGATGAGACTCGACCTCTTCCTCCGGAATGTCCGGACGGAGGATGTACATGGTCTCGTAATAAGGCTGTTGGGTCATGGAGACAGATCCGACAGGGACTGAAGGCTCACCCAGGTGAGCGACGGATCCAACAGCCTATCTC
>CEPB01076141.1_pt1 | contig 17117 bp, 9 predicted proteins | sample 530611 | NCBI WGS metagenome assembly CEPB01 (sample SAMEA2620672, study PRJEB7988) | marine metagenome | isolation source: saline water (ENVO:00002010), including
TCTTTCATAGAGTATGAAGGATTATTTTCGTCGACCAATGATTGGTATGGCACATCTGCCCCAGAATTTTCATCTGATGAAGAATTAGAAATTCTGGTTCTTGCTAATGACAACGGGGTGTTGGAAGTCTATACAAAGACACATCATTCTGTAGTTCAATTGGAAGAAAAATCTAACTCTAATTACTACTCACAAATAGTCACACTAATCCTAATGATATTCATCGCAATAGTTGGAATTCAGTATCTTCGCGAAAAATTTTCTTCGGCGTTTAAATTCTTTATATTGTTGGTTTTTTCTATTTTCTTATTTTCTTTCGGCGACATCGCTTCATCTTGGTCAGAATATATCGACAATTATAGGACTACATCAATAGATCAAGAAAAACTTTGGCAGGATGAATGGCCAGATGAATGGCTGGGGACTCAAATAATTATTTTTGAATTTGATAATCAAACCATAGCCTATGGCGGCATAACTGGAGAGGAAACAGCACTATCTTTAACCGTTAATGCCGCAGAAAATAATCAAATCAAAATAGAAATGTCTGATACTCCAATGGGTAAATATATTCATAGTTTCAATGAACAACAAGGAGACGGGTGGGTATATTTTGTTGATGGCAGTGAAGCAATCGTTTCAGCCGAATTCGCTAGGATTTCATCAGATAGTATTGTACACTGGAAGATGGTTTAGACGGTAATACTCAAGACACTTCACTTGTTGGCTAGTTCATGTTCCAAGCCACCGGTATACATGGTCCAGTGTTGGGCCCGTTAGGTAGCTTGATTTTGGATGTAGTATTACTCGGAATCGCATTCTGGATGCTGCTAAGCAATACTAAAAAGACAATCCCTGATGTAATATTATTTGCTTCAATTGTCGCTGGCGTCTCTGTGTTGAGGATTTTAATGGTACCATTACCGAACGTTCAACCAGTTACAGTCGCGGCATTATTGGTCGGTGCACAGTTAGGTGCAAAGAGAGGGATTGCATTTGCAATTTTAGTTACCATGATTACTAATTTCATTATTGGCAATGGGATTTGGACTCTTTACCAAGCCCTCGGCTGGTCATTGGTTGCAGTAATAGGGGCAAACTACAAACTAGTTTTAGACGGGAAAATAAATCACAAAAGAATTTTGTTTACTTCGATAATTACAGCATTCATGTTTGATTTCATCGTATCACTTTCTGTTATAGATGGTTCAATAACTTTCAGTCAATTTATGCTTTACCTAGCAAATGGCATTCCTTATGACTTAATGCATGCTATAGGAAATCTGGCTTTTGCAGCATGGCTAACAACATGGTTTGTAAATTTATTACAACATCAGCCCACGCTTGAAGAAATTGAACTATCGGTTGTTGAAGGGCATGTCATTGAATCATAATGAACCGACAATGGTCCTAGTGGCTCGTAAAGATCTAAAACTTTCAGCAGGTAAATTAGCAGTACAATGCGCCCATGCAGCGACAAGTTGTACATTAGTCGCAACTAGAAATGAGAAGCGATTATTTGAACGTTGGAAGAATAACGGGGCTAGAAAGATATGTCTTCAGGTAGATGATTTACAATCCTTGCAAGTTATAGCAGGTCAAGCACAATCCGCGAATCTGATAACTCATATCGTCAAAGATGCTGGACACACTGAAATTCCCCCAGGAACAGTAACGGTGCTTGGAATTGGGCCAGGTCCTCGAAGAAGTATCGACGCCATTGTTCGAGAGTTGAAGCCTTATTGAGTATGAACTAGTGCTTTAACCGAGCGCAATGGGAATTCGTTCTTTCATTCATAGATTAACTGCTCCTCGACGCATTGGGGGTGTCCTAATTGAAGAGGATGTAAAAATGGTTTTTGTTATAAATTCTGAATTGAAGATGGGTAAAGGAAAAATTGCCGCTCAAGTTGGGCATGCTGCGGTCTCTTCAACCCTGAAATCTGGAGAAAAAACCCCTCATTTATTCGAAGCATGGTTGGCGGCAGGTCAAAAGAAAATCTGCGTTAAGGGAAAGGATGCCGAACATCTACTAGAGTTAGAAAAGAAATGTAAAAGTCTAGGCATTAATACTGTGAAAACTCATGACGCAGGACATACCCAAATCCCATCAGGTTCTCTAACAGTATTATCTTTGGGCCCAGATATTGAATCAAATTTAGATCCAATTACGGGGGATTTGAAACTTCTGTAATCAATCGCCGCATTGATGAGTGATGGGTCCTTCGATTGCCCATGCGCGAATATCCAAGTGACCGAGTTGACCTACGTAGCGATACTGTCACACAACCTACTGCTGCAATGAGAGAAGCAATGGTTAATGCTGCAGTTGGTGATGACGTTCTTGGCGATGACCAAACTGTAATCCAGTTACAAGATATGCTTGCTGAAATGTTAGGCAAAGAGGCAGCCCTTTTTGTCCCAAGTGGAACAATGTCCAATGCTATAGCAATTAGAGCCCATACATCTCCCGGCGACGAAATAATTACAGAAACTGCTAGCCATATTTATGTTTACGAAGGCGGGGGTTATGCTGCTCTTTCAGGGTGTTCTGTAGCACTTGTTCCGGGCAATTCTGGAATCATGGAGCCCGAAGATGTCGAAAAAGCAATTCGTAAACAAGAAGGTAGCCTTGGTCACTATCCTAACGGAAGTTTAGTCTGCGTAGAAAATACCGCCAATCGTGGTGGAGGAACATGTTATCCCCAAGAAAAGCTCGATCAAATTGCAAAAATAGCCCACGACAATGGATGTGCGGCTCATATAGACGGCGCTCGATTGTTCAATGCTTGCGTCGCAACAGGTACTTCTCCTTCTAGAATGGTTAGAGAATATGATTCCATTTCGATTTGTCTTTCAAAGGGCCTCGGGACACCAGTTGGAAGCGTTTTAGTAGGCTCTAGCGAGATTATCTCTAAAGCACACAGGTGGAGAAAAATGTTTGGCGGTGGAATGAGGCAGGCCGGCGTACTTGCTGCATGTGGAATCTATGCCTTAGAGAATCATGTGGAGAGATTGGAAGAAGATCACAGAAGAGCAAAACATCTAGCTGAATCTGTTAATTCAATAAATGGATTTAGTGTTAATTTAGATAGTGTTGAGACAAATATGGTCTACATTGAAGGAGATATAGGAGCGAAGAAAATTCTAGAAAAATTAGCAAAACAAGGCATCGATGTTTTAGAAGTTGGCCCTTCAGCAGTCAGAGCAGTTGTACATCTACATATCACCGACGAAGATATCGAAAGAACAATTCAAGCATTTCAGAACCTAATTTAATGCCTTTTATTGAAATACTCTCGATATCTTATCAGTCGATAGATTATGTCTAATAAGGCTCCTAAGTGTCAATTATGCGATCAAAAAGCATCGATTAAAGGATTGTGCCATTTGTGTAATTCAATGATAAAGAATATCAAAAAGAAGTCTTGGAATAAAGAAATTCCCGAGGACATTAACCAGAGATCGATCGAAATTATTGGAGGAGGGGAGCAAAGTTCGCCAAAACGCTGGAAGTCCTTTGAGGCATCAGTAAGTGAATTAGATTTAATTAATTGGGCCAAGTTAGGAAAAAATCAAGATCCGGTTTTAGAATTCCCTTGTGATAAAGAAAAGGGTTTAGCGATTTGTTCTGAACTCGAAGGTGGAGCTAGACTCAATGCAGAGGATAGATCGATACTTCACTGTGGATTCCAAATGATTAATAATACACGAATTTCCTTTTTATCGTCGAAGGTTGTAGTCAATGGTAGAGTGTTACCTAATGATGTTCCTGTTGCTTCAATAGTGAGAATGATTTATGATGAAAAAGCAAGGATTGGTTGGGATATTTCACAATTGGTTATTGCATTAGGTTCAATCAATATCCCTACTGGGGGCAATATAAATGAGAGGTATAATTTCCGTGTAAGGCAGAGAAGACGACATGTTGACAGAGATTCAGTTTTAGCTACCCTGTCTTGGATAGAATGGATGGCAGAAGAAAATATTGCTCCTCCTGAAAATTATCGTCTCCATCCATTATCGGTTTGGGCTAGAGACTTGAGATTAAGACTGACAGAACAAAGCGGAATAGGCTTTCAAGAAACAGTAAATATTGCATTTCACAATCACCCTGGCGGAATGGAGCATATAAGCCAATATCCTTGGATTGGTGAATGGAAAAACTATAATTCACCAACGATTTACAATACTCCTGGGTCATGGCCGTTAAGCATCTTCTCAATGAATTTAAAGATTAAAGTTAGGAATAAACAACATAGCACACGTCTTGCAAGTGTGCCAAATCGTCCGTGCATCTGGGCAGCAATAATCGCTTTAGCATTCTCGCCAGCATCATCGAAAAATGGTCATTTATTATACTCAATACAGTATAATTGGACGCATCAAAAAGAGAATGTAGTTGACATACCCCCTCCACTTCAAAGATCTATCCAATTGCTATATGAAGTCATAAACGGTAATTCAGCAGAGGTTTTCATTGAACAAGATACAATACTTGTAATTGGAAGACTAGGCCATTTCTATGAGGTCAAAGTAGGCGAAGGCGCTCATGGTGCTCCTTACATTATCAGACTTGTCTCTTCTTTGAAACCAAGAAAATCGAAACCGATATGCATCCATAGTGGAAGATTTCATTCAAATCTGCCTTTAGGAGATACGATTGCATCTGTAGTTTTGGCATTATTAGATGATGTTTCAATATCCCAACGAGTTGAGAGTTTGCGTAGTGAATTGAGTAATATTCAACCCATTGGATTCCCGTCCTTACTTTCTGAACAACATATACAATTATTAGACAATAATGCACTGAAAGAGTTTACAAAAAATCTAGCAGGTCAAACACCGAGATGGCTATCAAGAGAACAGCTAGAATGGGATATGATCGAAGAGGAAGGATTTGGTCCAGCAGAAAGAGTCAGACAACAATTCAACTACATTATGCGCAGAAATCGATATTATATCGAACTTAAGGAGAATAAAGCAATTGAAGAGGATGGTTCGAAAAAAGTAATTGCTGAAGATTTGGAAAAAAATAATTCTAAAGTATCGATTTCTAAACTTGTTAAAATTTGGAGAAAGGAATTCAAACCTATCATGGATTCTGATAATCCACAAGTTTTTGAACGCTTTTGGAATCATTTCCATGGGCGAAGAGACTGGATATATCTACGTAATAATGGCCGACCTGAAAATGAACACCCAATTGGAGATATTAGGGACGGAGAAAGAAGATATTGCGAGGTAATTCCAAGGGTTTGGGAAGCATTAATGCTACAACCTGTGGGCTCTCATGTAACACTTTCAACTGTGAATAATGGCGAAATTTCGTTCCAGCATTGTCAGCTGAAGGTGACAATAAGAAATCAAGCCGAGCGAAACTTCCTCAAGCGGCTATTGGCTATGCTAGGGTATGATGAAGATGAAGGCGACCAACTTGAAAGGCAACAGGTGTATTACCGAAGAGACCATCCACGCCCGGGAATTCGGAGAAGGCTGACCAATTTACTGACAAGATTTCAATCTAGAATGGGCGCAAGAGGTGCTCCACCATGGTGGTGGCACTATGCTGATGTCGCTCAACCGCCAAATGAAGTTCCAGAGTTTCGTTGGCAATTACAAGAAGACCTTACAGATAACAGATAAATTTATTCAAGATTTTCTAATCATCGCAGCAAAGATTACCACAATTAGGCTCGCAAGGGCAGAAATATTTGGTAAGGCTCTTTCTTTTACTTCTGATGAATCATCAACCGGCTCGTCTACTGAATTTTCCATTTGAGCGAAGTGGTACATTAGGTGAATTTGGAGGTCATTGCCGTCGAAAGCAACAGGGATGTCAATATTACTAGACCCAAATTTCTCCGATCCAAGATTAATTATTTCGCGAACAATATTTGGGTATATCTCTTTTCCATTGGAACCTTCTCTAAACTCTGCAGACTCTTCAACTACCCAAGCATTCACACTCATCTCATAACCCTCATATCTGCTTAGATCGGTTTCTATCGCCCAAGAAATCATACCCGAATTATTACCCTGAGGCGTCCACGTGAAAGTTGAGTTTCCACTGATTCCTAATGTTTGATTAGCCATTGTGTGATAATCGGTTTTTAGAGAATCACTGTCTGGTATGCTACCGATTTTCTTAATAGTACCATTCATGACTACAATAGGTGGTGCCCCGGTGTTGTACCTTTGTTTAAAGTGGTCTTCAGTATTGTCTGAACCAAAAGGATCTTCATGGTCATTATTTCTGTGGAAATGATACTTTTGTAGAATACCCTCATCATCCAATTCTTGCAAAGCACTCTCAACTTTGACGCAATTTGTACACCATGTAGCAGTATAATCTTCTGCGATTGCTGGAAGTGAATTCAAATCAGAGTTTTGATAGCTCGAATTATTGACCCAAGACCACTGTCCACCGAATAACGGCCCCGACCCACTGTCTTCGGCCGGTCTAGCACTAACATTACCCGTTCCACTAAAACCAACTAGAATTAGTAAACAGCAAACCAACATCACTCTGCGCATATCTATTGCTGGACATGCCACATTTTTAATGAATCGATTCTACTCATCTTCTTCATACCATTGCAGGTCTGTATCAAAGGCTCCATTATCTACAATAGCTCCTTCCTTCACCTTTTGTTGAAAGCCTTCTAAACTCGCACTAACTCCACTACCAGTTTTGTTCAAGCAATCAGCAATTTTTGCCAGTAGACCCTTTTCTAATTCCATCATTTTCAGACTAGCATATGTTAGAGTAGCGACAATCATTCTGGCCTCAGTATTGATAGTTGTAGCATTCTCTCGACCTTCGCCTAATGCTTGAATCCTAGCACTGACGTCCTCCAGCACTTTATCCACCGTTTGTTCAGGTAAGAAATCGAGCAGCATTTGGTCAGTATGGAGCATTGCTTGGGTTATGTCATCATATCTCTTTTCACCAGGGGATTTCCTAGGAATAGGATTGCTCCACTTCATTCTAGATCTAGCCTTCCAGTGGTTTAGAATTATGATTCTAGCTTTCATAATCTGCTTAGAGGTTATACCGTCATTACTCAATGAACGTCTCCTATCGAATTTGGGTAGAATGCCCAACTCTCCAGCCAACTCGACAATTGCATCAGCCATAATAACAGCATTTTGATGCTCTGACTCGCCTTTTAGGCCCTTTTTTTGTCGGCATATACTTTGCTTGGGCATCGATAGTGACTTTGATAGAGATTTGTCCTTTAGTTCAGAACGTTTCTTTTCCTGTTCTGGTTTTAGAGGAGTGCAAGACATTTCAGTGATTTCATAAACAACATCTCTGACATTTTTTCCATATCGAGACTCGATAAGGTCGTGGACTTTCTTACAAAATGGGTGCTTTTGTCTGAAAGAGTCATACTTTCTCTTACTAAATTTCCAGAAAGCTTTGTTCTTAACACCTTTCAAGTCCCCAGGCATTAGTTTAGCACCACTAGTCCCTGGGCTACTGCCTCTTCCAACACGTTCCATCTGTCTTTCAGAGCCTTGGGAAATATTGTCAGCGATATTATCGATTGGTGAATAGTTGACATCAACCAACCCGCACTCTGCACAGGTTTTCTCTCCTAACTTCGAGTCATATATTGCGTTTCTACTACCACAGTCTTCACATTCATCGCCTTCTATTCTTGTAATCTTCTTGTTATCATCCATATTCTTATGCCTCCTTCTTGTTATGCGTCAATAAGCCCCAAATTCCGTCCTTGATTTTTCCAAGCTCCGGCCAAAATAAGCCATAGAATAGGTGTTTAGTTGCGCAGGGATATAGATGTGTACAAACTGCTAAATGAAAGTTTCGGGTAAAAGCCCACAAAATCCCATAACATGAATGCTTCATATTTGGATTCATGAAAGATATCAAATTCGACACTATTTAAACAATAACAACCAAAAAACCAAAAATTCGCCAAGCGAGGAAAGTATTCAATAAGTGTCGTACAATATGATAATAGTTGAGAGGAGGCTGGCCGATGTTAGGAGGGGGACAGATAGCGAAAATTTCTATTGAAGCGACTCCTAGTGGAAAAAGTCTTCCAGATTGGTTATTTCAAGCATTAGCATCTAGTCAGTCGCCTGAGATAATAATAATTCACCCTAATGAGAAATCTAGAAAATCAACCTTGAACAAGCTAGCCAGTGTCACATCCTACATTGATTCTTCAAAACACATGACTTTGCAACGTTTATTCGAAACACTCCACCTAGACTTCAGATTGCCAATGCAGATGCAAGATGATGCGGCACTATTTTCCATTGTTCATCAAATAACGCAACAACACGCCCATAGAGGCCAATTGCCGCTGATGTTTTCTCCTGTAGAAGGAAGGAAATGGAGTGAGTATAAAACCGAAAGATTACAGTTATTACACAAGGAGTTAAGTGAATTAAAGCGCCCTTGGAAGTGGGAAAATGATCCAGGAGTAAAAGAATTCAGTCAGATTTTAAAGAAAATTGAAAAACAAACAAACACAACATATCCAGATCTAATGAAGGGCAATCTTTTGGAAAGACTGAATCTTGCCATCGAACAAGAGGAAACTCCTTTCAGTCTGTCAGGCGTTGATGGAATTATTATTCTCAATCACGTCCCTGACTTTAGTGAGATAGACAGATTAATTCTGCAGCGCGTATCAAAAATTGCCCCGATTCATCAATTATGTAGTCCCGGATCGTTCCGTCTAGGTTTTCATGGAGCTTTTATAGAGGACATTGAATGGTCAGATAAGAATACAATACCTGAATGGATACCGCAACATGAAGTTTGGAACTATCCTAAAGAAGTAGGTTGGATTTCTCCAGTTGGAAGATTAAGAGATACAAAGATTCATCGAGTTTCATTGGAGAGAAAACAGCACAATATTGAAACAACGTTGCAATTGATTAACAACTATTTCTTACATTACGCTGGTAGCATAATTGTGATTGATGCTGCAATTGAACATAATAGTAGGGAATGGAAGAGTAGATTAAACGGCATGGGAATTATTAGCGACTTTGGTAGTAAAAGTATTTCCGAACAAGCCTCTATTGCGGGACTAATTACTCTTTTACAAATAGGAAATGGCCTTGAAGCTTGGTCGTTTGAAAAATTAAGAAGGTTAATTCAAGATAATGGCCTTCCATTAGAATTCGCCTCTTTTGCTAAATTAAGGCACCCAACCGAAAAAGATTGGAAACCAAAACCCCATCTAGAGATTTTAGAAAAAATCTCTCGCAGTTTCCATGTATTAGGAGGCCCTGGAGCTTTAGGTAGGTGGCTGAAAACCTTAGAAAATGCAAAACCAATGATCGGAGATAACCAAGACTCAGTTAGACAAAAGTTAGAGGAAACTCAGTGGTGGATAGCAAATATTTGTCATTTGTGGGCTCCATTATATGATGAAGCTAAAGATCATTGCAAAGAATCTTTTTCTGGGTGCTCCAGTGGTAGTAAGTTACCAATGATTGATCAGGTTAAAGACGGTAATGAGTGGTTGAATCAAATATATATCTCGGTAAACTGGGAACGTCTCACTCTCCTTGATGCCGAATATTCCGGCTCAGTTGCAGGATTACAGAAATTGATTGAGGAGCACCATCGCGTAAAATCTTCGTTGAATGATTTTGATTTACAGTACTCACAATCCGGTGAAGGCTTTATTGGACATTTGATGAATATTATCAATAGAACAAAGTTACCAAATCCAAGAGTCGAATCGACTAATGTAAAAATTTTAACTCCATCCGAAGCATTCGGATTGGAGGCTGATTTGATAATTTTATCCGGCCTGGATGTAGATTCATGGTCTATGAAAGCGCCTAAAATTCCTTGGCTAGACTCTGAATCTAGATTGCAGCTGGGATTACTAAATTCAGATATTGAGATTAGAAAAGGACGGCACCAATTGAAACATTTACTCAATGCTGCGAATATTGTAGTAATCCTCGATACCAGTGAAGATGAATCTGTAGGTCCAGCAGCGCCATTGGTTGAGTTTTTAGAAGATATGAAGAGAAACCAACATTTCGAAAAACTCAGTGTTGTACCTTCGTTTATTTCTAAACAAGAGTATGATGAAAACAATCTAGAAAGATCTTGGAATCTAAAAGCACAATCAGATGGAGGGGCTAAAATTTGGTTAACCCCAAGACCCTATTCTATGTCCATGGGTCAGAATGGTGCGAAAGGACACAGGTCCGGATTTAGAGGGAGAGATATTAGACAACGTACTGGGTTGAATCTAGTTAGTGGAGAAAAGATTTCTTCATACCCCATTTCGATAAATAATTTGGCATCAGCCTATGAGTTTTCTATTTTTAACGATCGCTTAGTTCGCCAACCTAGTCACAAAAATATCGATAAGGATCAATATCTTTCTTGGGACTCGAGAGAAAAGATGGTTTCAGTTGATGATTTAACGATGAGACCGACAAAATCCCAGGTTTTCATTGGCTCAAAAGATAGCAAAAATTGGCCGCATTTGGGAATGAAAGGGTCGCGTAGCAAAGGCCCTGCAATTGACCCAAGACCTTTGCCTATGTTCGAATCTGGTAGTGAATCAATTCAATCAGTTACAGGGTTAATTTCTAAACCAATAGAACGTAAAAAATGGTCCGCTAGTAGAATTCAATCTTGGTTAAAATGTCCTCGACAGGCTTGGCTCGAGAAACATCTTGGTGCGAGAGAATTAGAACAACCAACTGAAGATATAGATGACAGGGTTAGGGGATTATTAGTTCATGATATTGAAGGCGCAATATTACAAAAGCATGGTATCACTATTGCTGGGGCGCCAAGTGAAACCGCAGTTCCATTATCTAAAGGTCCTTTAGATACTATCGATAAGGTTTGGAATACTGCATTAGATTATCTAGAAAATAATGCTGAATGGCTCAGTAGATCTAATGCTGTTGCACATCACAGATGTAGAGACATGATTGGATTTACTTCAGAAGAGTGGAATCGGCACTTACAGGGCGAAGTAGATTTACCCCCTCAAGGCAGAATAGGGAGACTTTTAGAAGCCGATTTTTCTTTAGATAATTCTGCTCCTATTGCTTGCGAATGGGAATTATCCGCAAATGGTAAGAACAGCGTAACAATTCAAGCCAAGTCAGATGACAGTTCATTAATTAATTTCGAATTAATTGGTAGAATCGATAGGGTTGATTGTATAATATTGGACGATGATATGCGGAAAAAAGCAATATCAGACGGTATATTGTCGCAAGACAACTCAAAGCAAAAAAGATGGATTATTATTAGAGATTTGAAAAACTTGGATGGCCCCAAGAAGGCAGACAAAGGAGATCGCCATCGAAGAGCCATATTTGATGAAGTACAATTAGGGCTATATGCTAAGTCATGGGAAATTGCACATCCTGAAGATAGAGTTGTAGGTGTAGGTATTAGTGAAATAGGTGAAACAACAACTCATTATGTCGAACTTGATTCATCGATTAAGCAGTATGTTGAAGGTTTATCAATTGGCGAGGTTACTCATTACACTTCGATTCACCACCGTCCTTTGGGTGATGAAAAGTTCAAATCAAGTAACGGTTTTAGATCATGGATGGATGAGAGATTGAGAACATCATTAAGAGCAATCGAGCACTCAATGTCCGGAACTGCACAACCAGTTCCAGGTAAGCACTGTTCGTATTGTTCATCTCGGCGAATGTGTCCATCAGCATTATTGGGTGGTGATGAGAAGTGATCCCATTCAATAATAGTCAAAAGTTGGGGCTAGACTTAGATAAGCATATTGCGTTAGACGCTGGTGCGGGTACTGGAAAAACGGCAGTTATGGCGGAGAGGTATGTCCAACACCTAATCACACCAGAGCAGCGCGCAACGATTTTACTTCCAAGTGGGCCTAGAAAACCACTAGAAGGTCATGGCGCGCTCAGGGCTCCTGCAAGAGAAAGAACCGAATTAACAAATTGGCCCGGACTACTACCAAATGAAGTAGTTGCAATTACATTCACCAAGAAGGCTGCATCTGAATTGAAATCCAGAATTAGAAAGAGACTATCTTTAACTCGGATTTTGGGAGATTCGAATAAAGAGGAGGGTATTTACGATCCAAGAATCCACCGTTCGGGTGATTTAGAAATGCTACTTTCAGGTCTAGACGAAGCCCCTATTTCCACAATTGATGCATTTTTATCACAATTATTAGCACCACATTTAGATTTGGTTGCAGTTAATCCAACTAGAGAACAAATTTCTGAAGTCAGATCTCCATTATTGGTAAAAGAAACCATACATTCTGCTTGGAGAATTAGAACAACAAACGATGCTAGAGAAGCCGGAATTAGAGGAGATATTGGCGGATTTATAGATGCTAGAAACAGACTAGCGATTTTAGTAGGTGGACAGTCTAGGGCAGAGGTAATCTTGACAGGTTTATTGAATACCTCACTATTCGTCGATGAATCTAAACGTTCACTGAAAAAGAGGAGTAAACAGAAGGGCATAAGATGGGATGGAATTTCACCAATCGATTCAGAGATAATTCTCGATATGTTTCTTGAGCCGGCGGAGGACATTATTGATACCTTTGCAGACAAATTACATTCAGAATTGAATAAATGGATAGATCAAATTTTACTTCACGCTAATTCCCTAGTCTTGTCTTGTGAGGCTGTTCAGGGTACTAGAAACACTCGTTTTAATCAGTTAGTTAATCTAGCTAGAAATTCTTACCCCGCATCTAAAATAGAAAAGTTACAATGGGTATGGCTAGTTTCTTTAGCATCTACCTCATATTCTTCTTTATTGAAAAATGAAATGAAATTTTTCCCTAAAGGAGTTTTACCCCAACCTAATCATTGCAACGGATGGATGCCAGGTTTATTTCCGAAATCTAAGGTTAGAGGAATTGCGGGCAACGTAAAAGATTCAATTTATGAAAATTTGAAAACTTTAGCAACAACGATGCATGAACACTTGTGCAGTAAAAATGGACGCTTAGTAAGATTACTTGGACGCAGCTCATATTTGTTTGATCCTAAACTCGACCTGCAATTTATGGAGCCAGATTGTCCATTAATTGCTCATCCAATATCCGATGAATTAAGCGATATCGCACCCGAAGGCAAATTAAGAATTACAGATGAATTACAGACTAGTGTACTAGCAGATTTATTATTAGTCCATAATGGTTGTAAAGAGATACTCAATCTAAAGAAAATAAATGAAGGAGTTCATGACTTTGACGATACTCAACGACTGGCTGCAGATTTACTTTTGGCTCGCTGTCCTGACTCTGTACGCTATGATTACCCCCAAAGTGTGGTCGAGGCATTGGATAGTTTAGATGAGGAACCATGGTTAGATTTGCATATTTCAGCGGCATTAACTCTTGCACAAGAACACCCTGATTGTTTTGAGGATTTGCAAAAGCGATTCCAAGTTCTCCAAATGTTAAGAAGAAATTTTAGCGCATTCATCATAGATGAATATCAAGACACTAATCCGGCACACTTTAGACTATTATCGCGTCTCTGGGGGCGAAGAGGTCGTTTGGCAGATGAACCAGAATCTCCTTTGGGGCCCTGGGATCCGACAGTATGCATTGTTGGTGATATGAAGCAGAGTATTTACAGATTTAGACAGGCCGAAGTAACCGTAATGCTAAGAACGGTTGATGCAATTAAATCAATTAATTCAATTGAGCAATTAGAATCCAGATTAAGCCACTTGAAGAAGGAAAATCATGGCCGGGACCCAAGGCCCGTTGGAGCAGGAGGAGAAATAGGATCTTTCTCTAATCAACATACATCTACAGGTTCGAAATTAGAATCGAAGCCTTGGGACTACGTTCCAGTCGAGTTTGAAGATTCAACTGGAGATATTAAAAAATATATTCAAATCTCTCCAGAGAGAATTAAAAGAAGATTACTTGGGCATATCGATTTAACTTCAAATCATCGAACTTTACATAACTTGATGTCAACAATGAATGGAATTTTTGAGGACGTTTTTTCAAAGCGCCATCATGTCCTACCGGGTGATTGGCATGCAAAATCTCAAAACCTAAAACCAGCTCGTAAAGAAACAGATAAAGGGGTTTTAGAATGGCTATTACCTCTACAAACAGATGTATCATTTCCATCAGTCGATTTAAATGACCCAAATAATGTATTTTCAGATCCGAATGCAAAAAATATCCATCTTGAGCATGAATTAATTGCTTTAAGACTTCATAGTCTATTGACAGAAAGTAATCCAAAAGTTTGGGATAGCAAGACTTCTTCATTCCAAGAAGTTGAAAATGGCACAAAAAATATTTCGCCAAAGGACATTATGATCCTTGTTCATTCTAGAAAACATATACCGGACTTATTACAGAGGCTTAGTGACAAAGGTATACCAGTTATCTCAGACCGCCAAGGAGAATTACTAAAGCGCCCAATAATAAATGCCTTAATGTCGGTTTTACATCTAGTTGCATATCCTAATTCTAGATTTGCTGCTATTTCTTTTGCCCGTTCTCCTATACTTGGATTTTCAGATAAAGAAATTAATACAATTTTTTCAGAGACGAAATCATCGGATAACTGGTGGGATGAATTTGTTGGATACGCACCATGCACAAGGAGTAAAAATCTGATTGAGTATCTTAGAGGTCTTTTACTCAAAGGTGGAGTTCATGAAATCTTGGATGCGGTTTTAGATCACTCAGATCTACTAATCGCATTCCCTGATGACACATCAAGGCAGAATGCTGAGTTATGGTGTGGACTAGTATACAACATCGGCCGTGAATATGGTCACGATCCAACAGAAATTTATTCACATCTTAGTTCCTTGCAAACTCTAGGAAATAAGGGTCCACAGGCGATTACAGTTCCATCGGGAGGAGCCGTCAGAATCATGACAATCCACGGGGCTAAAGGTTTGCAATCAAGAGTAGTTGTTGTTGCAGGAATGTTCCATGCCGGCAAATCAGATTCTTCTTTAGCGTCTAGAAATAATGTTCTAGTTACTCCGGAAATCGTTGCAGGTCGTATTAATCCTTGGTACTCAAGAGATAGACCGTATGATGGTTTGTGGGAATTTGCTAAAAATATGGATTCAGCCCAGAGACAAGCTGAACGTAGAAGAGAATTTTATGTTGCATTAACCAGAGTTAGAGATCATTTGATTGTAGTTGGGACGCCTGACAAGAGATGTCAAATTGATTCTAAATCTAATAAGTTGAAATTCAAAAGTAAACCATCTTTGAAGACGATGGGCTCAATGTGGATGGATGGTCTTAGAAGTCTCTCTCATAATAATAAAATTAAAGATTCTCCTTGGCTATTACAAAACGATAACTTTGGCGAAGAACTGGATACATATAGTGAAACCGAGGTAGAAATTGATCCATTTGCGATATTTAATGATTCAATGCTTGGTACGGATGCGATAAAATCAATTCGTATTTTCCATTCACCGAAATGTTTCGAGAAGAATAATCTAATTTCCCCATTAACCAAATGGCAAAAAATCGAATCAAGGTTGGAAAAATTAACTATTGATGAATTACCTAAATTTGAATTAGAGGTTGCTAAAATCAACTTATCACATAGAGTCAGGATGAGCGCGCATAGTCTCGACACCGGCTTCCAATGTCTGCGTCGACATTGGCTAGAGCATGTCAAGGGCTGGAGTAATGAGCCAATCTATTTCTCTAAAAGCGATTTCAATGGTAGCCAAGAAAATTCTAATTTTGTAAGCGCTACCTTGTTTGGAACAATCGTCCATCGGTTACTAGAGATTGGTCTGAAGAATCCTAGTAAAGTAAACGGCCCACCAATAATGTCCTTACCACCAAGTTGGCAAAATGATAATAGTAATCTATTAACTGATGCAAATCTAGCTGAAGAAGTACTCCTCGAGGAAGGAATTACTCTGAAATCATCAGGTATTGAAAAGAAAACAGCCAGCGCAATGAAGGAAAGAATCTATCAGATCTCTCTTTTGGTAAATAATGGACTTATTGGTAGATATGCAGAAGGCGAGATACACCATGGTAGGATTCCGGAAGGCCTCAGAACAGAATTACCATTTTTCTACCGTCATACTATTGAAATGAAGGATACGTACCGATTAGGGTTTTCCACTAATGGATTTAGACGATTATCAAACGTTGAAAACACCGAGTTTACATTTGACGGGCGTGCTGACCTAGTACTCGCATTTAGAGACGAAAAAGGACAAGGTTACTTGCAAGTTGTAGACCTAAAAACAACAGGTTGTCGTGCTGATTTTAATTCCCAAGATCCCAATTCAGGGTCTCCGTTACAGATTGTTGAAGGAGACTTACTCAATAGATATCCTCAAACCGATGCCGAGAGACAAATTCTTCATGAGCATAGACTTCAATTGGCACTCTACTCAATGGCACTAGAAGCGGTTGAATCGGATAAGCCCGAAAATCTGAGAAGACAAATATTGCCTCCTGCAATTCTAGTTGGAGCGTCTGGAAGAAGCATTGAATTAACCGCCGAGGAATATTCAGATGCGAAAGCCGATTTGGAAAGCCATCTACGCTGGATGTCCGAATTATTTGCAGAGGATAATACGTTAGAAGAACCAGATAGACTGGAAGGTTTTGACAATCCAACTTGTAAAAAATGTCCATTTTTTATAGGAGATGTAAAATTATGCGGACCAAAGCACATTTCAATTCCAGCAATTAGGAATACTTCTGACCAGCAATGACAAGGGTTCCCGGAGACTTTTCTCCTGCATGCCAGTGAGTGATGCTGGAAAATCCCGCATCTTTCCAAGCCTCTAGCCACTGTTCTGTACTTAGAGTTGTCATTCTAACGCCAACATGCTCAGGCCATCCAAGACTTTCTTCGTGCTCTAAATAATGATCAATACCAATTACTGCCCAGCCACCATCATTTATCCATTCTCGGAAAAACAATTTTAGCATTTCTTTAGGGTCTTCGAGATAGTACAGGAATTCCATTGAATGTAAAAAATCATATTTTCTTTCAGGTTTGAATTCGGGCAAGTTACAGATGGAATAATTTCCATTTGGATCAATTTGCTTCGCTTTATCTATCATCGCTTTAGCTCCATCAATACCTTCAGCATA
>CEPB01070556.1_pt1 | contig 17044 bp, 34 predicted proteins | sample 530611 | NCBI WGS metagenome assembly CEPB01 (sample SAMEA2620672, study PRJEB7988) | marine metagenome | isolation source: saline water (ENVO:00002010), including
ACGTAAGTAAATATAACCCGTGGAATTCGACGGGATTAAAAAGGAAAAATGTGGAACAATAGAATCATAAAACACGAAAAGAATGGAACCATTTGGCATGGCGTACATGAAGTCTTTTACAACAAAGACGGTAGTATTTATGCTTACACCGAAGACGCAATTACTATCATTGGAGAAACCGAGGAAGAAACGATAGAACAAGTGGAGCAAATATTGAGAGACATAAAAGACACGCCAGTTCTTGTGGCCTCTGAAATAGAATTTAAAGACTATGAAGAATAGTAATTTTCCGCAAATCTATCTTCGTGAAGTCAAAGATAACCCAGATGGAACTTGCTCGATAACCTTTGATACAAATAAAGCATTTGATGATTTATATAAAAAAGAGAAAGGCCGCAAGCGCGTGAGTCAAAAAGGTCTTGGGGATTATTTTGTAGAGCTACTTGAAAAGGGCATAGTTGAAGAAGATGGCTATGATATTAAAAAATTAAAAGATGTTTAGGTAATTTATTTGTTTATTATTGTCTTAATTCCTATAATTAATACAATGGCAACAAAAGAAGATAAATATAAGGATAATGTAAAGGGTAAGTTTTATGTTGATACAGAGTGCATTGACTGTAATCTTTGCCGCGAATTAGCACCAGATAATTTCACCAATCACGAAGACGGATACTCTTACGTTTACAAACAGCCAACAGAGCAAGGTGAGGCAGACGCTTGCTTAGAAGCAATGGAAAATTGTCCCGTTGAAGCCATAGGAGATGACGGGTAATGAATGTGGTGTTAATAATTTTATTATTATTTACTGCATTAACCGAGGTTGAGGGTCAGGCGGTTCCTAGATTTTTATGGAACCCAGTTGTAAAGCCATACGAGTTTGTACCAAACCCTGATGGCAATAACCCTAGACAAAAAGGCTTTGATAGTAATTCTAATACTTCTAAACCTTATACTTTAGGTACGCCTTATTTAGTTACAGAAACTGGTTCGGTTACTATTAACGGTAAAAAAGTTAGCACCGTAGATACTTTTTGGGTTTATCCTTATACCTCTAACGACAGGGTTGGTCTTAGTGCTAAACAGCCTTTCGTTATAGAGAGTATGCTTATGAACAGGTCGTATACTGACCCCGACACAAATAAGTTAGTCTTTCTAGCGGATCAGCCTAACCAGCATAGCAGCAATTCTGGAGTGAGGCGTTACAATCCACTTGATCGTCTTTTGTTCGCGGAGATGTATGGCAATTATTTTATTAAAGGCGAGGTTAACACAACTAATCAAGGCGTAGCAAATTTAAATGTTGTAGATAGCGCGTTTGGCTCACCAATTAATGCGTCTAACTTAGTTAGCACTAGAAATATTGAAGAGGTTATGAAGCTGGGAGACTTCAGGATGAAAGTTAGAATCATGAATAGAATGCCTTATCTCCATGCGAGTTATATGTATAGAGACATAAACGGAGTATTAATACAATGAATATAGCATTACCAATTTTATTATTAGTGTTTGGAGGTTTAAGTTTTTGGATACTTACTGAGTCCAAAGTCAAATGGTATATAAAAACATCTTGCATATCTGTGTTTTGTATTTTCACTGTTATTTTTTGGACTAGCATACACACTTTTTTAGGTTGGCCAGCTTCACAAAAAGAAATGCCAGAAAAGGCTTTGCTTCATTGGGTCATAGTAAAAGAACCAAATAAAGCTACTGAGTTTGACGGAAAAATATATGTATTGTTAGAGTCTTCTGAAATTCCAGATTATAATTTTTTAGCGAGATTCTTTGGTTACAGTAAAGACAGAATTGAACCTAGACTATACAGTTTAGAATACAACAGGCAACTGCATGAAAAACTTGCTAAAGGAGTAATGAAAAAATTAAGACAAGGACAACCTGTTATGGGTAAATTCGAAAAGAAAGAGGGCCAGAAATTAGGCAAGGCTGGCGAAAAAGGCGAGCCAAAGAAAAAGGGCCAAGGTAGTGAATCCCAAAAGCAAGAGTGGCAATTCCACGAATTACTTCCTTCAGAAATACATAGAAAGCCTGAGTAAAAATATTTCTTTACTTTTTTAAAAGAAATAGTATTCTATACCTATGGACATTAACAAGCTATCAATTCAAGAAAGATTTTACATTTTTTTAGCTTTATTCTGCATCGGAATGATGTTTATGAATTATTATTTTCATAATCAGATGGATAAAGATATACAGCAAAAGCTGGAGGAAATGAATAAAACTTCACAGGAGAATTTTACAGCCAATACGATCTCAAGAAGCATGGCAATCGAACACTGGAAGTCAATGTATAATGGTCAAAAATCTTACAATGTTATGCTTGAAAATCAAGTAGACGTTATAAATCAATACTGGAAAACAGAACTGGTTAGGTTAAATGATCAAATTTTTGATTTAAGGCACGGTACAAATGCGGTATCTAAGTGACACTGAAGTAAAAAGCTTACTAGAAAATAAATGGCTTCGGATTATTGAAGCGATTGAATCTGCCTTCCTTGATTCTACCGCTGAGATGATCCCGAAAACCTACCTTAATGGTTGGGGGGGAGACTTCAGAGCAATGCCAGCGGCGTTGGGCGATTACGCAGCTTTAAAATGGATTAGCGTGTTCCCCTCCAACTGGCAAAAAGAAAAGCATACTATACATGGAACGCTGGTTTTAAGTGATAGGCGTACTGGTGAAACGCTCGTAGCAATGGATTGCAGAACCCTTACCGCTTACAGAACCGCTGCCACTTCAGCTATCGCAACCAAATACTGCGCCCCAAAAGCTAGAGAGTTTGCGTTTATCGGATGCGGCTTGCAAGCTCAATATCACATTGAGGCTTATGAGTCTGTTTTCGGACACATGAATATGACCGTGGAAACCTATGACCGAAATAGGGATGCTATGAAAAAACTTCATAAATGGATTGGGAGAGAGAACATCGCGCAAGCGTGGGGCTATAATGACAATGTTGAAGATACAGTCAAACACGCTGATGTCATAACCACGCTCACGCCTTCGACTGAGGGCTATCTAAATATACTTGATCTTAAAAGTGATTGTCATGTTAACGCTGTTGGTGCTGACGCAGAAGGTAAACGAGAGCTAATGACAAATGTAATTGACGGTTCTGCAAACGTCATTTGTGATGATACAGAACAAGCATTACATTCTGGAGAATTACAATACAATGAGTGGCCTCACCTACAAATCAATCGTTTAAAACACCTAATCAATAACCATAAGTCCATGCGGCTAGATAAAGGTATATCAGTATTTGATTCAACGGGGATAGCTATTGAAGATGTAGCCATAGCAAATTTTATTTACAATGAATTACTTTGATATTCCTTTGGGAGATCGCTTCCCAGATATTTTAAATTGCGTTGTAGAAATACCTAAAGACACAAATGTAAAGTATGAGTATCTTCCAGACTTAAATATTTTTAAAGTAGATAGATGCTTAATTAGCGCAATGCGCTACCCTGTTAACTACGGCTTCGTGCCGCAAACAAAAGCTGATGATGGTGATCCTCTTGATATTATTATTTATAGTAGGTTTTCTTTTACTACTGGATGCGTTTCAGAATGCAAAATAATTGGCGGTCTTGACATGACCGAGAACGGAAAAAAAGATTACAAGATAATCGGAGTTCCTACGTTTATAGAATCAGTTAACCATATCAGAGATTTGAAAGACGATTGGCTTGAGGTATCCAGAGACTTTTTCAAGAATTATAAAAACGTAGAAAAGAAAAAGGTAACGGTTGGTAAATGGTTCACCGCAAATAAAGCTAAACAAATCGTTAAAAAGTCCTTAATAAATAAGTAATGAATAAGAAAGTAATAATCTTAATCATAATGGCCTGTTTATTTGTTTCTTGTTCTGTTTTAAGCAAGGTAGGCAAATCAATAGGTATAGTAAAAGAAAAAGAGGTTCCCGAAAAAGTAGAATCTACTAAAAAAGTTTCTACAAAAATCAACACCGAGAAGAGAATAGATGTAGAGAATTTAGTAATATGGATGACCGTGCTAGTAGCAATAGCTCTTTGTGCTAAATATTATATTAAAAATATAAAGAATCAAAATGAATAGAAGAGATTTCATAAAAACCACTGGCGCAGCCGTTGCTGCAAGCTCCCTACCTTCTCCAGCCGAAGAGCCGCAAGGAGTGTTAACAGGTACAACTACTAACCCACACAGAATGTGGAGTTATAGAGTTTATTGTTACGAACGAGGGCAAGGCGAGTGGACTTTCAGCACCAATTCGACAGGTTCTTTTGCGTACCAAAGAGAATACATGACTCTCGAAGAAGAGAAAGAAAGCTCTTACTACGGCTTTATGGACGGCGGCAAGTTGCACTTTGCAAGTATTGAGGAAGCTCAGAACTTTATTGATGCCCATGCTAAAACCAAAGATGACACCAAAATTATAGACTCCATTTACGACATTTATTATGTTGATTATGATAATCTTGATTATGAGTCATGTCAGCCAACAGAGACACAAGTAGCTAATTATTGGTTTAACGGTGACACAGGTAGACAGATTAGCTGGGTTTCAAAAAAGCCTTATACAAATTATTCTAAAGTAGAATGCTCTTGACTTTTTTAAAAGAAATGCTAAACTCTTTTAAGTGAAAGTCCAAATCCCAGACGGATACGGTAAGTATTTGGAATACGATTTCAACAATAGAATCAGTTACGATAAAGAAACTGACTCTATGTATATTTATGTTGCGCCCCCACAAGGGCAAGTTGGAACAGTAATGGTTTACTCCGATAAGCAAAATAACATGATTTCGATAGACACGGACGAAGTAAACACTCAAGTTGGAATTGAAATTATTGGATTAACTAGATTGATTAAAAAATTTAACCTTCAAAAACAAATAAAAAATAATTAGTGAAAAACAATAAAGGTCATTTAGCTTTAAGAAAGTATTGGTCTATCCACGGATGGAAGCCAAAAGAAATTGAGATACTCAAAAAATTTTACAAGAAGATCACAGACAAACAAATGGTGATCAAGCTAAAACATCGACATCCAGAAAAAGGTATTAGCGCAAAAAGATTAGAGCTTGGCTTAAAAAAGGGTAGAAAAACTCGCCAAGGAATACCACAGCCTCATCAAATTTGGACTCCAGAAGAGGTAGAGACTCTCCTAAGCGTTTGGAAAGACTACGACCAACGAGAAATAAGCGAAAAGTTTATAACAACAAAAACTCCGATACAGATAAAAAGTAAGAAAATGCAAATGGGCCTCAAAAAGCCCCCAGTATGGTCAAATGAAGAGCGCGAATTATTATTAATTCACGGCGCAGATTATTCCACTGTTGAACTAAAAAGAATGTTCTTTAATAATAAAACCACTAACCAAATAGCTTGGATGAGAAAACATTTCGGCATCACCAGAAAAAAACAAAATAATGAATGTTAAATTAGTTTCAGTAACAAAACCCGAAGTCGAAGGCATTGATAACGCAGAAGATATTATTGCATATTGCGCTAGGGTTTCTAATCCAACTAACCAAATGAACACGGAAACCGCCCCAAGGCTTCTGAGGTTCTTAATTAAACACAAGCATTGGTCGCCGTTTGAGTTGGCAAATATGTGCGTTGAAATTCAAACCAGCAGAGCTATTGCTGCTCAAATTTTAAGGCATCGTAGCTTTAGTTTTCAAGAGTTTAGCCAGCGTTATAGTAAAGCTACTGAGATGGAGCCTTTGGAATTACGCGCTCCAGCAGAAAAGAATAGGCAAAGTAGTTCTGAAATAGTTCAGGACGAATATTTTAACAAAATGGCGGCGGCATTTTTAGAGGGAAGCAAACAAATGTACGACCAGCTTATCGCCGCTGGAGTAGCAAAAGAATGCGCTAGAATGATTTTACCCCTTAATACTCAAACTACAATGTATATGAATGGTTCTATTCGTAGCTGGATTCATTACATTGATTTAAGAACTGAAGAAAACACTCAGAAAGAGCATAGAGAAATAGCTGAAGCAGTTAAAGCTGTTTTTATAGAAAACTTTCCGACAGTAAGTGAGGCATTGGAGTGGAAATAAAATGACTGACAAAGAAATACTAGATGAAGTTTACAGGATGTGTTGCAATCCATTTGAGAGATGTGATGTAAAATCCTTCATTGAACAAGAATGGCAAAGGCAGGACGAACAATCCCACCCCGAAACCGTTCCTAGTTTTAGTAAAAGCTGGTATATGGACGCTAAAGAAATGGAGCGTCATCGTGGATTAGAAATTGGTGAGGATGGAACAGTTAAAGATATTGACTAAATATAAAAAACAGCTAAAATATAACTAATATGAGTGATTCTAGTGGAAATAACCTGACAGGTAAATATAAACATAGATTTGAGCCTTCTATGAATAACCCAGAGAAGGTTAAAAAAACTGATTGGTGGGATGAGCTTTGCGCCAAACATAACACCAAGAACCATTGGAGCAAAGAAAAAGGCAATAGCAGTAAAAACAATAAAGAAGAATAATTATTTAAATTTATGAATAAATCAAACGAATACCAATGTGAGCTTCTTCCTTATTACTCAGATAAAGAAGAGTCAGCTAAATATATTTACGGTAAATTCTTGAAGTACGTCGATCAGGGAGATTATGTGGGAGCCTATTTTGCAAAAAAGTTTTTACGCAAAGGATCAACAAAAAGTCAAGACTTTGTTCCGTTTTGGAAGCAAGCGATTAATGACAAAGAATTTTCTAAGATAGAAAGTGACTTTTATCATGACCACGCCGTATGAAATGAAACAAAGAGACATAGAAGAGGCTGGTGGATACCTTCCTTATCTTAACAAAAAGTTTCAGAAATATAATTATCTAATGCAGGTTGTTCGTACTGCCTGTTCTACTATTGTAGTTGCGCTTCAGGTAATTATTCTTTTAAGATTATTCGGAATTATTTAAAATGAAAAATTTAAGTTGCAAAAAATGCGATGTAAAGCTTACCGAACAAAATTCTAGTGCAAGCGGTAGAAAAACTAGAATTTGCAGAGAATGTAAAGCCAAACAAGATAAAAAGTGGAGAGAGGCGAATAAAGAGAAATGCAGAGAAGTAAGCAGAAATTATTACGAAAAAAATAAAGAAGAACTTACAAGAAAAGCTAAAATTTACAGAAGCGATCCAGAAGTTAAAAAACAGAAAGCCATCACTGATAAAAAGTATAGAGAAGGCCCAGCCGCCGAGCAAATAAAAGCCAGAAAGGCTAAATGGTATCAACAAAACATAGATCACTGCCGTAGAAAGGGTAGGGAAAATCGCTCGAAGAAACGTGATCACTATAGATTAAAATCAAAAGAATACAGAGATAATCCTGACAATAAAGGCCAAATCGCCGCCATCAAAAGTAAATGTCGCGTGGTACAAATGTACGGTGATGTATTGTTGCCATCATCGGATTATAAAAAAATTGAAAAATTTTACGAAGAAGCTGTTAAGTTGAATGCGAAAGCAGGGAAAAGAATGTATGCCGTAGACCACATAATACCTTTATCCATTGGGGGAGCGCACCATCAAGATAACTTAAGAGTAATTACTGTATCAGAAAATTCTAAAAAACGTAATAAATATATACCTGAACTTGGTGGTGTATGGGCAGATAGCGAACTTGCAAAGAAAACAAAAGAAAAACTTAATATACTTCAAGTATGACTGAAGAGGAAAAGCAAAAAACTATTTTAGAATTAGAGAAACAAGTTCTTGGCGATAAACCTTGGAGTGTCGAGACAAATAAAAGAACTAAAAAAACTGGTAGATGCGAGGTTTGTGATGCTGAATTAATAAACGGAGATTGCCCCGAACATCCGGTTCACATCAGAATGCACGAAGCGTATTTGAAAACGATGAGAAAAAAATACGAATGAATTTAGATTTTAAAAAAATCGAAAAAATAGCAAAAGAAAGGCACGGCCTACACGAAGGTCAATCTTCTCATAGACCTTTACTTTCTAAAAAAACAGGTTTAACCGCTTCTCCTTGGTATTATGAATTTGTTGGATTAGTCGGTGAGTTCGCTTTCGCTGAAGATTTTGGCGTTGAGGTCGATCAATCCTTAAAAGTAGACGGAGACGGAGGAAAAGATTTTTTACAGTTTCCTAAAGTTGGAAAGATAGATGTTAAAGCTGCTCAAATACCTAATAATCTTTTAGTGGAGGAGGGTCATGTGCGAGCAGATGTATTTGTTTTGTATGGGTTTGACATAAATAAAGAAACAGCGTGGTCTGTAGGTTGGACTTACAAAGAAGAGGTCTTAGCGAAAACTCCACAAGCTTGGCCTCAAAAAGTTGTTAATCATATAGTACCTAAATTTGAGTTAAACCACATAAATAAACTCAAACAAATGCTTGGCATAGAGTGTGAATATGATATTTTTCAAGAGTTAGGTTTATAATGAGAATTGAATCAGAAATAAAACTAGATTATAAAGATGTTCTTTTCCGCCCGAAGCGTTCTACTTTAACTTCCCGTAGTGAAGTCGATCTTGTGCGTGAGTTTACGTTTCCAAATACAGAAACAGCCACTTGGAAAGGTGTGCCTATTGTGGCGGCAAACATGGATACGGTTGGTACGTTTGAAACGGCGAAAGCTCTTGCTAATCATCATATGCTTACCTGCATGAGTAAACACTTTGACTTAGAAAAGTGGCTTCATAAAATGAACGGTTATGGAGTTTACAAGTTCCCAGAACAAAGAGAAGGCACGGTTTGGGAACACGATCCAGACTCAAGATGTTCACACAATAGAATTTACAACCACATGGTTGTGTCTTGCGGTATAAAAGATGAAGACTTGGATTATTTGGATACTATATTACGTCAGTTTTTTTGGCTTAAATTTATTTGTATTGATGCTGCAAATGGTTATACTGCTAAATTCTGTGAGTTCGTAAAAAAGGTTAGAGATAAATATCCCAATCACATTATAATAGCTGGTAATGTTGTCTCAGGAGAGATGACTGAAGAAATTATATTAAGTGGAGCAGATATTGTCAAAGTTGGTATTGGTGGCGGGAGTGTCTGCACTACTCGCATACAAACTGGTGTCGGTTATCCCCAACTCTCAGCGGTTATCGAATGTGCGGATGCGGCTCACGGTCTTAACGGTCATATTATGGCTGATGGCGGTTGTGTCTGCGCTGGTGATATTGCCAAAGCTTTTGGGGGCGGGGCTGATTTTGTTATGCTGGGCGGTATGCTGGCTGGACACACGGAGTCAGCGGGGGAAGAAGAAATAATTGATGGGGAAAAGTATAAAACATTTTATGGTATGAGTTCTGACACAGCCATGAATAAGCATCACGGGGGTGTTGCTAGTTATCGTTCCTCAGAAGGAAAAACGATAAGGATAAAACATCGTGGACTTATTAGAAATACTGTGGAAAATATTCTTGGCGGGGTGCGCTCTACTTGCACTTATATTGGGGCTAAAAAAATAAAAGATATGCCAAAGTGCGCCACATTTGTTAGAGTGAACCAACAATCAAATGAAGTGTTTGGAAAAAATACTTAATGAAAAATTTTACAATATATTTTCCTTTTTATAACCAACACGAAGCTCTAAAGTTTAATTTAGACTTGTATTCTTCCTTTAGCGAAGACGTAAGAAATAAAATTGAATTTTTAATTGTCGATGATGGTTCTCAAAAAGAACAAGCGTTTCAAGTAGCTAAAGACTACGTTGATTCGCTTAACCTAAGTTTATATAAAATTCATGCAGATATACCTTGGAACCAAGGAGCAGCAAATAATATAGCTTTTAAAGAATCCAAGAATGATTGGGTTCTTAGAACGGATATAGATTATTTCATAAAGGAAAATGAGTTACTGGGAATAAAAGAAGCTTACACTGATGGAAGATGTGCGGATGAGAAAAGTCGTGTGCCAGTTTTTCATGAAAAATATGTTTATTGGTTTTGGACATACCTAGCAGAAGATTTTCCCCCATACAATACCATACAGGGTTGGTACGAAGACGGAACGGTAGACGATCATCCGAATACATTTTTAGTTCATAAAGAAATGTACTGGAAAACGGGGGGATACAATGAATATTTTTGCGGAAATTATGGAGATGATTTTGAATTTACGCCAAGATTATTTAATGTAACTACTTACGCAAAACTTAAAAACAGCATACATACTTTTAGCACCCCCAAGGAGGACGGCTTGACTAAATTTGCTACCAAAGATTTAGATAGAAGTTTAGATATAAACATGGAAAAAGCCAGTGACCCAAATAGACCATTTTTAACATTTCAAAATAGTTACGTTAAGTTAATATAATGAACCAAAAAATAAAATTACCTGAAATATTTTTAGAATGGTTCAAGCAAACCAATCCTCATCTTTATGTAAAAGGTGTTACTAAAAAAGAAAGAGACTTGGAAATAGAAGAATACATCTCAGACGTATTACATGAACACATGGAGTTAATGGAAAATGATTTTAGTGACGAAGAATTTGAAGATGGACAAGGTGATTATGAATAGAAAAAAGTCAAATAAATTATGAAAAAATCAAAACTACTAACGCATGATAAAGGTTATTTAGATTGTTACTTTCTAAATAGTGAGCCTTATGAACACAATGACCTTGATAATCTTTGTGAATTCGATGTCAACGAAAACTCCGCTGGAGAGGGAGCGCATCAATATTGCTCTCCTGTTGGCCCCAAAGGAGAAACTGGAACAGTTGGCCTAGACTTAACAAAGGAAGAATTACAAACAATAATCAATGACATTTTAGCTGATGCAGGAGATATACAAGTAAACCTTACATCTGAATCTGGTAGAAATTTTGTTTCAAAAAGAATCATTGAAGTATTTTGGCCGAAATAGCTCAGTTGGTAGAGCATTGGTTTTGTAACCCAAAGGTCATCGGTTCGAATCCGATTTTCGGCTCCACTTTATAAATATTAATAAATATACACAAACCTCGTTAACCGCGAGGTTTTTTTCTTGCATTAAAATAAATAACTTATACAATTTAATTAATGGAAGTATTAGAGAAAACAAGAACCTATCTTGTAGGACATATGCAATATGCTAATGGCCGCAACTGGAGGGATTACGTCGAGGAAGAGTTGGAGAAACTAAATATTACAGTTTTTAATCCATACAAAAAACCTTTTATTAAAGATGTGGACGAAGGAGAAGAGACTCGCCTCTCGCTCGATCATTGCCAGAAACATGGCTATTATAATGATGTCGCAAAAAGGATGAGTCTTGTTCGTAGTTATGATTTAAATCTTGTTGATAGGTCTGACTTTATTATCGCTCACCTTTTACCTGAAGTCGCAAGTTGGGGTAGCGCAGAAGAACTTGTTACTGCTGTTAGAATGAAAAAACCTGTTTTCATTTCTATGGAGGGTGGTAAATCTCAAACCCCTCTTTGGATAATGGGTATGCTTCCACATCACTACATTTACAATAGTATTGAGGAAGTGCTAGATATGATTCACCAAATAAATGATGGTAAAAAAGATATTGATAGTGATCGTTGGAGATTGTTAAGAAAGGACTTACGATGAAGAAGCATAAGGCTGCTGGTATAGTTCCTTATATCGTAGAAGATGACCCCTATCATCCGAAGGTTTTACTGATTAAGAATGACCTTGGTTGGGAGTTTCCGAAAGGCAGAGTAGAATCAAATGAGACTACGCTGACGGCAGCTATTAGAGAAACGAAAGAAGAAACCGGATTAAGTGATTTAAAAATTCATCACAGATTTAGACATATATCTAAATACAATATAACTAAAAACTTTAGCACTGGAGAAAAACTACAAGCACCAGAACCAAAGCAAGTTACATATTTTCTAGCAGAATCAGCAAATAAGAATGTTACATTATCTTTTGAGCATCAAGAATTTGGTTGGTTCAGTTTCATCGAAGCTAGAGAGAAACTCAAGAATACAAAAAAATACAAAGTATTAAACAGCGTTATACAATTTTTTATAGACAAGAAATACCTTTAATATTATGGAAAACACAATCCCACACGCAGCTAGAGAGTCTATGGACGCCTTTTACAACGAGATTGCGAATTATCCCGTACTCAAATGGCCTGAACAACAAGAGCTTTTTAAGACTATGCAAAAATGGTCTAAAAATAAATCTAACTGCGGTCAACGGACTAGAAAAAAAGGTAAAGCTGCTAGAGAAAAACTTATTAACAGTAACTTGAGACTCGTTGTAAGAGTAACGCAAAAATATTTGGGACTCGGATTAGATCAAATGGATTTAATTGCCGAAGGTAATATAGGGTTAATGAAAGCGGTTGATAAGTTTGAATTCGATAAAGGAGCTAGATTTTCTACATACGCAGCTATTTGGGTTCGTCAAGCTATTTTCCGTGCGCTTGATAACCACGGAAGACTTGTAAGAGTTCCTTCACACGCAAATCAAAAGTATGCAAAAATTGTTCAATGGTGTGAAGACCAAAGAGAAAAAACTGGAGAACAACCAACGGTAGCAGAAATCTCTGAAAAGTTTAAGACTTCTGAAGATAGAGTCATTTCCATTATGGAAGCGAGAAAATCCTTTCAGTATTTGGATGCACCAGTAGGCAAAGACTCTAGTGATGGAGACGATACTTTTGGAGACATACTTCCAGATTTTTCCAGCACTCCAGAAGCAAACGTAGAAATTGCAAATAATAAAGAGATTTTAAACAAGCTGTTAAAAAAGCTACCTGTTAGAGAAAGATTTATTCTTATTCGCAGGTTTGCACTTAATGATAGAGACTTTGAAACTCTTGAAGATATTGGTGCAAGATATAAAATTACAAGAGAAAGAATCAGACAGTTAGAGTTTAAAGCCTTAAAGAAGTTGAGAAAACTTTTATACAATGAATTTAATTTAAATAATTCTTCTGTTGAAGATAATAAAATTCATGTATTTAAATTTTAATGTCTTTTACAAAATATAGTCCTTAAGATACCACGCAAATAAAAAGGAATTTTAGCAAATTGTAGTTTTTTTATAACAATCCACATAGATCGTGAATGTAGTTTTAAAGCATCAATCCTTTTCATTCCGAAGATAATTACACATTATGAAAAAAGAAATCCAAGAAAAACCCATAGTTGTTTCAGACGAAACTTGGGGAAAACTCAGGCTAAATCAAGAATGCTATAACTCAGAAAGTGAATCAGAAAACTACAATGAAGGTTTTTCAAAAATGGTGAATTTCCTAAAAGCTAAAGGCGATCCCATGCCTGTTCTAATGCAATGCCCTGACTGTGGAAGCCATGAAGTCCATTTTCTTAAACCAAGTTATAAAGATGGTAATAATAATTATGAATCTACCGAAGATTCATGGGTGAGAGGTGATGTTATAGAAATTCCCATGTATTGTGAGCATGGACATGAATGGATTATGCAGTTTGGACAACACAAAGGTAGTCTTAAATTAAGAAATATTCATACTGATGACGCTCCTTCCGAGCCTCATAGTGGCAGAATTTGGAAAGAGTTAATAAAAGAATTTGAAAATACAACTGGAGAAAGCAAATTTTCAGATACCTAAATTAGTTTTTCTTTTTCATAAACATACCTTTAGGTATTTTCTTTTTATATTCTTCTAGTTTTTTATTTTTAGGAACACCCTTTTTCTTGGGTGCTTTCTTCTTTTTAGAACTCTTTTTAGTAGCAGTTTTCCTTCTGGTTCTTATAGCTTTCTTTTTTGCTGGTACTTTATTTAACTGTTTTCTTTCTCTTAACTTTTCAGAAATAATATCATACACTATATAAGCAAATAAGAACATTAAAGCGGCAAATAAATACCATAATGCTAATTCTACTAAATCAATACCGGAATTATTTTTATTATTTATTTCAGTCTCACTGTTATCCAACAAGCCCAAAGGAATGCTTTCTGTTGTAGCTTTATTATCTACATTTTTGACTGCAATAGTTGATGTAACTACCGCTGGGGGAGCGTTTCTGTTTATGTTTGGAGAAATTGGGTTAGATGCTTGAGGGTTCGATCCAGTATTGCTTCCTTCAGCGGAATCTGTATTTAAAGATTCTGGTTTTGTTTTATAAGATGATTGAGGAACTGGTTGGATTGGAGTTGGGATAACTTTTTCTTGACTTTCAATTTCTGGTTTTTGAGGAGCGGGATTACCGTTAGCTAAAAGTTCTTGACTTTTTATTTTTGGTTTCTCAGTAACAGAATTACCTTTGGGTATAGAACTATTTTTTTTATTTATTTCTTCTGGTGTTGAAGGTCTAACAACTGTACCAGCAGAGCCTTTTCCTAAAGATGTTCCCCCCTTACAAGCGGCAAATAATAACAAAAAAAAGCCAAATAAGATATATTTCCTCATATCTTATGTTTTACCTGCGGCTGTCGCATTTCCAAAATAAAATCCAACGATAGCCGATAGGGTTTGACGAACTTCTGGAAGCATCAAATACCCCTTTAATTCCACGAAAAGTATCTCTTTTCCTCCACCAAATAAACCAAATAACCAAGTTGGATTTTCGGTTTCTACTTCAACAACCGTGGAATACCCTAAAATAGACAAAATGAAAGGTGCTGCGATAACGCCAAATAAGATTGTTACAACGATAGCCCTTCTGACCCATTTTCCAACGTCAATCGGCACTCTTTTAGCGGCTCGATCAGCACTATTATCTTCCGCTTCTTTCATGCCGATTGCCATTTTATAAAATTCTGCACGTTCTTTGGCTCTTTCAGCTAAATACCTGAAAATAAAGCCAGTAATGCTTCCTCCTATCATTGTTATTAATTCTATTGGCATATACTAATATTACACCATAAATAATAGCTTGACTTTTTTAAAATTAATAATATATTTAATTTACATGAAGGGTAACAGAAATAAAGATGGTTGGTTTCATTTATCCGAAGGAAACAGCATCGACCATGCCTTTTTTGCGGGTGAAACTGGGGAAATGTTGTCAGGTCTTGTTAAGACTTATCCAACAATTCATTTCTATGAAAGAACCGAGTTAAGAAATATGCTATTTTTTCCTCAACGGTTGAGAGGACGCTTATCGGTTCCAGTTAATGATCCGACTGAAACTTTACTGAGGCAAGAAGTTTTAAATGTTGATTACCCAAAATTCAGTAATTTTGCCGAAACTGATCCCCGCAGAAATAAGTGTAGTCTTTTCATTTACGAAGTCCGTCAGCAGCTTTATTGGAAAAATGCGCTTGCTGAAGCTCAGAAGATTTACGATAACCGAAAAAAACGCTACGAACGCCTTGGAAGAAGAAAGGATGCGAAAGAATTGAGTCTTGAAGGTATATTAGAAACCGTCAAAAGGCGACAAGAGGACAAATGGGCGTTAGAATGTCTTTTTGAACTTTTTCCATTTGACAAAATGGTTATTGTAAAATTTAAAACCTGCAAAGCCGTGGTTGATATTTCAAGAGGCGCGTTTGTACGTTGTCCTATGAGAGATGAAAATGGCCGAGTCATACCATCCGATGATTTAGACGACATGGTACACAAAATAACTTTTGCGTATTATTTTATTGATAAAAATGGCGAAAAACAATGGTACACTATGGGCGTTGATGTAATAGCAACCAAAAGCGGCCCTGCGCCTCCAGAAGAACGACGAAAAGTGAAACACATTGAGAATGACCCAAGATTATTTTTGGCTCGAAGTGATTCACTCGCTGGCCCTTCTTATCACCTAAAATTTGGAGGTGGAACCAGAAAAATACCTGTTTACTTGGAAGTGGATCACGATGCTTTTGGTGCAGCATTCGCTGATGAGCGTCACAGGTTACATTCTGAATGCCAAAGGTTATATTCTCCAGAGGGATACCATTCACCAACCGTTCAAGCAATGATAGAGGAAGACCTTCTTATTTGGGAAAAGGATACAATTTCAAAATATCATAAAAACGTAGTTCATAGTTGGGGCTACCAAGCTACAACCATCATCAACGAGATGTTTCACATGAACAAGAATGTGCCTTCTATTAATTGGGAAAAGAAGGAGTTGAATAAATACGGCTACCCGCCCTCCGTTGCGAAATGGCTAAAATACTCTAACCCCGAAAATTTACCCTTGACTTAATAAAAAGATAAGCTATACTCAAAACATACTAAATGAAATATATTATATTATTATTAATAATTATTGGTTCTGGTTGTAAAAGCTCAATGCCAAATAAGACCATTGATGAGATTGCTCCAGAGAATTTATTGCACACTGTTGAGTATTGGGCATACAAGAGTATCACAATTAAAGATTACAAAGTAGAGGAGAGTTGCTAAAATGAAGAAATATATTATTATGTTACCGTTTCTGGTTGGTTGTGCTACATCCAACCATGAGTACCAAGTCCACCTAAAAGATGGAACAGGCTATATGCACCTTTATACAGCAGCAGACAAAGCTGATGCTATTCAATACATCAAGTTTTACCAAAAGTCTCATGGAGATATGAAGCTAATTAAGGTAAATAAGTAATGGATCAAATATTTTTAATTATTTATTTAAGTGTTGTTTTAATGCTTCCAATGGTATTGCTTACAGCAGTAACAATGTTACTTTTATCCATAGTTTCATTTATCAAAAAATAGCACTTGACTTTCTTAAAAAAGGTGCTATATTAAAATCATGTATTCGCTATGCTGTATCTCCAACAGTCTATCAGAGCAGGGTCACAAGTTTCAGACAATGACTTGGGCGCGGTTTTCCAAGCTACCCCGTGAAGAAGCTGTTGCTACTGTATCTGCTCGCACACTCAACAACATCCGTGTTACATACAAAATCCTTGAGCAATGCGCTTCAGAGGGTTGGGGTTATCGAGTCAGTTCAAATCTATTCCCCCTACTTACATACGATGTTGCAGAACTCAAACTAGAGGACTATCCCGACTACATTGACATCGAGGCGGCACTTGCAGATTGCGCTTCCATCATCAGAGACAAGCGCATCCGTGTTTCTTGTCACCCCGACCAGTTCAATGTCCTTGCGAGCGAGGGCAAACACAATGTTGCTAAAACCATCAAAGAACT
>CEPB01026082.1_pt1 | contig 16897 bp, 16 predicted proteins | sample 530611 | NCBI WGS metagenome assembly CEPB01 (sample SAMEA2620672, study PRJEB7988) | marine metagenome | isolation source: saline water (ENVO:00002010), including
CAAAAATAAAGGTTAAGATCCAAAACCTAACAATTATTTTAGGTTCTTTCCAGCCCATAAGTTCAAAATGATGATGAATTGGTGCCATTCTGAATATTCTTTTTTTTCTTAGTTTAAATGATGCCACTTGCAAGATAACGCTCATTGCTTCCATGATGAATACCATTGCCATTACAGCAAATACAATCTCATGCCTCACAATGATTGCTATGAGGGCTATAAAAGCACCCATCGAAAGAGAGCCAACATCACCCATAAAAATTTGGGCTGGATATGTATTAAACCATAAAAACCCTATTCCAGCCCCGATCATCGCGCCACATAACACTAATAGCTCACCAGTGCCAACTATATGAGGAATATATAAATAATCAGCAGCTATGATATTCCCAGAAGCCCATGCAATTCCTCCAAGTGCTGCAGTAATTATTATTACCGGTAGTATAGCCAGGCCATCCAATCCATCAGTAAGATTTACTGCATTTGAACTGCCAACAATAATAAAAATTGAAATAAATATAAACCAAGGCCCCAAGTCTAAAACAACATCTTTAAAGAAGGGTACTATGTAAGATGTATGCATTTTAGTTTCAGCTGAACTGTAAAGTGCCACTGCTATAATGCATGCACAAATAAATTGCCAAAAGATTTTGGATTTTCCAGATATGCCTTCCTGATCTTTTTGCTTTATTTTATGGAAATCATCTGCAAAACCTATCAAAGCAAAAATAATTAAACAAAAAAGTGATATTAAGAGATATTTATTTGTTAAGTCTCCCCAAACAAAGCCAGACAAGATCACACTTCCTATTATTAGTATGCCGCCCATGGTAGGAGTACCATCTTTAAGTTTATGACTATCTGGTCCTCGATCACCTATAGATTGCTCAAACTGAAGTGACCTTGCTCGTCTTATAAAAAAATCTCCAAGAAAAAGAACCATCATTAATCCAGTTAATGTTGAAAGAATGGTTCTAGTAGTTAAGTAAGAGAATAAATTTAGAAAATTAGATTTCTCAGGTAAAAAATTTAGCAAAAAATCAATCATTGATAATCAAATTTAAATATTGTTCCATTTTACTAGACCTTGAACCTTTAAAATATAAATTTTTACCCTCTTCTAATTTTTTTAATAGAAGCTCTTTGGGAAAGTCATATGAGCCATTAAAGTATCTAACATTGGGCTTCTCTGATTGTTTGAGGGCTTTTTTAAATAAATCTCCTGTAACGAAAACCTCATATTCTTTTAAATTCTTGAGCAAATCAATATGAATATTAAGTTCGTCTTTACCGAGTTCAGCCATGTCTCCTAAAATTAAGATTGTACTTTCAGGGCCTTCCATAGCTACTGTTTCATAAATAGTTTTGGGGTGTGAATTGTAAGTTTGATCTATTATCTGACCATTGAGTTTATTTATCCTGTTGCCTCTGCCTTTTGTAGGAATAAATGAATCATGTTTTAACGTATCAACAACACCTAAAATATTCATAGTAGTATCTATTATTTTTTTATTATGTAATTGAAAGTTAGATTCTGATATTTTTCTTCCATCAATGAAATTTTTTTTGTTCATTAAGCAGTCTCTAAGCTTAATTTTTGTTTTGACAATATTCTCTAAATTTCCAAATGATTCTAGATGGTTGCTTGCAATATTAGTCAATATGAAAATATCACAGAATAAATTTTGAGCTATTAGATCAAAGTCGTTCTGTTTCCTTGCACCACATTCCACAACTAAATATTTTGTGTGTATTGGCATACTTAAAATTGTAAATGGTATGCCAAATTCATTGTTTTCATTTTCATTGCTACAGTGACATTTATCTCCAAGATGATGCTTCAGCATATCCTTAATGGTAGTTTTACCAAAACTTCCTGTAATAAAAATAATTTTTGGTCTTATATTTTCTAAATTTTTCTTAGCTAACTTCAATAAACATTCATAAACATTTTTTACCTTTAAACTTAAGCCATTCAAATTCTTTTGTGTTATTACAGCAGCACCATTATTTAGTGCTTCATCAGTAAAATCCTCTCCATTGAATTTTTGACCCTTCAAAGGTATAAATAAATCATTATTTTTAGCAAATCTTGAATCAAATTTAATAGATTTAATGTTGCAATCTATTTCTGGGCTATCTGCTTCTAATGCACTTGCATAATCGCTCAATTTACTTAATCCATCTACTTTATACATTTCAAAACCTCCTCATAATCTGAAAATGGTTTCTTTTCATTTCCCAATATCTGATATTCTTCATGGCCTTTTCCTGTTATCAGAAGAATTTCATCTTTATCTAATTCACTTATTGCCATTTTAATTGCTTCTGATCTATCAGATTCAATAATCATTTTATTTTTATCATTTATCCCTGCTGTGATCATCTCTATAATTTCATATGGTTTCTCAAATCTTGGGTTATCAGATGTAATGTAAATCTTTTTTGCATATTTTTGTGCAATATTCCCCATCAGCTCTCTTTTACCTTTGTCCCTATCTCCTCCGGCACCAAAAATTAATTTTAGTCCTTTATGATTTTTTTTCATAAGTTCAGAACAAACTGCTTCAAGAGCATCTGGTGTATGAGCGAAATCAATGAATATATTTTCTTTACCAACTGTTTGAAGTCTTCCGATAGGTAATGTCATTTCTTCAACAGCAGAAAAATATCCTGAGCAATCTGAAGTCACTGAATAGTAATAAGGCAATGAAAGAAGCAAGTTATAGATATTATATGCTGCATGAAGCTTAGGGCTTGAACTAAATTTACCCCATGGCGTTCTAACACAAAAATTTATTCTTCCATCTTGATATAGTTGTTTTATTTTGAAATAGATATCTGCTTTCTTATTTTTACAGGAAACAGAGTATATTTTTTCTCCTTTGAATAAATTTACTATATTTGAAAAATGCTTATCATCCAGATTATAAGTTAGAGTTTTTAAACTACTCATTTCAGCTAATATTAATTTTGATTCTAAGTATTTATCAAAATTTTTATGGTAATCAAGATGATCTCTTGAGATATTGGTTAATGCTGCATGCTCTATAACCAAACCTTTAAGTCTGTTCTGATGCAAACCTATTGATGAGGCTTCAATAAAGATATTTTTGATATTATTTTCTATGCATTTACGCATTACTGATCTTATAAATAATGGCTCTTCTGTTGTTAAGTTGTTGCTAAAATATTTACTGCCATTTAAAAATGTTCCAAGAGTGCCTATTGTTGAATTGGCTATTGAATTGAAAGAAAAGGCCTGACTCAATAACTCTATTGTTGTGCTTTTACCATTTGTGCCAGTAACAAAAAAATTTTTGAAAGCAGATTGGGTTATATTGTAGATTTCATCGATCCATCTAAGATAATTTTCTTCAAGATTATCAATTTTTAAAATTTTTGGATTATCTTCTTGTTCATGCTTACTATCTATTAAAACTAGAGAAATTTTATTGAAATCTTCTTGAGTTAGATATCTGATCCCATTGTTTAATGAAATAAAAATATCATCATTTTTTAAATATTTTGAATTAGAAACAAAATTTCTTTTTTCGAAATCCATATTATCCAGAGGATTAATCATAAAAATTTTAGCCTTTTCATAAATTGAGAGATTTTTGCAACTACAGGTGCTGCTACATCCCCACCAAAATATTTGTTAGGATCTGGTTCATCAATAGTGACAACCATGATGTATTTTGGATCTTCATATGGAAAAATGGCAGCAAAACTTGATAAATATCTACCATCTTTTGATCGCCCTTCTCCTTCAATATATTTTTCAGCTGTTCCTGTTTTGCCTGCTATAGATACTTCTTCTTCTTTTAATCCTTGAGCAGTGCCTTCCATAATTACACCTCTTAATGCTTGCAGAATAAAGATTGCAATATCTTCGTCTAAGACTTTTTTTCTTATTATTTCTTTATCAAATCTGATTTTTGGTTCAATCATGAAGCCTTTATTTGCAAAAACACTGTATGCTCTTGCAATCTGTAGTGAATTTGCTTGCATACTATATCCATAACCTAAAGCTGCTTTATCAATTTCATATAATTTTGGTGTATCTAAAATTTTTCCAGGATAATTCGAAGTCCAATCCATTTTTAGGTTCTCTCCAAACCCAAAATTTCTAAAATTCTCTCTTAGTTGTTGGTCTGAAAATTTTGTTGCGATCATTGATATACCAACTTGTGATGAATTGAAAATAACTTCTTGGAGATTAATTTTTCCATAATTCTTGCCACCTGCTTCGCACTTCTTAATTCCAGAAAGTGTTATACATCCAGGATTAGTGTCAATAACTGTTTCTTTGTCTATAAGCCCGATCTGTATTGCACCTGCCAATGTGAATGGTTTTATTAAAGATCCTGGATTATAGAAATCATCTATCAACCTATTCTTTTCAGTTATTCTTGATGAATCATTAGGATTGAAAGTTGGATAACTTGCCATAGCTAAAATATCACCAGAATTAGCTTCCATTATTAATGCATAACCGCCTTTTGCATCGTTTAAAGATATTGCAGTCTTCAATTCATCGAATAATTTATATTGAAGAGTTATATCTAACGTAAGTTTTAAATTCTTATTGGCAGATGAATCAAAAACGCTTAAGTCACCAAAAGTTTTTTCTCCTAGTCTATTGCGTTCAAAAGATTGAGATAATTGATTTTTTGAAATTTCATTTTCAAAGACTCTCTCAACACCCTCTAGACCGCCATCCGTGCCAGAAAATCCAACTACTGTACTCGCAATAGACCCATAAGGATAATATCTTCTTGATCTAGGCTCTTGAATTGGATCGCAATTACAAGCTTCTCTTGCTTTTTTTAAAAAATTTATAGGGATTTCATTTTCAAACCAAAGCCTTCTATTAGAATTAAGAAAAATAGAAATAGATTCTGCTTCTGCAAGATTAGAAACAATTTCTTTTTGCATCTGATTATTAAAAAGTAATGTTGGTCTTACTATATCTAAGGCTAATTGATTATTATTTCTATCAACAATCTTACCTCTAGGCAAAAAATTTATTTCAGTGATTGTGCTTTGGTTTGAACTATAAGAAACAAAACGATCTTTATCTTTGCTAAGCTCATAATACCTAAAGATTGGTAATGCCATCAAAACCAAAAATATAAAAAAAATAAATCTTAGTCTTGTCATTAATCCTCACTTTTAGGCTCACTCATTCCTAAATCTATAGCCCTTTCATATATAAAGGGCGATGATTTTATTAAAGATATTTCGAGGTTAAGTTTTGTTTTCTGATTACCTAAAGATGAAATTTTCTCCTGAACCTTATCTAAATGCTCAAAATTTCTTTTAAATTCAAAAACAAGTTTTACTTTTACTAGAGCTAGGCATATAACTAGAACAAACAGAGCTGACAAAATAATATCTATTAATTTCATAATTTTTCAATAACTCTCATTTTTGCACTTCTTGATCTTATATTTATTTTAACTTCCTCCTCGGTTGGATATATAAGCTTATAAGATTTAAATAAAAGTTTTTTTTCTTCTTCAATGATAGGTATTTGTTTTTCATACAGATTTATTTTTTCCTTGAATGTATTTTTTACGATTTTATCTTCTAATGAGTGAAAGGAAATTACAATAATTCTTCCTCCCTTGCTAATTTTTTTCTTAAGAGCTTTAAGGCATTCTTCAAGGTTCAATATTTCATCATTAACAGCCATTCTCAAAGCTTGAAAAGATTTTGTAGCTGGATGTTTGTTTGCTTTATTTTTTTTTATACTTTTTATCAAGTTTGAGAGATCTAAAGTATCTCTGAAAATTTTTTTTGATCTTCTTGTTACTATTGCTTTAGCAATTCTTCTTGATTCATTTTCTTCACCATAAGACCATAAAATATGGCTTATCTCTTTTTCTTCATATTCATTAACTATATTTGCACATGTTTTACCAGATTGATTATTGAACCTCATGTCTAATGGTCCTTTTTTTTGAAAACTAAAACCTCTTTCAGGAGAATCAAGTTGAGGAGATGATAAGCCACAATCAATTATTGCTCCCGAAATAGCCTCATCATCAAAATAATTTTTTAGATTACGAAAATTATCATGAATAAAATTAAAATTCTTAGAATGAATTTCTTTTGATGCTGAGAAAGCATCAGGATCAAGGTCAAAAGAATGCAATTTTGCAACATTACTAATTCTCTTTAGTATTTCCCTACTATGCCCACCTCTACCAAAAGTACAATCAACGTATACACCATTTCTATCTGTTAGAAGATGATCGATTGACTCTTTAAGTAGAACAGGTATATGTTTAATTCTTTAATCTCCTGAGAGTTTTTTTAATATCAATTTTTCTAAGATTATTTAAATTTACATATTCATCAGAATTTGTGTTTGTATTACCATTCAATAAATTAATAGACGGAGAGGGTATATATGAGGGCCTGAATTCATCTAAATTGAATCTTCTAAGGCCAGTAGCTATTATTGTTACTGATATTTCATCGTTATATGATTCATCTATCATTAATCCTGATATTGCTTCTATATTACCTTTTCCAATATTTTGAACATGGCTCATTATTTCTAACATCTCTGTATCTTTTAAAGATGAGGAGCAAACATTTACGATTAGGCCCTTTGCATTTTTTATATCAGCTTGATCAAAAAATGGGTTGCCCAAAGCATTATTAACAGCATCTGTAGCTCTATTCGTTCCAGTTGCAGTACCATAACACATGATAGCCATGCCTTTATGTGACATAGCAGCCTTAACATCAGCAAAATCGATATTCATCCTGGCTGTATCAGTCAAAATTACATTAGTGATACTTTTTAATGCATTAGTCAGTACATTATCAACAGCATCAAATCCTTCCATTAAATCTGTATTTTCGGGAAAAATTTGAAAAATCTTTTCATTATCGATTTCAATTAATGAATCAACATTATCAAGAAGATCTGAAATTCCTGTTTTAGCTTGATTAGCTCTTTTTGGACCTTCATGCTTGAATGGAGTTGTTACAACTCCAACCGTTAATATTTCCATTTCTTTCGCCAATTTTGCAATAATAGGTGCTCCGCCAGTGCCTGTTCCTCCTCCCATGCCTGCAGTAATGAATAACATCTCAGTATTTTCAAGATGTTCTCTTATTTCATTTATGCTCTCTTCCGTTGCGGCTTTTCCTTTCTCTGGATCATTTCCAGCACCAAGCCCTTTTGTAAGTTCTTGTCCTAATATTATTTTTTTTGCGCTATGTATTTTGCTTAAATCTTGGGTATCTGTATTGGCGCAAATAAAATTTACACCTTTAATGCCCGATCTGATCATGTGATTTACGCTATTGCCGCCTCCACCCCCAATTCCAAGAACTGTTATCTTTGCTTGTTCATAGTCAGAGTCTAAAATTTGCCAAGTCATAAGAGAATTTTATATGAGAGGTTTGAGTTGGTCTATAAGCCGGATTCTGTTTTCAGCTATCATTTATCTAGATGCTTTGTTGCCAAAACACTCATGCTGCCTACCCAGATTATGCGCGAGCAACGCAATTTAATCTCTATTTGGCATTGCTTCAAGTGGGGTTTACCTTGCCCTAATTTTTAATTAGGCGGTAAGCTCTTACCTTACCTTTTCACCCTTACCATAAAAAATGGCGGTATATTTTCTGTGGCACTAGCCGTAGACTCACGTCCCCCAGTTGTTAACTGGCACTTTGCTCTTTGAAGTCCGGACTTTCCTCTTAATAAAAATTAAGCGATAGCTCGACCAACTCAGGCACATATAATATCAAGAGTTTTTAGAAAAAGATAAAAATCTTTTATAAATCTTATTTTTGTTGATCCCAGTAATTTGAGAGACCGCTTTTGCTAAGTCCTTCAAAGAAACTTTCGATGATAATTCATGATATATCTTATCGACTATGATAAATGATTCCTCTGTGTTATTTACTTTTATAAGAATTACGAATTCCCCTTTTATTAAATCTTTATTTTTTAATAAAAACTGTTTAATTTCTTTAGGGGTCCCTCTAAAGAAGTTTTCATGTATCTTTGTTATTTCTTTTGCAACACAAACTTCAGCTAGATTACTAAATTTATGATCAAGAAAATTTAGTGTATCTATTACTCTTTTTGGGGATTCAAAAAATATTGTTGTTCCATGAAATTTTAGAAGAGCTTTAGATAAAGATTCAGCATCTTTCTTAATTTTTGGAAAAAATCCTATGAATTGAAAATGATCAGTAGGTAACCCGCTAGCAACAAGAGAACTTATAACAGAAGTAGCTCCTGGCAGTGGAATAATTTTGACTTTTAAATTAATCAGATCATTTATTAGCTTGAACCCTGGATCAGAAATTAATGGTGTGCCTGCTTCAGACATTATTCCTCCTGAAGATAGTTCCTTTAGTAAATTAATTATTTTTTTTCTGTCTTTATCAGAAGATTTATCGTTATATGAAATAATATTTTTAGGACTTATGTCATATTTTTTTAGAATTATTTTGGCTTTTTCTTTATTCTCTACGACCAGAAGGTCTAATTCTCTTAAAACTCCAATTGACCTAAATGTAATATCATCAAGATTGCCAATAGGAGAAGGTATAATATAAAAGTTCATGTTTGTAAGAATTGTTTTAGTATCATTTTATATTTTTATTATCACCGGTTGTTCATCTAGCCCTAAACAACTTGATGAAAAAATTTATGTTGATTCAGTTGATTCCAATAATAATATATTTGAGTTTATCCAGATAACTGATATCAGGACAAAAATAAATGATGAGATATTTAATGGTTCTTTTGTTATAGCCTTGCCTGATTATAGAAGATATCAAGAATTTAATAATTTTTTTCAATTAGGAGTTATTTATGCAATAAATGAACACAACATAGAGAATGATATTGAATTTATTTTTCAAGATGAAATTAATTTAAACAACACTACAAACAGTTTTCTTATTGGTCCATTAAGTAGAGAAAATGTAAGAAAAATTGACGGATCAGTGCCAAAAAATTCAGCTTTATTCTTGAATGAAGCTGAATCAAATCTTTATATTTCTCTTGGAAATAAATCTCAAATAAATGTTCTGAACAAATATCTTGATTCTAAAAAAATATCACGAATTGGCATCATTAGTGATCCTCAAGGTGACAAAAATTCTGAAAAAAAATTTAAGGAATTTTGGTTAAATGGTTATAGAGATGCGATAACAATTGAAGCAGATTCAAATATGAATTCTGAAAATATAATTAAAAATTTTCTAGATGTTTCTGAAAGCATTGAAAGGTTTGAAAAAATTAATAAGGCAAGTTTCTCGAATTTAGAATTTATTCCTAGAACTCGTGATGATATTAACCAAATCATTATATTTCCTAAGAGTGCAAATAGATTATATGAGTTGGCCTCATTAATTAGATTTAATTATGGTCTAGACTATGAAATTATTGCTTTAACATCGGAGCTTGCTGAAAAAATCAATCAAAATGAAATTGAACTTCATGATATATCTTTAATTGATCATACATATGAAAATAAATTTGGCTATGATTTGAATAAGAGTAGAAGTTTCTCTTTGGGTTATGACTCAATACTCATTGCATATGCTGTTAGCAATCAAATTAGAGGAGAAGTTAGAGGGCTTCTTGGAACGTATATAATTAGTGAAGATTTTATAGAAATTAATTCTTATATTAATTAAATGAATATTTTAAATCTCTTTCTGAATCTGTAAGTGATAGTTCAAAACTTGGTCTTGCAAATAACTTATCCTGATAACTATATAAACTATCAAAAGATTTAGTTTTTGGAGTGCTAACTCCAAGATAAGGTAATCTATATAAGATTGCACTCATGTAGCAGTCTACCAAAGTAAATTCATCACTCATAAAATATGGCTTCTCTTTTAAAACTAAAACAATACCAGCAACTAACGAAACAAGTTCTTTTTTTAATTTATCAAATTCTTTTTGCGTAATTTTTGGATTCATCATTTTATCCATTATTGGCAACCAATCCCTTTCAATCCTATGAATCAAAAGTCTGCATTCAGCCTTATCATTAGGATAAATTGGTAAAAGTGGTGGATGTGGAAACCTTTCATCAAGGTACTCAGAAATTATACGCGGTTCATAAATTGTAACCTCTCTATCAACCAAAACTGGTAATTTATTATAAGGATTAATAGTTGCTAACTCTGGTGGCAATTTGCTGTTTGGGTCAAATTCCTTTATATCACAGGATATATCTTTTTCTGCTAAAACTATTCTAACCATGTGACTATAGTGCCCTTTTTCTTCTGAATAAAAAATCATTTTATCTCCTTCGCATATTCTCTATATAACAGCCACATTACAGCTGTAAAAACAATGAAAAACAAAATAACAAAAATACCATTTTTCTCTCTAGTAATTCTTGCTGGTTCACTTGCATAAGCTAAAAAGTTCACCAGATCCTTAATTGAATTATCAAATTCTTCTTTTGTAAGTGAACCTTCTGACTTACTAATTATTTTACCATCCTTGTCAAGTTCCTGAGCTCCTTGTAAACCTACCAAAACATTTGGCATTGAAGTGCCAGGGTAAACAAGATTATTAGAATTAGTCAGTTGATTAGGATCATCATAAAAAGTTCTCAAATATGTATATATCCAATCTTCTCCTCTAACTCTTGTTCTTAAAGTAAGGTCTGGAGCACCTATTGCAGAAACCTCTGGCAAACCAAAGGTCATATAATCAGCGGGCTTGATGTCGGGATTTGCAATAAGATCTTCAAGAAGAATTGTTTCAGGAATATCTAAATCACGCTGAAGTCTGTTCCATCTCAAAAGCTCTAAAGTATGACAAGTTGAACAATAATTCATGTATGTGCCTAAACCTCTTTGCAAGGAATTAATATCATGAACATTAGCCTTATATGGATCACACTTTTCAAGAGAGCCACATTTATTTTCCCCAGCAGAGAAAGCATGCAAACCCAAAGTAAATAAAAGAATCAAAAAATACCTCATAGTCGGTCAGGTACCTCGAGTGTTTTTTCGTATTTAGTATAGATAGGCATCAAGATAAAAGGTGCAAAATAAAAGACAGTACATATTTGAGCTATTAGAGTTCTTAGCTCATTAACTGGTTTTGTTCCAAGGTAACCTAGAGTAATAAATGAAGAGGCAAATAAAATCATAGCAATTTTGCTATAAATGCCCTTATACCTAATACTTTGAACATTAGATCTATCAAGCCATGGGACAATAAACAAAATAGCAATGCTTGCTGCAAAAATTATAAATCCTAAAAATTTACTCGTTATGCCTAGAAATGGAATTCCAAAAGTAATAGCTCTTAAAATGGAATAAAAAGGAGCGTAATACCATACTGGCGCAATATGATCTGGGGTTTTCAAAAAGTCTGCTTCTTCAAAGTTTGGTTTCTCAATCAAATACCCTCCTCCAGTTGGAGCAAAAAATACAATAGCAAAGAAAACAATAAAAAAGATTCCAATAGCAGGTAATGCGCTAAATGTTTTATAAGGATGGAAAGGTGCTCCATCCAGAGGCATTCCTTTTGAGTCTCTATGCTTTTCAATGTCAACTCCTTCAGGATTGCCTGCACCAACTTCATGTAAAGCAAATATATGAAAAACAACTAGCGCGATCATTAAAAGAGGCACAACAACAACATGTAACGCAAAAAATCTTGATAATGTTATGCCTGATAGAACAAAATCTCCTTGAATCCAAACCTGCAAATCAGGTCCAATATAAGGTATTGCTCCAAATAATGACAAAATTACATTAGCTGCCCAATAAGACATTTGACCCCAAGGCAAAACATAACCAAGAAAACCTTCTGCCATTAAAAGGAATAATAGAAAACATCCAAATAACCATACAAGTTCCTTCGGTTTTTGATAGGATCCGTAAAGAAGACCTCTAAACATATGAAAATACATTAAAAAGAAAAATGCACTAGCTCCAGTGCTATGCATGTATCTCATTAGCCACCCATATTCAACGTCCCTCATAATGTATTCAACACTTGCAAATGCACCTTCTTCTGTATTGGTATAAAACATCATTAACCAAATACCTGTAATTACTTGGATCATGAATACAACCATCAGTAAAGCTCCAAAAAGATAATAAAAATTAACTTTCTTTGGAACAGGATGTTTAGTTAAATGTCTTTCTAAATTTTCAGTAACAGGAAATCTTCTATCAATCCAAGACATTAATGAATTTGAATTTTCTTTTGATGACATTAGACGCTTTCTCCAATTATTAATGTATTGCCTGAAAATGTATGTGGCGGTATTTCTAGATTGATTGGTGCAGGGACACCTTTATAAACTCTCCCTGCTAAGTCAAACTTAGACCCATGGCAAGGACAAAAGAAACCTCCGAGCCATTCTTGGTCCCAGGCTTTTGGTTCAATTTCAGGATGATATTTCGGAGCACATGAAAGATGTGTGCATACACCTTTCAAAACTGTAAATTTATTATTGTTAGTTGGCAAAGATTCAGCAGCTTTGTCTGTAACTTTATCGTTAAGTTTAGGAAGATTATCTATGGCTTCTTGTGTCTGATGTACGACAAAAATAGGAGTTCTTCTCCATTCAACTATAGCCATAGCACCAGGCTCCAACTTAGATAAATCGAATTTTACTGACGCTCCTAAAGCTTTTGCTTTCTCACTCGGCTTCCAAGCACTCAAAAAAGGCACAGCAAAACCAGCAACAGTAACTGCCCCCATAACTCCAGACGTAATTAGTAATACATTTCTTCTCTTTTGGTCAACTGAAACTTTTTTGAAATGATGATGATCTTCATGTTCATCTTCATCATTTTTCGTTGATAAGTTATTGGAGATTTGATTCTTCCACTCAAAAAGTAACTTTTCAGCTTCTTTTTTATCAGAGGTTTTTAAACTTTTCTTAAAGATCTTGCCTTCTATATTGAGATAGCCCCAATAAAACGGTGACCTATCTCTTGTGTATAAAGACATTCCATCTAAGATATGAATATGTTTTCTTTTTTTAGACATTTTGAACATTAAAAGCTGTGTTCAAATTTAATTGAAAGAGCTTTTTTGACCCACCTTTACGAAACATTGCATGCATTATATACGGAATTAATATAAAAAAGAATTGTTTTTATTTTTTTTTAAGATTTTTGAACAATAAGTAATTTAAGTGTTCAATAAAATTTTACCTCTTAGAAAATTGTGGGGATTTTCTTGCTTTTTTCAAGCCTACCTTTTTTCTTTCTTTTACTCTTGAATCTCTAGTAAGGTATCCCGCTTTCTTTAATTCAGCCCTTAGTTCTGGTTTAATATCGATTAGTGCTTTGGAAATTGCAAGCCTTATTGCTCCTGCTTGACCAAATGCTCCTCCGCCGTGAACTTTAATATCAATGTCATAAGCTTTATCAGAGTTAGTTAAGACCAAAGGTTGTTTAATAATCATTTTGGCAACATCTCTGCCAAAGTAATCATCAATATCTTTTTTATTTACAGTAAGTTTACCTTTGCCTTTAGTTAGACGAACAACTGCTGTTGCTTCCTTTCTTCTTCCTGATATTGTAGACATTTATTTCAACACCTCTGGATTTTGTGCTTCATGTGGATGAGCATCATCAATATAAACTTTCAATTTCTTTATTATTTGTCTATTCAATCTATTTTTTGGCAGCATGCCTTTCACTGCGTCTCTTATTAGCTTTTCTGGATCTTTTTCCAATTGATCTTTGAATGATATCTTCTTTATTCCTCCAGGAAAACCCGTATGCCTGTAATAAATTTTATCTTCTTTTTTGTTGCCAGAGACTTCAATTTTTTTTGCATTAATAAGTACAACAAAATCTCCAACATCAGAATTTGGGGTATATTCTGGCTTATTCTTACCTCTTAGTATATTAGCAACTTCTACAGATAATCTTCCCAATCTTTTTCCTGAGCAATCCATTAAATACCATTTTTGGTCGATATCTTTTGTTCTTAATGCTGTTGTTTTCATTTAATCCTCAAAGTTGAGTCGCTATATATTAATATATTGATAAAGGATTTAAAACATGAGAAACCTGTTTTTAGTAATTTTATTTTTTGGTTTATTTTTTGGATTACAGATTGTCTACTTTGAAAATTTATTAAATAAGAACAAGGTAGTAGATTTTGAGGAAATCTCTAAATCAATTGTCTCTATTGAATCAGTTCCAAATTCACCTCAAAAAAAATTTGGTTCTGGAGTAATAATTTCAAATGATGGATATATAGTTACTGCATTTCATATTCTGTCTGGAACACTTAGTTCAGTAAAAGTGGGGGAAAGAATTTATATTGCTAATTTAATTGGTTTTGATGAATATGCAGATCTTGCAGTATTAAAGATTGATGAAAAAAATCTTAGGCCTATAGATTTTCCAGAGGAATTTGATTATTCAGTTGGAGAAGAAGTATTTGCTATTGGTAACCCATATAATCTTGGTATATCAGTTTCCAAAGGGATACTTAGTGGAACAGGAAGAAATTTTGGTAATCCTTATTTAGATATTATTCAGACAGATGCTGCAATAAATCAAGGAAGTTCAGGTGGAGCTATAATTGACTCTGGTGGAAGATTGATGGGACTTAGTACTTCAATTGCTTCAATTTCTGGAGGCTCTGATGGTGTTGGTTTTGCATTGCCCGCCGATAGAGTAATCTCCATTTCAAATGAAATTATAAAATTTGGTCGAGTTAATAGAGCTTGGATTGGAGATTTCAAATTTCAGAGAGGTATTTACGACAAAGAAAATGAAAGAATACCTGCTTTATATGTTTTTGGTGTTGATAATTCAGATATCAAAAACGGACTTAAAGATGGAGATATTATTATTGATATAAAAGGTTCAGAAGCTAGATGGAATATACTTAAAGCATCTGTAAATAGCATCTTACCTGGAGAGATACTTGAATTAACAATTGATAGGTCTGGGGAGGTAATTGAGCTAAAAATACAAACTAAAGAAAGACCTAATATTCCGCAGGCTCTCTAAAAATTTCAGCACCTAACTTGGTTAATTTTTCTTCAATACATTCATAACCTCTATCAATATGGTATATGTTCTCAATCTGAGTTTTATTTTTTCCCACAAGGCCTGCTAATACTAAACTTGCTGAAGCTCTTAAGTCTGAAGCAGAAACGATTGCACCAACAAGATTTGAGACTCCTTTTACTGATGCTTTATTTTTATACAAGGAAATATCTGCTCCCATTTTCTTTAATTCATCCACGTGTTGGAAACGATTCTCAAAAACAGTTTCTTCAATTACAGAAGAACCATTAGAAATTGAATTTAATGCCATAAACTGAGCCTGCATATCAGTAGGAAACCCAGGAAAAGGTTTAGTAGATATATCTTTTGATGTCAGGTCAGTTGTAGTTGCATCAACTTCAACCCAATCACTTCCAGAATTAACTATTGCTCCCATTTCAATCAGCTTTGAACTAATTATTTGTATAGTTTCAGGTTTTATTTTATTAATTTTTACATGTCCATTAGTTATTGCTCCTGCCACCATATAAGTTCCGGCTTCAATTCGATCAAACAATACATCCCATGAGCTACATTTCAAAGATGCAGTGCCATTGATCTCAATTATTGATTTTCCAGCTCCCTCAATATTTGCTCCACAATGATTCAAGAAGTTTGCCAACTCAACAACTTCAGGTTCCTTAGCACAGTTTCTAAGTGTTGTTTTACCATCAATAACTGCGGCTGCCATCATAAGATTCTCTGTACCAGTAACTGAAATTTTTGGAAATTTAAAATCTATAGGTTTTAATTTATTTGCTTCTAAATAAATATATTTTGAATCAGATTTGATTTTTGCACCCATTTTTTCTAACCCATTTAAATGAAAATCAATTGGCCTTGTTCCAATATTACAACCACCAGGTTGTGAAATTTTTGCGTTTCCATATTTTGCAACTAAAGGTCCCATAACCAATATTGATGCTCTCATAGTCTTAACTAGCTCATATCTTGCTTCCGGTACTGTAATATTTGATGAATCTATTTCAATATACCCACTCTCATCAAAATTGATTAATGCGCCCATAGAATTGAGGAGCTCAAGCATAGTAGTTATATCTTGTAAGTGTGGTAAATTGCCAATTCTGGCAGGCGTTTCTAAAAGAATAGTTGAAGCCAATATTGGTAATCCAGAATTCTTAGCTCCTGAACAATTTACTTCTCCATGAAGCTGATTGCCACCTTTTATTATAAGTCTCTCCATTTATTTCTCTGTAATGTTAAGTGGTTTCCATTCACTAATTGCAATATCAAGATCAAATTTATTCTTTTCCAAGATATCCTTGAATTGGTTACGAAAAGTTAGTCCCAAATTAATACCATCAATAATTATATTTACAATTTTAAGTTCGCCTAATTTATTTCTGTACAAAGTAAATTTTGTTTTTCCGGTCCAAGAGCTTGTATCAGAAACAAACTCAATTTCAACTTCATATGTTTTTTTATTAACCTTAATCTCCTCATTTGTCACAATGTCATAGTCTTCAAATTCAAGAAGTGTTGTTACATAAGTATCAAGAAGTAATTTCTTTGTTCTATCTTCAAAGAGTTGAATTTGATTTCTATTTGCATCCTTATATGCATCTGCAAGAATCAGTCTTGATACCGTTGAGATATCGACCATTGGCTCCCAGATATTTTTTAATTTTGTTTTAAATTCTTCGGGTTCAGCTTCATAATTTGAACCTTCCTCTTTAATAAGAGTCAAAAAGTATTGTGCATTTACATCAATAAACTGATGGACTTCTGGTATTTTTTCAGATGAAAGAAATGAAGGTAAAAACAAAAGAATTAAAAAACTTTTCGAAAAAAATCGTATCATGTTTAGATTATAGTTTGAAATGAAGAA
>CEPB01007139.1_pt1 | contig 16881 bp, 10 predicted proteins | sample 530611 | NCBI WGS metagenome assembly CEPB01 (sample SAMEA2620672, study PRJEB7988) | marine metagenome | isolation source: saline water (ENVO:00002010), including
TCATTAAATACTGGGTTTGTATCAAATCTACCTATTTGAAACTCGCTTAAGGTATCAAATAAAACGCGCACTTTTCTTGCTAAGGCGGTAAAGTAAGAACGTACAGTTTTTTTATTTCTATTTTCTAAACCTACAAACTCCCTTCGTAATTCCATAAGAGTTTTAGGTAATTGTTCTTTCCAAATAGTATTATCTTGGGTATGTGTTATTTTTCTATTACCTGTATCTAATAAAGCTTTTCTATGGTCGGCGTTTTGTTCTAAAGAAGCCCTAATTAAGTCTTTCATTAACTTAAGGTTAGTAGCTCTATTTTCTTTTAAGAAACCTTTAATTTTTACATTACCAGTTCCCCAACGTGGGTTGTTGTAAATTTTTTCATCAAACTTGCCTGACTTAAGAGTCTGATAAGCATGCTCAACACTTTGAAACTGAACACCAGTATTTTCATTAGTAGGTTTAGAAAACCTCGAAAATGTTTTTCTATCATACTTTTCTCCACCCTCTACTACTCCAGTAACTCTAAATCTAAATGGACGTGCCTTAAGATTACTTAAGTCAGTATTTTGATTTGCGCCAGCATAAATGTTTACAGGTGTTCTTTCTATGGCAATTTCTCTAGGTAAATTCTCCTTAACTGTTCCTTCTTGTTCTAATAAAAATGCACCTGCTTTATCTGCATACCACTCCTCAAATGGAAAATCTCTGCTTTGATAATTATATCCGGGCTCGCCCCTTATCTCTCTAGTAAATAATGCAAAAGACTCATCAGCATAAGCTCTATACAAAGCTTCTCCTTTTTTAAAATCTGCTTCGGTAATCCCAAGAGCTTTTATAGCGTCTTCATCAGTCTCAAAAGTCTGATTTTCTGTACCATAAAATTGCATTCTACCAAGTCCAAGTCTTGCACTCTCAAATTTAAATAATACATGCCCTAATTCATGTGCAAGTGCATAAGTCATAAAAGTACTTTTAGCAGCATTTTGGACAAGTGGGTCTTGAGTTTCTAATTGATTTTCTATAAAAGCAGAATCTGGGTTAAGAACTACAAACGCATATTTAGGCAATCCTGTAAGTGGTCCATCCTGATGCATAACACTCAAAACAGATGCAGGTTGACCCGAAGCTCTGTTCTGGTCCTGCAGATTCCTAACTACCAGATTTAAAGGTGCCCCAGTTTGAGTTTTCATGTCGGTTGGGAAATTAACTTCGTCATCTATACCTAAAACGAACACTTTTGTCGTTACTCCAAAACCTTTCATTTTTTTAGATAACTCACTAATAAAACGTTCACCAGAACTATCAGCTACATCTTTAGTAAATTTTGGGTCTTTAATATCAAAAATATTTGCCATCCCTTGGCTTACTTTTATTTCTCCCAACTCCATGTCTATTGCGTCTGGGTCGGTTTCAAATTTAGTATTAAATACAGGTGTTCCTTTGTACGCTGCGTCTTCTTGCCCTTTAAGTTTTACAGGAGGTTGCGCTAAGATTATTCCTTGTGCTAACTGCGGAAAAATATCCATTAGCATTTTATTACCTAAATCTGTTTGTTCTACAGTTGTGGATACCTCACTTATAGGTGTTCTTTCCATAGGAACTCTACGAGGTTTCTCCATGTTATAAAGAGAAGCTCTTGAACCTGCGCCGTTTAAGACTTCTATATTGTTATCTCTTATAAAGTTGGTTATTGTCGCTGCTGAAGTTCCGGGACTAACAATTAAAAAAGGTCTACCAAGTTCTTCAGCAAACTTAACGGTTAGTTGAGAGCCGCGGCCGAGTGACCCATCTTCTTTAGTCAAAATAATAGTACCGTCAGAATCTTCAACATTTTTTCTAGTTCTTGCTGAGTAATCTGAGGATTCTCCTTCTACTACATTAAACTGAGGCCCTAAAGAAAGACTTACTCCACCTTCTACTTTAAAACCTTTTGGAGCAGTACCACCAGTTTCTAAACCCATCGCTTTTGCCATATAAAGAAAGAACTGGTCAGCACCAAGTTGCCCACCTGATATTATTCTTTTTAATGGTGTTTTTTCATTTAATCTATCTAAAGTACTTTGTTCTGCTGCTGTTAAAGTTTTACCGTCCTGTACTTTTTTCAGTAAAGCCCCCTGTCTTTTTCGATCTTTTCTAGGTTGTTCCTCTTTTTCTATTCTTGAACGCATTTTTTGTTCCTGTTCCGCTGCTTGCGCTTGTTTTTGTAAACTTACAGGGTCTCTTTCTAAAGCTGGATCAAGTGGGGGTGGAGACAACCTAGCACTTTCAAACCTTGCATCCCCTCGTAAACTCACTTCGTTTGGAGTTAAAGGATAACGTTTTTCTTTTTGTGCAGGAGTTCCCGGTAAAACTAAATCTTTAGATTTTGTTACAAAAATTTTCTTACCATTTTTATATTGAGGTACTGCATATTTAATTGGAGGAAATCCAATAGTTTTTTGTGGGGGTTGCGCTCCTAAAGGACCTTGATAATCTAAGTCCTCCCCGACATTTTCTCTCATATCTTGATCTTCACCGAGAGGTTTTTCTAAATCTACTTTGTCGAAATCCCCAAACTCGGTGTTCAACTCATATTGTAAATTGTTGTACTGATACTCTAACTTTGTTAACTGTTTACCAATTGATTTCTGTCGTTTAATTAAACTTTCACGCTCTTTTTCGGATATACCACGATTGTTTATTTGAGTGTTTAAATTTGCATATAGTTGGCTAACCGGCGCTATCTCTGCTTCTAAGTCTGCTAACTCATCCAATCTGCTGGTTAAGCTTTTAATACCCCTTGTAGGTATGGTAAATAACGACTCACTACCACCTTCTTCTATATATCTTTTACGAGCTAGACTATTAGCAAGGGCGTTTATGTCAGATTTATCAACAAATATTCCAGCTGTAGTAGCAAACCCTATTCCACCTAGTTCTTGTTTTACATCTTTTAAGATATCTAAATATTTTTGAAATTCTAAGGAACTTACCTCTCTCGCTACTAGCGATCCAGTTAAAGAAAATTGTTGTAGTTGAAGTGGACTAAGTAATTGTGCAGGTTTATCTGAGGCTATTCTTCTATAAAACATAGGTACGTCTGCTAAATTTTGACCTTCGGTGCTTATGAGTTTTGTTTCATTAGTCATTGGCGAGTAGAGGTCTTCCTTCATAACCACTTCAAACCCATACTTTTTAAGCTCCGCAAAAATTTCGGGCACCATAGTTGCCAAAGCAATGTTATAAGCTCTAGTTCTATTACCTCCTACACTTTCCAAAAGCTCTTCTATACTCATATTAAAATCTTGTTTTATTTGAGGGAAGATTTTTACTGCTTGAGTTAATAAAGTGTATAAATTGACAGCCACATCATTTCCAGCAAAATTAACTTCTTTATCTCCATACCCTAAAGTGGCACCCGCTTCTGCATTTCTAACTCTTATTTTAAAATAAGAACTAGCCTGTGATACTTCACCACCACCTGTTGTAGATAAGAATTTAAAACCTTCTATAACTGCCGTTTCAACTAAATCTAAAGCTTTAGCTTCTACAGTTTGTGGTTCAAAAGTACCAAAAACATAAGCATTGGCATCGTCGGGATCTTGGATAATTGTTAAATCAGGTCCAATATCTGGGTCTGTACCAGCTCGGCTATCTCGTTGCCTAAAGTATTCTCTTAATAAACTTCTACTATACGTCTGCATTCTAGGAGAATTTATATCTGTAATTCCTAACTCTGTTCTTTCTTGTTCAGTAAGAGAGTCAAAATACCTTTGACGTAAATCTATTAACTCTTGGTCTTCAGTAGAAAACTCTCCTGTTTCTTCATTTACTTTTGGTTGGTAAGTTGTTTTTTTATATTTTCTAGCATCAGTTCTTACAACTCCTCCCTTTGTTTTTTTATCTCCACCTTTTTTTAATTTATCTAATCTTCTTTTTTGAGAAAGCGTCAGACCCCCCTCTTTTTCAAGTTTTTTTAATTGTTGTAGTTCCGTTTCAGCACGTAGTAGTACTTCGGGTTGTGCAGTTAATCTAGCGTCTTCTAATTGAGCACCAAATAACCCTCCGCTCTGCTGCTCTGATAACCTTTCAAGAATCTCTTCAATTGGTTCACCTGTTCTTTGCGATTCTTCTTGAGCTACTTTATATATTTCAAAAGGACTTAACCCAGACAAAGCAGCAGAATCTCCTTCATTATCATCAAACGCTTCTGTTACATCTATCTCATCTAAAGATGGCTCATCTTCAAAGTTCATATTATTTATATCTAAGTCAGCTGTCGTAAATACTCTTACGTTAGCTTCCGGATATTTATCTTGGAGTTTAGTTCTTTCTTCTTGTATTTGAAATTGATTAACTTCTTTGGTGGCAATAATACGCCCATCAGCATTAAAAACTTTAATTGTGTGAGTAGCGTTATCTACTACATCGCTAAGTTCTTCACCATCCAAAGCTTCAATTACTGCATCTCTAAACGCTACATTTCTTCTTGTTTTTTCTTCGTTACTTATGACATTTGCGTCGTCAGCCGAAATATTTGCTTGATATAAATTATTAGCTTTTTTCATCGCCTCTGGAGTACCAACTACTACTCCACCTTTATACGGCACAGCTACAGTCCTATCCCCAAAATTTACCTCTGGATACATATCTTGATAAGTCTCAACTTCTGCTTGTGGTAGAAACATAACTTGTTTTGGAGATCCAACTTCAGCTTGGACTGTTTCAATAGTTTTTTCTAAAGCATCAGTATTACCTGCTTCATTTATTATTTGTGCTTGGTAATCGATAGCATCAGCTTTACCTCTTGCCATAGCATCGGTAACTTTACTCATAATTGGGCTTACTGCTCCTCCCACTGCCCCTCGAGCACCTCCAGCAAAAAATCCAGCAAAAGCAGCTTCAGCTAACCTTAACTTAGCTTCTTCATTAGCATACGTAGGGTCAATCGCAAACCTTTGGGCTATACCTAAACCTTCTTGACCTACCTCAGTAACACCTTCAACGGCACCTGATGCAATAAAACCTTTTCCTATCTCTCTGATAGCAGAAGAGAAAATATTTTTTTCTGGTCCAGAATATAAATCTAAAAAGGCTTGTTCTTTTTCAGTTAGTTCTTTTTTATTAATTTTCTTTTGAAAAATAGCGTAAGCCTTTTTTTCATTTTTTGTTAAGTTCTGTACTCCAAAAGTTTGTGCTTTTCTATCTAAAGCAACTAAAGGACTTTTTTTCAAAGAGGCTTTTAAAAAAGCATTAGCAAAAATAGTTTCAGAGGCAGTACCTAATACTGCTTGTGGAATACCTAATAGTGCCGCCTGTGCGGCTTCAGCACGGGTTAACTCTATACCAGATTCTTGAAATTCAGAGGCGGACTGAGAGCTACCTACCACGTATTCTTGACCAAAAGCCCCTGCGATACCCCCACGTTTTGCCCATTTTGCATACCCAAGACCTTCGTGTATTAGTACCGCTTCTTCCGGAGTAAGTTTAAGACCTTTGTCTTTTTTCTTAATTGCCTCTTTTAACAGCAGGTCTAGGGGTTTTTTAGTAAGAGTCCTAGCTCCAAATTTTCCTAACATACCAACACCAGCCCCAGCTAAACCGGAACTAAGTGAACTTAACATCATAGGAGTAAATTGACCTAAAGCTTTTGTTACTTGAGTAAAAAAACCATCAAGAGTAGGTTCTTCAAGGAAATTTTCAAAGGGTTGTATTTGATTTAATAAGTCGCCGGATATAGCATCATAACTTTCTGCAAGCTCTAAATTCTTTTGGGCTGCTTCATCAAAACCAAATAACATTTGGCCGAGTCCCTGAAATCTATCAACATCCCCTGTTAGCTGAGCGCTACCACCACGAACGGCATTAGAAAAAACTTCACCTAAACCTTGAGGGGAGGCATCTATATCTTCTCGTAAAGGAGTTCCAACAGGGGACACGCGTTCCACCTCTTGTCGAAGTAACTCTTTATCAACTCTTTCTTGTTGGTTTGCGGTGTCCTCTGGAATACCAAAAATTGCGTCCGCTAAATTTTTAGCCATTGTTATTGGCTTTGCCCGCGGAATTCGTTTGCTTCTCCAGCGGCAATCAGAATATTAATAAATGAATTAGAAAATCCCTCTTCCCTTAGGTCGTCTATTGTATAAGGTATATCACCAATTCTTATTCCTGTAACTTTACCTTTTGATTTTGTTACTACTGCATCAATATCATTGCCAAATAAATTTAAGTTACCGCCTCTAGCATACCCAAGACTAAATACCTCCCTCCAGAACTCGGGTTGTTGTTCAGCACTAAACCTTTTCATAACCTCAATAAGTTGTTGAGCATAGTCTTGCTTATCTGCAGTTGTTCGTGCTTTTGTTTTTAAATCATTTATTAAAGGACTTATTCCTTTGAAATAGTCTTCATACTGAATTAATGTACTATCTTCGTTTAGTACGGAATCCCTTTTGAGCAGATTCAATTCACTTAATGTTGTTTTATATGGGTCAGAGAACTCAAGATCTGACTGTGCTGCAGTTCTGTTTAAGCGACGATCTTGTTGGATTTGGCTAGCTAAAGAAGTGCCCTGTGTATTTAACATACCAGTTTCTATAAATGTACCTATACTTATATTGGTAAGATAAGGAGTAATAGGAGCATTTTTAGGTAAAGTAGCTAAACTAGATAAAACATATGAACGGACTATAGCTATATCTGCATTTTTTTGAGTCATCTTTCTAAAGTCCCCACCTGCTTTTATTAAAGCCTCTGTTAAAACTTTATTATCTTCTTCAGATATATTAATGCTATTTACTAGTTTAGTTATACCCTCGATATCGTTCTTTTCTATTAATTCAGCAAACTCATCTACTTGTTCCTTAGTGATTACTTCCTTTAATACTTTTTTAGCTTCGGGTGGTACCTCATTACCTAATACTTTACTTTCGTCTATAACTCGCTTGCCATTTTGTTCAATTGTATATTTATTAGTAAAATCTTGTGGGGATAACTCTTTAAAATCTTTTGCAATCACTGGGTTTTTTAACATAATGTTAAGATTGTCAGATGTAGCGAGCTCTCGATAAATTTTATTATTTGTTATATGGATTCTAGATTCCTCAGTACTTAACCCCGGAGGGCCTTTCTTTATTTCACCTAATTTTTTATCTAATACAGTTTTAGTATTATTTACTGCCATTTCACCCAGTAAAGCCACCGCTTCTTTTTTCTGTTCATCATTAAGACTATTCCATTGCTTTTCAGTAAATGCCTCTTCTACATTTTGTAAATCATAATCTTTACCTAAAAATTCTCTACGGCGTCCTGCTTGTGCTTTAGCTTGTCTTTGCCCTCGACCACCTTGAAAAAAACTATCTAACAATTTAACAATATCTTTATCTGGTCGATTAAACCCACCGCCCGATAGATAAGGACCTTTAACACCATCTACTACATAACCTTTAGCAACTTTTAGCTGATTTATGAGTGCTAGCCCCTCAGCATTTCTGCCATCTAAAGAAAACCCAGTTTTGCTAAAATTCTTTGGATTAACTTCAATAACGCGATTTCCGGCTATAAAATTTTGTAATTTTTCATCATAATCGTCACCTTCTACTTGTGACCAAATTTGTGCTAAAGAATCTCCCGTACCTCCAGTTGTTTGTATTTCATCATTGGTTTGTTTGTTTGTTTCAAATTCATCGCTAAGACCCGCTATTGTTTGAATAACAGTTTCTCTAGAAGTCGTTGGGTCATTTATTGTGTTGTAACTATTTAAAACATCATCCATAGTTAAATTTCTACTTGTTATTTGACTCATCATACGTATGCCCTGTTCGGTTCCAGCTGGGGCGGTTCCTAATAATTTTGCTTTTTTAGCATCGTAAATAACATCTAAATCACTACCTCTAACAGTAAAAGCCCCTAAAGACTCTCCACCATCGCTTTGGTTTCGCCCATCCATAGTGACATCGTTTTCTCTAATTGCAAAAGTGCCATCTTCATTAGGCACCATAGTAGTTACTGAAGGATTGTAAACAACCTTACCATCTTCTCCTCGTTGTGCAGAGCTTTTTAAATCACCTAGATTTATTCTTTTAAAATCCGCATTTCCATCTTGTTTTAAGGCATCGTTAAACAAGTCTGGGTAAAATTTATTTAATTGGTCTGAATCTAAAAAAGGCAAAACTCCCTCTGAAAAGGTTAATGTGCCTTGTTGTTTCTTTTTATTACGTTCTGCTGCATAGGTACCAAAATCTCCATAAGCTGCTTCGTTCCAACCAGCTGGTACAACACCAGATTTTTCATACTCTAATATAACCGCATCCGCTTGCCTCTCTCCCTCTAACATGGAGTTTACTTCATTTAAAGATAAGTCCGCGGTTTCTTTTTTACTATAATTTTTCGCAAGAGGATTAAAAAGAAATTCTAGGAATTGACTCCCACTCATATCTTTATTCATGGTAAAAGTGCCATCTTTGTTTTGTATCGCCATTATAATTTTCCGTAGTCAACCATTAGATACCCAGAACCGTGTGTAGTAACTGCTTCTGGTTTCTCATGTATTATCTCTTGTGCAAGGACTCCGTATTTAGGTAAGTCACCTGCGCCTAATTCTATAGCTTCTTTACTCCACTCCCAAGTGTAAACATTGTAGTTACCTTCTTTATGGCTAAACGTAAGATCTTTTTTCAAACGTATGTCGGAGAAAAAGAACATAGCTCCCATAGCTAAACTGCCTAACATATTAGTTTGTGAATTTTTATACGCTACCCTATCTCTTTCATATTGATTTCTTCTTGCTACCGCGTTTTCTGCAGCAGCGCCTAGCCCTTGTAAAGAACTTCTATTTACTCCTTGTCCAATGTTTATTAGGTCACTTAAAACTTTTTGATTTTGATTTAATTGAGCTAATCTAGCCTCATTCAAACCACCTGCTAAATTAACTACTCCACCTCTTTGGAAAGCTCGTTGCCTTTCAGCAGTTAGCGCCTGAGTAGACTCAAACCCAAACCTTTCTCTATTTCTTCTAGCGATATCCTGTGCAATTTGTGATTGTTGCGCTACGTCTTCCGGCACTGCATCTATTAAACTAGTATCAGTTTGCGCTTGTTGCACAAGCTCATCCTCAAAAGGTCGGTAATCACGTAAATATCGATCTTGTTGACGTTGCGTAACCTCAGCAAATATTTTATCAGGGTCTTCTTTCCTTGCCCTAATTGCCGCTATTGCATCTTGAATAACTCTTGGACTACCCATATTCTAACTACCCGGCTTTGTATTCTATACCTTTATTCTTTATATATTGGCCCCCTACTCTACCAATATTACTCTGAATATTTGAAACTCTACTAAGTCTTGCTGTAGCTCTGTTTAAATCTTCCGATCTCGCTAACTTAGCAGCTTTAGCTAGACCACTACCAGCATCTGCTGCTTGCCCTCTAGCTGTCGCTAATACTCCTACTCCTTCATTTGCTGCTACATCTCCGGCTACTACGTTAGCTCGAAGAATATTACCAACAGCCCCCAAAGCTCTATCGGCACTAGTATCAACTCCAGAGACTGTACTTAATCTAAGAGGTCCGCCAGTTGTAGCTTGCATGGTATCAGCCTGCGCACGACCACGAAGAGTTTGGCGCGTATCTTGTGATCTAGATTTATCACGCATACGTAAAAGCAAAGGGTCATAAGTTTGTTCAAAATACTCTTGATCCTCTTTTGCTATACGAGCCTGTGTTTTCTCTACTTCACTTGGCTTGTAGTCTTGTTGTTTTGGTTTTCTACCCATTACAGTTCCTTTTTATATACTGTTGTTACTGCTTTAAATCCATGCGTGTTAGCCGCTCTACTCCATCCAGAACGGTCGGAATGAAACTCCATTCCTGTTATGCTGGTATTTTGTACAAGTCTTTCTAAAAACTCCATCCCAGCTTCCATATTATTATACCCGGGTCTACTATAAGCAACCCAAATATATAAAGTTTTTTCTCCTCCAGCATCATTAATAACTGAAAGGACTAAAAATCCTGAGTAGTAGTCTTTAGTATATGCCATATATAACTCAGAGCTACCCTCTCGTAAAGCTGCATATACGTCTGCAGGTATCCAATCTGCATACGATTTTTGAGTTACACGTTTAAGATCTTTTTCGATATTGCTGTAGGCAGCTTTTATATCCTCTATCGGGATATACTCGAAAACAGTGTCATTAATAGTCCAACTCTTTGCCATATCGTCCATACCTCTTCCTTGGGGATAAACCTGCACCTTTATATTTTACTGTTCTTTTCACACCAATATTACCACCTCTACCTCTTAATTCTGCCTCAGATACCTGAGCTTGAAATAAGTTAAAATAGTCCGCAGCAGCTACTGGGTCTGTCCATTCTTTACTAGGCATTCTCAACAGCCTGTAAACAGCACCATAAATAATGCCGTCTCGATAATCATTACTAAAATTAGTGTCTATACTATTAGTAGTTCTACTAGGTTTTAAAGCTACGTTTAACAATAAACCATTTACATTTTTTGCGTTAGGGACTGGTACTAACCAAAAAGTATCCGGTGTTTTTTGTAAATACACCGTTGGTATACCTGATTTATCTCGCCAATCAGGATAATTTAGCTCTAGACTTCTTGGACTAATTGGGTCTAAATCATTCCCATCATAAGTAGCCCATAATATTTGATGTACATCTGTACCACTTGGTTGGTCAAACTCATACTCATAAATTCCCGATATCGTAGTTATTGGGTCTAAATCATGAGTATAAGCCTTACTTTTTTCACAAAGCTCTATAGTCGCAGAACGTAGTGTAGTTTCTATCAACGAATCAGGACAACCCGGAACGTATGGTAAAACGTCTTTAATTAATGAATCAAAACTAGCCACTTGATACTCCTTGGTCAGGTTGTACAGCTTGTTGAACTACTCCACCTCTAGCTAAACTTGCGGTAAATAATTGATAATAACTACCAGCACGTTGTTGGTTTCCAGCAAACTCGCCATCTTTTAAATAGGCTCTATACAAAACAAAATTAATTAGTGCATTTGCAAAGATATCATCCACTTGTATTAAATCAGTATTTGAACCAATACTAGTAGGATTTTTAGAGTACACAACTTCTACATAAGCATTACCAGAAACTCCAGGGTACACATAAAATACTCTAGGGTCGTCTCCATCAAAAATATAATGTTTAACCTCAGTACCGTGTGTAGCATCACCAGTTACAGTTGGGTCATGCCAATTAGGTTCTGTACTATTTAAAGCATCTTCTGATACCACCCGGATACTTCTACCACCGGTAGCGCTTGCAGAGGTGCTTGCAACATTCCTTACTAATTTTACAAGCCTTAGTCCATCAGCTGGTATGGTTTGTTCCGTACCAGTAACTAACTGTACATTAGAATGTGTGGCAGTAGCATCAGGACGAATATTAGCAACCTCTCTCTGTGCATCACTTAAATAATCAAATAGTTCACCGTCGGTCCAACGCACACTAGTATTATCCTGAAGTACATTACGTACCCTGGATAATATGTGTTGTGCTTGTAACGTACCAGCCATCTATTTTTCTTCTTCTTTTTTCTCTGTTTTTTTAACGAGTTTTGGCTTTGCTTTAGGTTCAGGCTTAGGCTCTTCTCTTACTTCTTTAGCCCCAGCTTGTATACAAGCATATCCAATGTACTCTGGGAATTCTCTTGCTTCTCCTGCGTATAAACGAACAGCATCACCAGTTTTTAGTGATACATATAAATCTGTTTTTGAGATAACTTTCATAGTTTTTCTTTCCATTTAAAACTCCTGTTTAGTAGAAAGAGGTGGTCCGAAGACCACCCCAATCTTAATTAAAATGCGCAATCTACTCTGATTACACCAAAGTCTTCATTCTGACCAGAAATGTCAGAGTTGTAGACTGGTTTTTTAAGACCCATGATCTTACCGATAGAAATACCGTTTTGGTTTCCATAGTCGAAAGTATCTTCAACTATTTCAGGCAAACCGATATCTGCCATAGCAAGAGCTTGAGCTCCACAGAATAGGTTAGCAGCGAAGTCAACATCACTACCAGATCCACCTTTCTGAGTACCTGAGGTACCTTGAGAAGTGTTTGGTACGTGCCTGAATTCGTGAACCATAACGCCGTCAACCATTAAGCTAGAAGATCCAGCAAATAGTTCGTTGTTTGGTCCTCTGATACCAGCGCTTCTTACGTTTGATAAGAAGTCAGAATCTAGTTTCAGATCAGCCATTACTTGTGGAGTAACAAAAAGATGATACATCTCTTCATTACCATTTCCTCTCATACCTCTAATGTATTGGTCTTTAGCAAATGCTTTCAACTCAACAATAGTGCTGTAAGACATTTTGTCAGCAGCAACTAAAGCAGAAGTGTCACCAGCAACTAAACCATTAGTTGCGTCTACTCTTCTGTGTCTGTTAGAAGTAGGAGCAGTTACATCACCATTAAAGGCAAGGTCAGACAAGTTAGCACCTGAACCTAGTACTGGTCTAGTCGCAGCAGAACCACCGATGTTGTTGTTCTTTCTGTTGTAGTCAATACCAGCCAAAGTCAAAAATGCAACTTGGTCTAGTCTGTCCGCCATTGCGTATGCAAGTGCGTCTCTTGAGTGCTCACGGAAGTTGACAACAGATTTTTGATCCGCTAAACGACCAGATAGTCTGTTCGCAAATCTTAATTGATCTAATTGTACAACGATGTCGAATGCTCTTAGTGCCTCTTCATTACCTTCGAGAGTGTTATCACCAACGATACCATCACCAGTCATGTCAGCTAAAAGTGTTAATACAGCTCTAGCTCCTTTTTCTGATTGAGTAAGTTCATTTATTCTCTGAACCATAGCGTTGGGTCCACTACCCGCGAATTGGTTAATGAAGGACATGTTTCGAGCGACTCTCCAAAAATCACGAGACCAGATAGTAAGCTGTTCACTGGTCAACGCGCTGAAATTTGTATTAGCCATTAGGCCCTCCAAATAAAAATTAATAAAATAACCAATCGCTATTTGGGGCGATATCCCGTATACCCTTTATCGTTGGGATACGATACCGTAGGTTTTACGAGCACGACCTCGAACAGTTAACGTCGTTGTAGACGAAAAAACGATTTTTATACTGAACGACCAGTTGTTGGATATCGTTCCAACCGACGAATTCTTTAATACTATACTACTATTTAGTCAAAGTCACCACGCATTCTGCGTAAAGTTTCTTCTGGTAGTGCCCCAAACTCATCATCTGAAAGAGTATTTATATCTACTACTTTCTTATTTTGAGTAGATTCACCCTTCATTTGAGGTGGTTGTGACTGTGAAGCTTCTACTTTTTTCTTGACTGTAGCTTTTGCTTTTTTCTCTTGTACAGCTTGACTAAGTTTAGGAGCAGGGTCTGCTGCTTCTGAACCATCACCTTGTAATAACTCAGGTTTTTTACTTAAAAGAGTTACTTCAGTAGCTTTTGCTAAAGAGTCAGCAGCTCCATATCCTTGATATATAAAAGCATCTCGTAATTCCATAACTTCATTAGTTAATTTTTCATCATAAGACTTACTTTTTTCATTAAATATAGGAAACACATCCATTATTTCAGTAGCCTTTTGGTTTAACTCATGTAGTTCACGATCTTGTTGTACAGTTTGACCCATTTTATTTTGCATTTCGGACATAACCTGTTCTCTTTCAGCAGTTCTTATCTCGTTTCTTAACAAAGCAGCTTTATCAGTCTCGCCCTCTAAAACTAAATCTTGATACTCTTTTTCTTTTGAAACAAAGTCATATTCAGGAGCAGCATCCTCAGCAGGTTTTTCCTCCATGTCTTGAAGTCTTTTTTGCATTTCTTTATTTTTTGCAAGTACTTCGTCAAGACGGGACTTAGGCACCATAGGTGCTTTTGGTTCTTCTACCTGTTCATCTTCCTCCACTGCTTCCACAGGTTGCTCATCATCTGTTGGTACTGGATCTTCGCTTGCTTCAACTGGTTGTTCTTCTGTTGCTTCAGTTGTTGTTTCTTCAACTTGCTCCTCTGCAACTTCTTCTGTTGTTTCTTCTGCAACAGGTTCTGTTTCTGTTGTTTCTTCTTCTTGAGTTTCTTCAACGGTTTCCTCCTTGGGTTCGTCTTCAAAGTTCATATCTACTTGAAAAGGTTGTACATCCTCTTCAGTTTTTGCATCAGCACCGGGCATGCCCTCAAATACTAATTCTTCTGTTTTTTTATCTTCAGCCATTATCTACCTCCTGATTTCATAGCTTCAACAGCAACTTTAGAAGCTGCTTGGGTTTGGGTTTGGTCTTTCCTCATATCATTTGTTAATGCAGATAACTGCTGACGTAAGGCAAGTTCTTGTTGTTTCATCTCCATCTTAGACTGTATCTCAGCCACTTTAACTTGTGGGTCTGCAACAGTGCCTTGAGCTTTTGCCATATTGAGTTGAGATTGAGATTGTAAATTCTGTACTTCGGCTTCCATTTTAGCAATTTCAAGTTGAATTTTTTGTATTTCAGCTTGTGCTTGGAAAGCTTGTATTTGAGCCTGTTCTTCTGTCATTGGTTCCATCCCTTGCATTTGACGTATACGTTGTGCAACTTCGCCTTTCTTAGCTAAGTGTGAGTAATCTACAATTAAGTCGTCTGGTATTGGTACACCAACCTGCCTTAAAGAGATTGCTTCAGCAAACTGTACTTCGTCGTAATTATCTCTAGCCGGCATAGTACCGACCACCACTTTATATTCACCTAAAGTTAAATCATTAATAACATCCCCTTCAGGAGTAACTTGGTTTACTACAATAGGTACTTCCGGCTTCATCGGATCGTTTTCATCTGTAATCTGTATTAATCTTTCCTCTGTGTAATAAGCCTGAATTAAACGCAACACGTGTTCAGCTAGATATTGTCTAGTCTTTTGTAGATTGTCTAATGGTACTTGAATCATTAGAACACCACGGTTTTGTTTTTGTTGTATTGCAACTCCAGATACTTCTGGAGAGTCTGTACCTAACATGGCGTCACTAATACCACTAATTGTTTTTATATTAGTAGCAGCTTTTTGACCTAATCTGTCTAGGCCGGTGGGAATCTGATTTGGTGGTATCTTCGCAGGGGGAGATGAGCCACGATTATACTCTAATACTAAACCAGTTTCCGCACCGTGTTCTTCTAAATCGTCAGCAGTCATACCATTTAATGACCCTGTTTCTACAATCCAACCACTGTTAGCTGTAGTGTTTACGATATGTAATTCTTGTGAACTTATCTTGTTCAACTGTTCTTGTGGAGATATTAAGTTTCTTACCATACCAAATGGTCTACCTCTTCTCCAATAAGGAAAGTATGGGACAATTGTGAAACACTCATAAGGGGACCAGTCATCGTGTAATACAACTTTATCTGCTGTCACAGTCCAACGTACTTTACGGTCTAGTCTAGTCATTATCTCTAAACCATATTCATCTGCAAATTTCTTTTTCTTTCTTTCGCCCCAGTTACCGGGTACTTGTCGCATATCACCAGTAACAGAATCAACATAATAAGTACATTCTTTGAGTTGGTAATACTGCCTTTCGATTACTCGAACTGCTCGCATTTGTCTATTCTCTTCTGGGTTAGTAGTAGAGGATTGATTGTACTCTACACCAGTATACGTATCACCGTAACGCGTTTCTTCATATTCTACGGAGTCTTGTCCCATGGTATTACCATATTCTGCTGCTACTCTTAGTTTATCCGCAGCGTCTTGTCCGTATTGTTCTTCTACTTCATCAAGACTCATCCACTTGGTTTCAAATATCTCATTCCATGTTTTAGGATCATACTCCTTGGCGTCAGGGTCAATCAGAATATCTAACGGATCCTTGGTACTTATACGCACTTCTCCTTGGATATGATCCGTGAAATCTATTCTTACATCAAAATAACCTCGGTCTTGAATAAGACCATCAGCAAAAACTGTAGACTCTAACCAGTCTAATTTATTAGTATCAGCTATGTGTATGTATAGTTTATTTAATACATCCGCAAGTTCCTGAGTACCATTACCCTTCGGTTTAAAATTAACATCTGCTCTTCGAGTGCTTTGCTCACCAAGCACAGTATTAATTGTTGGTAATATAGTATTAATGGTAAGAGCTGGACGCCCTTCGTCATCTAGTATTGCAACATCAGCTGGATCCCATTGATTACCACGATAAAAAGCATCACATTTTTTTGCAGTTTCTATATATTCTAAGTGACCATTATCACGCGCACGTTCGTAACGCTCAAACTGATTAGTTGCTATAGAATGCTCTTCTTCTGTACTTAACTTTTTCTTCTTCTTGCTGTAATTCATTAAGAACTCATAGCTGATTTATGTTTATCACCCTTGACTAGATACTTAAGCTTGTCTCGCCAAGATGGTTCATGTTCTATCTTCTCTACAAAAGTAGCGAATTCTGTCATCATCAATCCTATCCATGCTAACGCATCCACTTGGTCATCATGTACCCCGTTTGGAAAACGCAAAAGTTCCGCAATAAGCGGACCAACCCATACCGGATCTTTCGGAAAGTATACCATGCCTTGTTGCATTCTACCTTGTATTGCTCTAGCTCTCGCTTCCTTATCTCGTCTACCTACTTTTAAATCTTTAAAGTAAGCTTCATTAAGTCCACGTTCTCGAACACGTTTTTGTAGAAACGGACCTAAAGCCATCTCTATGTGACCTTTCTCGATGCCCACCACATGTGGTCGCCACGTCTCGAAGAGATCCAGTATTTGTTCAACAAGTTCAAAACCGTCGTACTTCCCTCTTATGCAATCCACTACGTATAAATTATCATATTCATCAACGCCAACAACTACTCCTACAGAGTAGTCATTACGTTCTCGTTGACCAATCGCCAAATCCCATGCGCAATAGA
>CEPB01022678.1_pt1 | contig 16211 bp, 16 predicted proteins | sample 530611 | NCBI WGS metagenome assembly CEPB01 (sample SAMEA2620672, study PRJEB7988) | marine metagenome | isolation source: saline water (ENVO:00002010), including
GGTAAAAAATTAATTGGAGATAAACTCTATGAACAGTTAGAAGAAATATCTATAGATTTATACATCAAAGCTCATGATTTCTGTGAAAATAAAGGAATAATCCTAGCAGATACAAAATTTGAGTTTGGAATAATTGATAATGAAATTATTTTGATAGATGAAGTTCTAACTCCTGATTCAAGCAGATTTTGGAAAAAAGATGATTACTCAGAGGGAAATTCTCCAAATCCATATGACAAACAATTTCTTCGTGACTGGCTAAATCAACAAGATTGGAATAAAACTCCACCCCCTCCTTCTATACCAAATGAAGTAATAAATAATACTTTAGGTAGGTATTTGGAGATTTATGAATTACTAACAAATGATAAATTAAATATATAGTTACATTTAAGGATAAAGAAATAGTCAATATTAGACCTGATCATCGTAAAGGAATGAGCAAAACTCAAATTTCTAACGAGAGAAGAGATAAAAATAAAGAAAAAAAGAGAAGAAAGAGATTTTTTTTATACTTTTTTGGAAGTCTTATAGCCTTGGTATTCATTTTGGGTTTGACTATAAGCCCAGCTTTAGGGGCTGGAAGCTCCAGTAATAAAATCAAAGGTAAAGGAGTTAATCTAGAAGGTCCAGTTGCTACTGATCCTGAAGATGATAGAAAAGAGGTTGGAATTGGTGAACCACACAAAGGATACTCACTTTCTCCCCCTACTTCAGGTGCATACTGGATAGATACAGAAAGGCCTGTGCCTGGTGTGGGTGTAACTTCCCCAGCTCCATGGGGAAAGTATGACACTCAATTACCTAACGAAATCCTAGTTGCAAATTTACTTCATGGTGGTATAGGAATTCATTATGATTGTTCAAGAATTGATGAAGAAGCTACTTCAATCAAGTCTGGAGGAGAGGTTTGTGATCTCCTGAAGGAAGATTTAGAAAATCTAATGCCAACTAGTTACTATCAGTTTATAATGACTCCCTATAGTGCTTTTGATGAATATCCTATAACAATTACAGGCTGGAGGCATCATCTAAAACTGATGGAATTTGACGAGGAGCAAATCACAGAATTTATTAGAGCCTACCAAGATAGATCTCCCCTTTCTTCATTCAGAGGAAACTAGGATGCAGGAAATAAAAATTTTAGCAATCTTAAGTTTGGTATTTATTGTATCTTTTGTTCTAATCACACTAATAAATATTTATACTAAAAATAATCAAATTATCAAAAGACTAGATCTTAGATCTAAGTTTAATACTCAAAACACTTTATTTTATTGTTTTTTACTTTCTATAATTGGAACTCTTTCGTCATTATATCTATCAGAGATGAAAGATTTGGAACCATGTAAATATTGTTGGTTTGAAAGGATTTTTTTATTCCCATTAGTGTTTATTTTTTTCGTTAGTTGGATCAAAAAAAATAGTTTTGGAATAATTATCTCTATACCTTTTATTATTTCTGGAATATTACTAACTTTATATCACTACTGGATACAACTATTCCCTCCAGATGAAACTTGTGATGTAATTAGTTGCTCGAGTCCATATATTTGGGAATTAGGATTTATTTCTATTCCATTAATGGCTTTTTTCAACTTTTTTGGATTAGTATTAATATTAATAAACTACAAATTAATTGGAGAAAAATAAATGAAAATTAAGACATTATTATTTTTATTGTTAATTTTTATTTTTTCATGCTCAGGTTCAAACTATAATTTTTCTGAGGTTACTATAAAAGGTGGTAGCTTACCAGAGTATAATCGAAATATTGAAGATGCTGCCGTAGGAGCCTTTGCTCCTGTTCCTACTGGGGTTGATTTAAACTCAGAACCCATAACAATTACAACAAGAAGAGGCCTTGAAGAAAAAAAGGCATCCATTATCGTATTTTTAGCCCACTGGTGTTCACATTGTCAAAGAGAAGTACCAATGATACAAAAATTTATAAATTCCAATGGCTATCCAAATAATATAAACTTGTTTGGAGTTGCAACGCATATCGATAAAAATAGAAATAATTATCCTCCAGATAGCTGGTTAGAAAGAGAACAATTCAACATCCCAACAATTTTTGACGATGAAAACAACTCTATAGCTGATTCTTTTGGACTTAGTGCATTTCCATTTTGGGTCTTCCTTAATCCTGATGGAACAGTTTATATGAGACATGCTGGATCATTATCTGAAGATCAATTTTTTCAGGTTATGACAGCTGGAAATATTTTAGAGTAAAATCTTGATATACAATTACGAAGTAAAAATTTTATACAAAGATAATGTTAATGATCCTCAGGGTCTAACAATAACTGAATCTGCAAATCGAATTGGATTTGATGGTATTAAAAGTATTCGATCAGGAAAAATTTTCATGGTAGAAATAGAATCTGATTCAGTTAAGAATGCTGAAAAGGCAGTTGCAGAAATATCTGACAAACTATTATCTAACCCAATTATAGAAAAGTTCTCTTTCGAAAAGCTATAAAGAACCTTTAGTTGATGCTATTGAATCAACTCTTCTTGGATCAAAAGAAGCAGCTTCTCTTAGAGCTCTAGAAAATGTCTTAAATGAAGACTCTAAAATATGATGATGATTTGAACCAGATAACATTCTTAAGTGAATTCCGAATCTACCATTAGCTGATAGAGATTCATAGAAATGCCTACCCATATCTAATGAAAATTCTCCTTCATTATCAGAGCTCCCCATATCTATTACTGAGTATCCTCTACCAGACAAATCTAATGCTACGCTACACAGAGCTTCATCTAACAAACAAGTCTTATCACCCATTCTTAATATACCAACCCTATCTCCTAAAGCATCATCAATACACATTCCCAGAACGATTGCAGCATCTTCAATTATATGGTGAGTTCCTGTTTCTAAATCGCCTTCAATTGATGCTTTTATATCTATCAACCCATGCCTAGCGATTTGATCAAGCATATGATTAAGCATTCCAACAGGAGATTTTATTTCCGAAACTCCTTTACCATCCATATTTATTTCTATAGAAATTTGAGTTTCCCCAGTAGTTCTAGTTTTTTTAGATTTTCTTTCAATATTCATAATTTTTATTTATATCATTAAATCAACAAATCTAGCTCTTGCAATAATTTACGAGTTTGATCAGGTGTTCCAGCAGAAATTCTTAATGAATTATCAATAAATTGATTTGAAAATTTTCTTACAAATATCCCTTTGCTTGCTAATCCATCAAATATTTCGTTAGCATTTAATTTTCCTAAATCGCAAAGAACAAAATTTGCATTAGATTTATATACTTTAATACCATTTTTTTTCTTCAAAAAACTATAAATCATATCTTTTTGCTCCATAAGAATTTTTACTTTTTCGTATAGTTTTTCCTTATTTTTCATAGCTTCAATTGCTACAAATTCAGCTGCTGAATTTATATTATATGGTTGTTTTATCTGTATTATTCTCTTAATAATCTCAGTGTTAGTAATCGCATATCCCAATCTTAATCCAGCTAAACCAGCCCATTTAGAAAAAGATCTTATTATAATCAAATTTTCAAAGTCATCAATTAGATTCATATATGACTGTCCACAAAATTCAAAATAAGTTTCATCAACAACCACAATAATATTTTGTTTAAGCAAATATATTAATTCTTCTTTTTCTACTATATTTCCCGTAGGATTATTGGGTGATGCGATAAAAATCATTTTAGTTTTATCATCCAATATCTTTGTTATTCCTTCCAAATCAAGACCAAAATCTTTTCCCCTTTTGACTGAAACAACTTCTGCACCTTGTATCTTTGCAAAAAACTCATACATTCCAAAAGTAGGTTGAGCATCTATTAATTTATCATTTGGTTCTAAAAATAATCTAATTAGTATATCTATTAGTTCATCACTACCTGAACTAGCAACAATTTTTTCAAATTTAGCTCCTGTATAATCACTTAATGCTTTTCTTAGTCTTTTTTGATTAGGATCTGGATACTCGTGAATGTTTATTTGAGAAAGATTTTTAGTTAAGTTTAACTCAGAACCAAAAGGGTTCTCGTTAGCGTTTAACTTAATAATTTCTTCAGAAGTAATACCCGATTCATCTGATAATTTGTCTGAAGGATCAACACCATCATAAGCAGGAGAATCTTTTATATTTTTTCTAAGATAACGATCAATACTCATTTATTCTCCTGTAAAAAAATTCTTTCTGACGGTTAGTGCATTTTTATGAGCATCTAAAGATTCTAATGATGCTAACAATTCTCCATCTTCACAAATCTTATCAAATTCTTCTTTATCTATAGATAGTACAGGAATATTTTTTGTGAATGTTCTTGTCGAAAGTGATGAAGAGTATCTTGCAGAACCGTTTGTAGGCATTACATGACTAGGACCAGCAACATAATCTGCCAAAACTTCTGATGAAATCTCTCCTAGAAATAGCGAACCAGAACTATTAATTTTTTTGGATAAATGAATTAAATTTTCTGAAGGAATGGTAGTATGTTCTGCGGCAATTAAATTTGCTACTTCTACCATCTCTTCTTCTTCATTAATAATTGATATAAAACCTCGTTCCATAGATTTCTTGATAATATCTTTTCTATCAAGAGATGAAAGCTTTTCTAAATATAAACTATTTATTGAATTAGCTAAATCCATTTGATTAGTAATTACTATTGGCAATGCAAGTACATCATGCTCAGCTTGGGCCATAAGATCTGATACTACAAAATCTATATTTGAAGATTGATCACATATTATTAGAGTTTCTGTTGGACCAAAAATTCCATCTACTCCAACATCACCATAAACTTGTTTTTTTGCATTCATCACAAATATATTTCCTGGGCCACAAATCAAATCTACTCTAGGTATAGTTTCAGTTCCGTAAGCCATCGCTGTTATTGCTTGAGGGCCTCCATAAGTATAAAATTCATCTACTCCACAAAGTTTTGCAGTAGCTAATAAGTACTTATTAGGATTTTGGTTACCTGGTGTGGGAGAACTAACAGCTATTCTTTTTACTCCAGCAATTTTTGCAGGCACAACAGTCATTATTATTGTAGAAATCAATGGAGCAGATCCACTTGGTATATAACAACCAACTGATTCAATTGGTCTGACATATTCACCATAACCTTTTTCTTCATCAAACCAACTTTTGCTAAGAGTTTTACTTTGGAATAATTTCACTCTCTCAATTGTATTTAAAATAACCTCTTTTTCTTTCTTGGAAATTTGTGACACTGACTCGTCTAAAATATTTTTTCTAACTTTTATACCACCAAATGGTACGCCATCAATCTTTGAACTTATTTCAACAAGAAAATCATCACCTTTTTTCTTAGTTAATTCAATTATTTTTCCTATATATTGTTCTAATTCATAAGTTTTAGAGAAATATCCATTTCCATCAGAACTAATACTAGAATAGCTATTTGTTCGAATTTTATTTAGATAATCTTGAGTAGCTTTTTTACCCATTAAGATTTTCATTTTTGATCTCCAAAAATAGAAATAGCAGTTTCAAGTTTAGAAAAACCTATTGAATCTTTATAAAAAATCATTCCTACATCTGATGTTGTGATACTAATACCACCCATATTCCTTAATTCTGTGACACATTTTAGTAGTTGTTCTTTATGAATAATCAATTCTAATGATATCCAAGCTCCAGGTTCAGAAGTTATCACTTGACTAAAAGAAGGTCCCTTGAGTCCGTGTAAAACTGGATTAGAACCTATTGTAGTTTTCAATTCATCTGTGTCACTTAAGTTCAATTCTTCCAATGATAAATTAACAGTTAACCTAATAAACTTCTTTGAATTTAATAACGCTTCAATTTTTTCAATAATAGATTTTGCTAATTCTATAGAACTATATTTTTCATGCATAGTTTCTATATTTGCTACTAATGCCGCTTGTGAAGAGAAAACTGTTCCATTTTGAATAATCTTAAGTCTATTTTGTCGTAATGTATTTCCAGTTGCAGTAATATCACAAATCATATCTGCATATCCAATATAAGGAGCAACTTCTATACCACCACTTGCATCAACTATATCAAAATAATAAATTGAATTCTGATTTAGAAACCTAGTAACTAGTCTTGGATATTTTGTTGCGATTCTAAGATCTCTTCCTTTTTCTCTCATTTCAAAAGATAAATCAGCTAAATCTGCTAAGTTTTGAACGTCAATCCAAGCTTCAGGCACGGCTAGAACCATATCAGATGATCCATATCCTAAATCATCAATTATAACTATTGTGTTTCCATTATCAAGTTTATTTTCATAAAAACTATCTAAACCTACAATTCCTAAGTCAGCTACCTTTGAATCAAGTCGGGATGGAATATCTGATTGTCTTTGAAACATTATATCCACTCCTTTTAGACTTGGGATATTAGCTGTATAAACTCTATCATTTGGTCTTGATACATCAAGGCCACATTTGTTCAAAAGACTTAAACTTCCGTCATATAAAGCGCCTGAAACTGGGATAGCAAAAGAAATATTATCCAATCTAAATTTTACTCCTATTTATTTTATTATTTTCAAAAAATATAACTTCAGAAATTTCATTTTTTGAGCTCCAAAGTTTTAATTCTTCCAAATTAGCAAAAGAAGAATTCAGACTTACTATATTACCTTTAGAACGTTCTTTTTTACAAGTATCAATAGCCTCATTCAGATCATTTTGATCATCAATATAAATAATGACTTTTTTTGATTTAGGAACTTCAAAGCTAAAATTTTTACTGTGAATTATCTTTTCTGAATCAACAGCAAATCCAGCAGCAGAAAGTTTTTCTCCTAATGAATTCCCTACTGAATCATACCTTCCTCCACCACCCAAGATATCATTATTTGAATTAGTAAGGTTAAAAACAAAACCTGTATAATAACCCCATTCTCTAACTAAGCCATAATCGATAAATATTTCAGATTGATCAATATCATAATGAGATAAATTACTAGTTAAGTCATAAAGATTCTTAAGTTTGTTTTTTACAGAAATATTTTTCAAAACAAGGTTAGCCTCTGAAATACTTTCCTCGAGATTTAAATTGATATTTACTAGCTTATTGATTATAGAAACACATTGAAGAAATTTTTCTCGTGAGGTACTACTTGAAAACTTATTTATCATTCCAGATATAATAGAATCTTTATCTCTTGTTTGTTCAAAGTTAGAGTCTGAATTAAAAGCTGATTTAAGCAATAAAGAAAAATCTTGATTCTGAATTTCTTTTATCTCAAAAGACTCTTCAAGAAAAACAATCCCGCTTTCTTCTGCCTTGATAATTATAGTATCTTCAGAGTAATTAGTTCTTATTTGATCTATATTTTGGAGTATAAATAAAGCAACCCTGTCACTTAATTCAAAAGATTTAATTACTTCTTGCAAAATCCCTAAATGACCTATAGATATTCTAATTTCTTCACTTAAAATTTTTTCTAGGAAAATTTTTGACATCGCTATAATTTCTAGGTCTGAAAACAAATTATTATTACCGATTAGCTCTACTCCATTTTGCCTAGAATAATTTTTATTATTACTACTAGCATATCTGTATATTTCGCCGGAATAAGAATATCTCACTTCATTTGAATTATTACGATTTTCTAAAAAAAGTCGCATAATTGAAGGAGTAAAATCTGGACGCAAAGATACATCTAGACCAGACGGGTCTCTAAAATTGTAGATATTACTACCTATACTTGAACCTGTTTTTCTAGAAAAGATAGAAGATTTTTCAATAATTGGGGTGTCTATTCTTTCATATCCCCAAAGTTTTGTGAAATTAAAAAATTCGTAGTCAAGCTTGTTAGAAATACCTAGTTCATTTGAAAATCTATCGCTGAAGCCAGAGATTTTATTTAAGTTATTTTTATCGTCCAATTTTAAACTAATTTTCTAGTATATTCTTAAAATACTTAAATTTACTGATTATTACTAGTTAAATTATAAGCAGAGTTTTATGTGAATTTGAAAGATTTATACTGGCATTTTTCTACCAGTTTTATTTCTCCCATATTCAATTAGTTCTTTTTGCTCACTATCAGAAAGCATTTGTGGAATACCAATCATCTTGCAGCCAAGCTCATCAATTATATAATCAAGCCTTTCTATTTGAGTCATACTTTCATCTAACCAACTAGAGTAAAAAACAATTCCATTCTTTTCTAAAGCGGACTTTATTTTATTTCTTGCCTCATTCATAACATCAGGATACGGTGGGTCATGAGCATCTGGTTGCATATAGCTCATACCCATATCTCCTGGTCCCCATTCTGCAAATGCAATTCCTGGAACTTGAGCTATATCATCTACATTAGCAACACAATGTCTATCCTCAATTTTTAGTCCTAAAATAAGTTCACCATCTGGATTTAATGGCCAAGGGTCAGCTACATCTGTATATCTAGATTGTTCTAGTCCCCAAATTTCAGCTGGTTTCTTTTGCCCTCCTGATCCTCTCAATCCTTCTCCTATATATTCTCTTCCTAATTGTTGATAAGGATATCTGGTAACTTGAACAAATGCTTTTACTGATTCAGCGCTTCTTGTATGAGTGTGAAGTATTCCATGGACACCTGCAGTTAATAGGTGCCTAGCTTGCCAAGCATTATATCTAACCTCTTCAGGAGTTATAGCGTTTGAAGGGAGTGTGCAAACAACAGTAGGAGTAGGATGACCGCTATTTGTAGGACCTCCATCTTTAAGACCTTCAATAAATTTAGTCAAACCTACAGTATCAAAAGGATTATGCTCAAAATCAATCAAAAACATATCTGCCAAAGTTTTTGCTTCATTGATACCAGCCTCATAACTTAATTCTTCTGGATGTTTATGGTATACGGGTTGTCCTTGTTCCCATAATTCAATTACTTTATTAATTCTTTTGCTCATAATAACCTCTCTGATTTTTTTTATTCTAGCTTAATGTCCAATCAATACCTAATTCCGCGCAAATTCCTTTAAACCAATCTAATACTTCAGGATGATATGGAATACCATGATCTTCTCTTTCAATCTTTTCCTCGTATTCTGGTAATCCAGCGTAAACTACTCGATCAACTCCTGGAGCTGGTTTAGTTTCTTTAATTGATCTCATGTATTCATCCATATCAGACTTAAATTTTTCTACATCTGTAAAGGCCTCAATATCATATGCAATAAAATGATGAGAAGCTTGAGATCTTCTAAATGTTCCTGCACCTGACCCTCCAAGAACTCCTGCTAAAATTTCTACTAACATAGCCAAAGAAAATCCTTTGTGAGACCCTATTTCTCTTGTCCCTCCAGCGGGTAACATTAAATATTCATCAGGAACTTCTGTTTCTTCCATTATTGGAGTTCCATCTTTTTTTGCAATCCAACCAGGCATAACCTTCACACCAATTCTTTGAGCTAAGGCTATTTTATTTCCAGCAACTGAAGACATGGATGCATCAAAAATAAATGGAGGTTCTTCCTTAGTAGGAACAGCTACACCAATAGGATTTAATCCTACTCTAGCTTCAGCACCATTTACTGGAGCTACCATAAGTCCTCCTGTAGTCATAGCAATACCTATCATATTATGCTCTAAAGCCATTTCAGCATGATAAGCACAAGCTCCGAAATGCCTTCCATTTATTACAGTTACAGATCCAATTCCATAGTCTTTAGCCTTTTCGATGGCCATTTTCATTGCATATGGGCCAACAACTAATCCGTGTCCTGCATCTGAATCAAGTGTAGCTACTGCACCTTTTCCTCTAATTACTTTGGGCTTAGGAGTCGGATTAATATCATTTTCAGCAAAAGCTTGAACGTATCTCCTCAACATATTAGAAACACCATGAGACTCTATACCCCTAACATCAGCATAAATTAATACATCTGCGGAAACGAAGGCATCTTCTTTCGACATTCCCATTTTTAGAAAGATATTTTCAACTACTTTAAAAATATCTTTGTGGTCAACTTTTACGGCTATATCCTCAGGTACATGAAATCTCTCAAGCATATTTTTCCTCTTCTTATATCTTGTATGAATAATAATCTATTCTAATCTAAGTGATAGTATTTTCAAACATTTTTTCAGTGATCTTGAATATATTCAAAGAATCTTCTATTTTTGCCCCTAGAAATTCCTTACCTTCAAATATACTTTCTAGATAATTTTTCATTTGCAATTCTGTACTAGAAAGGTCATTATCAATTTTCATTTCAAAAATTTTTGAGTTATAAAATATCTTTCCTGAGTTAATTCCATTTAAATAAATAGAACAGTTTTTAGCATGAATAGAATACTTTTCTAATCTTACAGGGCTAAGATAAGATGAATTAATTGTTCCTAAAGATCCGTTTTTATACTCAATCAATGCACCAAAAGAAGTTCTATATTTTGAATCATATCTTCTTGAAGAAGCATATACCTCGCTTATATCTGAACCACTAAGATAATTCACTAAATCTATAGAATGAATTGGTGACTCCAAAACCATTTTATCTAGTAAGTTATCATCAAATGCTCTATGCCCTATCCATTCATAAATATCTTTATTAAATTCTGCGTGAATATTAAATATTTCACCATAATCTTTTAATATTTCGATTGATTTTAAAACATAAGGATTAAACCTTCTGTCAAAACCAATAAAACATTCCAAATTGGTTGAAGCTTTTACTAAAGAATTACCTTCATCTAAGGATAAACCTGGAGGTTTTTCCATCAAAACATTTATACCATTACTCAAAAGCTTTTTAGCAATACTATAATTATTTTTGGCATCCACAGCAACGATTGCATAATTTTCATTTTTCAAATTTATTGATTTTAATAATGAATCTATATCTGAAAAAAAAGTTGAATTTTTATAAGTCTTACTTATTTTATCTATGGAACTTAAATTGAAGTCGCAAAACACATCTGGACTTTTATTAAATTTATCCATAGCTTTTAGATGACCTAACCCTCTTTTCCCGCAACCTATTAGTATTAATTTTTTATCTCTATCTACCATAATTAAAACAATTAAAACATAAGTTACTATCTAAAATTTTCCTTGTAAAGATTTTCGAAAATTTATTAGTGTCATTTACCTGGGAAATAAAAAAAACAAAGAAAAAAACATTGAATTTGAACTCAAAATTAGCCAATTTTAAAATTCTGGGAAAAAGGGGGTTGCATTTAAAAAAAAGTGTTGTAATATGTAATTATCCAAAGTGGAGTGAAGGTAGAGGAAAGCTGTAAAAAGCTTACTAAGGATTAGTAGGTGGAAACACCGAGAATCTAATCAATGAAAGTTGATTCTACTGGAACAATGAAACCAAGGATAAAAAGCCCGCTTCAAAGGAAGCTCTAGTTGATTGCTCAGGTAGGACTCTGGAGGTGGGTTTTTTTATTTAATATTTTTTCCCTGTTACAGAAACTTGTTTTGCAAAAACAATTCTGTTGATCTAGAAATCAACAAATAAAACGTCATTTCTTAATTAATTTTATTTTGATTTAACAACTACTGTTTTTTATTATGTCGGTTATAATAATCCATAAAATGATATTTGGAGAAAATTATGGCATTTGTTGAAACAGACATTCAAGATCAAATAATAATCATAAAACTTAACAGGCCTGAAAGACTAAATGCTCTAAGTACTGTCATCAGAGAAGGTATGGCTGACGCATTCAATAAATTTAAGAATGATAAAAACTTAGAAGTTGCAATTTTAACTGGAGAAGGAAGAGGTTTTTGTGCTGGAGAAGATATGAAAGAATCTTTGGAAGAAGGACAACTTTCAAGTTCACCAGGGAAAGGTGAAAAAATTGAGAATCCATTTATGACGGGAGATCTGGATAAACCTGTTATTGGCGCAATTAATGGTTACGCTATGGGTGGAGGTTTTATGTTAGTAGAAAGGACTGATTTGAGAGTTGCTGTTAAGGAAGCTATTTTTGAAATGTCTGAGGCGAAAAGATGGATGCTAGGAGGATACAATCACGGACATTATGCAAACTTGCCTCACCCAGTTGCTACAGAAATGGCATTAGGATTCAGGTTTACTGCTGAAAGGCTACATCAAGTAGGCTTTATAAACAGACTTGTAGAAAAAGATGAATTGATTTCAACTTCTATAGAAATGGCCGAACACATGCTCTCCCTACCTCCAGCAGCAAGAGTAAATACTATCTATATGATGAGAGAAATGGCCCCAAAAACAGGTGAAAACTTCGAAGATCTAGCGGAAAAATTACACGCCCATGGTCATCTTGATGATCGTATGGAATCTAGAAGAGCTTTTGCTGAAAAAAGAAAACCCAATTTTGTTGGATGGGATAATCCAGAAGACAGATATAATTTACCAAAATTACAAGAATAGAAAGAAGGATAATTTTATGACCAATGGACCATTATCAGGAATTAGGGCAGTTACTTGTTCTACAGCTCAAGCAGGAACAGTACCTTACATGCTTATGGCCGATCTTGGAGCAGAAATAATTAAAGTTGAACTACCTAAAAAAGGTGATGGAGGAAGAAAAGCTGGTGAAGTAATCAATGGAATAAGTTCTTTTTTTGAAACAAACAATAGAGGAGTAAAAAGTATTACTCTGAACCTTAAAAGTGAAGAAGGTAAAGATATTCTATATAAATTAATAAAAACTGCAGATGTTTTTGGTCAAAATTTTGCTCCGGGTGCAGCGGAAAGAAATGGATTTGGTTATGAAACTTTAAAAAAAATCAATCCTGCTTTAGTTTATGCGTCTGTATCAGCTTATGGTCCAGATGGTCCTAGTACAAATCTACCAGGAACAGACGCTATTGGACAAGCTATTGGTGGTGTTACAGAAGCATTCGCAGTTCCAGGACAACAAAGAAGAACAGGAATAGCCTCAGTTGCAGATGAAACTTGTGGATTATTAACTCTGAGTGGAATATTAGCTGCGGTAATTCATGCAAAAAATACAGGAGAAGGTCAAAAGGTTGAAACTTCGTTAATAGGAAGTGCTTTCAGGTTGATGGGATGGACGATGACCACAGCTATGTGGAGGGATACTCCTCCTATTACTGGAGTTAGAATTAATGGAACTAGGGAAAGACCTGGTATTGCAGCTTGTTTTAATGACTCCGATGGAAAACCTTTTGCATTTCAACTAGAGCCAGATCATTGGAAGCCTACTTTAGAGCTTCTGGGATTTTACGAAAACTTAAAATCTAAAGGGCTAGAAGACCTTGGTTTAGCATTTGAATCTGAAGATAAAAAAGACGAAATAATAAATACTCTTTCAGACCTTTTTTCTACAAATAAAAGAGATTACTGGATTGAAAAAATGAGAAATGAAAGAAGGATAGCAGCACCTGTAAATAGTATGATAGAAGCTTCAAATGATCCTGATATTATTGCAAATAATTATGTAACAGAAGTTTTTTATCCTGAAATAAACAAAAAAATGAAAACACATGGCACACCATGGAAATTTTCCGAAACACCTTCAATTATAGGTACTGCTCCAAAACTTGGAGAACATAATAATGAAATCTTAAAAGGTATAGGTTACTCAGATTTACAAATAGAAAAATTCAAAGATAACGAGATAATTTAGCTCAGGTAGTTTTTTTGGAAGTCTGTGCTCAGGCCCTCCGGCGGTTAATTACATTTAACTATTTCCCAGCTAATTAAAATATGTATTTCATTGAAAATAATCTGATTCCAATACATTTTATATAATCAAATAAAACTAAAATAATAAATTATGAAATACTCAAAACTGGGAAATAGCGAACTTGAAGTTTCCAATATATGCTTGGGCACTTGGCCTATAGGTGGAGGAATGGGTGCAATAGAGCAAAAAGATGCTATAAATGCTATACATGCTTCGATAGATAATGGAATAAATTTTTTAGACACTGCTCAAATGTATTTAGATAGTGAATACATTCTTGGAAAAGCAATTAAGGGAAAAAGAAATAAAATTATTCTAGCTTCTAAGCTTTCATCTTGGAAAAATATAAATGATATTGAAAAAGCCCTAGAAAATTCATTGAAAAATTTACAAACAGATGTGATTGATTTATATCAAATACATTCATGGCAGGAATCCATTCCAATGGAAGATACATTTTCAAAATTACTTGAATTGAAAGAAAAAGGTTACTTCAAATACTTAGGAGTTTCAAATTTTTCAGCAAAACAAATTGAAAAAATGAATAAATTTTCTGGTAATCAAATTATTTCTAGCCAACCTCATTTCTCAATTCTTTTTAGACATTCTGAAAAAGAAATTATCCCTCAAAGTCATTCTTTAGGAATTGGATCGATAGTTTATTCTCCAATTGCGAGAGGCTTATTATCAGGAAAGTATAAACCAGGACATATTTTTAATGAAGATGACGCGAGACATAATCATCATACTTTTGAAGATGAACATTTAGAAAAAGGATTAAGAATTTATAATATATTATTAGAATGGATCAAAGACAAAGGATTCAATCCAACTCAATTAGCAATAGCTTGGACTCTTTATACGGATGGTGTTACTTCAGCTATTTGTGGATCAAAAAATCCCGAGCAAGCAATATCAAATGCTAAAGCAGGTGAAATTGACTTAACTCAGGATGATATTTCCGAAATTAATAAATTAACTGAAAATATTTCTATTTATGAACTAATTACTCCAAAGAGATTTAGCTAATTAGTGCCAATCAACACCATATTCTTCTCTTATTTCACTAAAAATCTTAGAAAGACCAATGGTTCCATATTGTAAGGAGCTACCTATGTTCATCATTGTGTAACCTTCTTTTATCCATTCTTTAGCATGGTTTACATCACCCATTGTTGTTGCTAAAGCTTTACCAGTACCCTTTACTTTTTGAGCAAGGTCTACCATAACATTCGCAGTCTTAGGATTTGTTGCATCATCTCCTGGGAATCCCAGAGATGCAGATAAATCTGCAGGACCTGCAAGAATAACTTCAAAATCAGGAATAGCTAATATTTCATCAATTTGTTCCCAAGCTTCTACAGATTCCATTTGTAAAATTAAAAGAGTTTCATCATTTGCATTATCAACAACATCTCTTGCAGAAACACCATCTAAGTATCCCGCAAAAAATGGAGCTATACCTCTTTCACCAATTGGTGGGTATTTTGCATCATGAATTGCCTGTCTAACTTCATCTGGAGTATCAACTTGAGGAATCATTACCCCTACAGCACCAACATCATAAGCTTTTTTGATGTAAGCAGGATCATTCCAAGGAATTCTAATAACTGGGGCAACACCTTTTTTTCTTCCATCAACACATAAAGTTCCCATTGATTCTGTTCCCCAAGGATTGTGTTCAGTATCGATCCATACCCAATCAGGTTTACAATTATAAGTCGCGTTAGCAATGTGTGGTTCAAAACTTGGCATACTTGTGGACAAAACAGGCTTACCTGTTGCTAGTTTTTTTCTAATATCGCTTGGATACATTTTATTCTCCTCTATAATAATGATTTTTTAAAAATTACTAGATATACTATTTTTGAAGTATAACCTTAAGAAAAAAAATTGAAAATAGGAAAGGTCACTCTAATGAAACTATCTAATTTTGCATTTTTACCTCCAATGGATGATATTAAAAATGAACTAATCCAACGAATGAAAAAGGATTTTCCTGATTTAGATATTTTAGTTTTTGATGATGAAAATGAAGTATTAGAAAATATACATATTATTGAAGCTGGCTATGGATGGGTTAGTCCTGAAGCAATTGCCAATGCCAAAAATTTGAAATGGTTGGCTAATCCCGATTCAGGAAGTTTCGTAAATGAATCAGGAAAAGATGGATGGTTTTACAAAGAATTAGTTGAGCACGAAGTTGTAGTGACTAATCCAAGAGGGATTTATTTTGATTACATAGGAAATCATGTGATGGCTTATCTTCTTTCATTATCAAAAAGATTCCCTGATTTTATGGATGCACAGAGAAAAAAAGATTGGAATAAAAAAGCTAATAGGCATAAGGCAATACACCTGGATGAAGCAACAGTTATGATAGTGGGAGCAGGAGGTATCGGTCAAGAAGTGGGAAGACTATGTAAAGCCTTTAATATGAAGGTAGTTGGAGTCGATCCAAAGTTTGAAAAACTTGATAATTTCGATAAAGTTATTAAGCCTGAAGACCTTATAAATTCTTTAGAAGATATTGATATACTTGTTTCAACTGTTATGCATACAC
>CEPB01127064.1_pt1 | contig 15984 bp, 12 predicted proteins | sample 530611 | NCBI WGS metagenome assembly CEPB01 (sample SAMEA2620672, study PRJEB7988) | marine metagenome | isolation source: saline water (ENVO:00002010), including
ATAACAGTCCCCGAAACATTTATTACTAAAGTCCCTGCCATTCCAGATGAAACTACTATTGCAGCAGCACTGCCAGTTCCTCCGATTGTAACTCCAGATGGAACATTGTATATTTTTTCTACATCACTACCCCAATCCGATCCAAAAACAGTTGCTAAAACAACATTAGTAGTGCTACTTGCATTTACCTCTACAGCAGAAACACCACCAAGACCCAACAATATTTGTTGAGTAGCCATTAGCTTAACCCTGATCCTGAGATGTACGCAGTAGAAGAATCAGCAAAATATATAGTTGCCATTCCTCTACCAGCTAAAGCTCTATTTCCTGTAGCAGCATCCGCAGTATTGTACATAGTTACGCTAGTACCCTGTGTTATAGTTTGACTCGATCCACTATTATTGATAATTGTTATTGCGTCACCAGCAGAAAAAACTGCATTTGGAACAGTAACACCACCAGTTGAAATATATATAGCTTTCCCTGCATCAGCAGCTACTAAAGTATATGCACTACTTTTACTGCTTATAATTATTTTTCTTATATCGCCTTTGCTATCTGTGATTGTACCGCCTGTAGAAAAATTACCAGAACTATCTAAAGTAATTCCATCAACACTTGCTCCTGTGTGTCTAATACTGTTAACAACAACTCTACTACTCATAATTTATCTCCTATGATGGTTTTGGGTTGGAATCTTTAACTGATTTTATGTAATCGTACCATCCTGCAAATTTAACTTTTAAATCAGCATCAGCATCAATACAATGCCAAATTGCGTCTAATGAGTCTCCGATAGAAGGATATGTAATCTTACCATCAGTTGTTCTATCAGTTTTGTACTTATTAGCAAGAGCTTCAGCATTTAAAGCTGTTCTTGCCTCGTCTATTTTTGACTGTTCAAGTTCAACTGACCTACCTTTTTCATCAAATGCACCAGCAGAGTCATCAATACTAACAACTGTACCAGCGTACGCTTTGTAAATAGCTTCGTGATCTAAAATCATTGTTTTACCTCAAATGCCATTAAACGTGCTTCATAAATGTAAGCTGTACTATTTGAATTACTTACCCTCGCCTGTACTTTATATGTTATTGCACCTGTGGCAGAAGGTTCATCAATAAATATATGGTTGCAAGTACCTTTTGCTTGTAAACCACCAGAACCACTTTCAGCCGAATGTGCAGATTCATATATATTTGAAGTACCTCTTTTAGTTCTAATATTGACATAAACATTACTACCACTTACAAGGGTATTAACCCAATAGCATGAAAAGATATATAGTATTTTATTTGAAGATGAAGATGGAGTTATATTAAAAGTAGCTCCTGTTATATCAACATAATTTGTTGACGTTGTTGAAAAAGTTGATAGTTCTGCTGTATTTATAAGTTGTATAACTATACCTAATCCACTACTTTGATTTGTTAAGAGCGTACCATTTGGAATGTCTGGTAATGTAATAATTCTGTCATTACCTGATGATGAAGGTGCTTGTATACTTACTGAACCACCACCTGATGCTGCGTTTAGTTTAATCTTTCCTGTCATAATTAAGGTGTTCCTATAGCTGTAATTCCTACATACGGTTTTTTTAGTACGTCAGTACCAGTTGTACCAGCATTACCCCAATATCGTTTAGTATGAAAAAGCAAATCATATGAAGATGAATATCTATTAGCTATTACACTTAATGTTTTGGCAGATGACCATCCAGCTCGATCTCCTGTATCGTTATCATCACTTCCAGAACTTTTTATTCTGATAGGAAATTTAACTCTTAGATGACCTAAATATTGAGTTTGTGACAAGAAAATGTTATCTTTACTTTCTTCTATAGTCGTACCATCTATTTGCACAGCAAAAGTTGATAAAAATCTATCGTTACTATTATTCTCTTGTACAGCCGTCATAAATTCATATATAACTTCTGTTGTGCCAGTTGGCGGTTGATAACTAATACTAGAACCATTTAATGTTGCATGTGCATCTGTAGCAGCTTGAGTAGCTGTAACATTAGTTGTTGTTACTGTTCCATTTGATGTGGTAACTGACCTACCATCTGCTAATAAATAAAACTGCTCTAAGACTACAAGTGAGGATGGATTAAAAGCAACACCACTAGCTAGATCAGCAGCGGTTACAGAACCGTCAGGCAAACCGCCTACTGCTAATCCAGTAATCGTATTTGAAGATCCGTTAATTGCTATTGCCATTATGGAATCGTCACAACAGAGTTAGTATTTACTGTTAGTGTAGCATTAATTGTCAGTGGACCTGCAACCAAAGCGTTATGATTTGTTGATATTGTGTAATCATTATCCATTGTATTTTCACTTTCATAGAATATAGCCTCACCTGACCCACCTTTTGCTCCCGATATTCCTGTTAAAGCAGACCCATCAATAGCTGGTAATGTACCAGTAATGTTAGCTGCTGGTATTGAAGTAAGGTTTGCTGCTGAAGCTGCTGGTAAAGTTGCAGGGAATCTAGCGTCAGGTACAGTTCCAGACGTTAAATTAGATGCACTCAAGGCAGTTAAATCTATAGTATCAAAACTTAATACACCACTACCATTTGTTTTTAAAAACTGTCCGTTAGAGCCATCTTCGGGAAGTGTATAAGTAACTGTGCTACTTAAAGAAGTTGGTCCTTTAAAACTTATATGATTAGTGTCTGTATCGTCTGAATCAAATTTAATTATATCGTTTGAGCCTAATAAAATACCACCAAAAGCACTAATTTGACCAGTAAAACTTCCACCAGTTGAAGGAACATAGCTAGTAGACCAACCAAGATTTCCATTGCTATCTGTTGATAATAGTCCACCATTAACAATTCCACTAGGCAAAGTTAACGTATAGCTTTGTCCAGCACTATGAGGTGGTGATTTTATTTTTACACCATGAGTATTTTGTGAGCAGTTAAGTTGTAATGTTCCATCAGCACTACTACCATCACCTTTAATTTCAACAACACCTGTACCATTTGGATTTAATTTAATGTTGCCGTTAGTTGTGCTTGTATTAATTTCATTTGCTTGAACATCTAAGTTACCACCTAACTGTGGTGTAGTGTCATTTACAACGTCTGTAGTTACAGTTTCAAACTCTAAGGCTGTACCACCTGAGTTTACTTTAACTGTTTTACCGCCTTGTCCAGATAGTGAAGAAGGTGTGTCTGATAGTCCAGCGAATGAAGTTGTTACATCAACAAACTCAACAGCATTACCACTAGAGTTTACTTTTAATGTTTTATTTGCAGCATTACCATAGTTTGCAGGGGTGTCTGTTAATCCTGTAAATGTAGTAGCACCTTGAGATCCACCAGTATCATCAGCAATTATAAAACTACTACTTGATGCTTGATATTTAAGAATCTTTCCATCTGCTACACCTGATGTGTTTACGTCAGTTAAGGCATTTATTGAATTGCTTGATGTTACATCAGCACCAGTAGATATACCTGTTAGTTTTGTTTTTTCTGCATCTGTAAAAGCGTTGGTATCTGAATTTGCTTCATATGCTGTCTTTATTTCTGAGTTTGTTTGGTCAGCAGTAGCTCCAGCTTCTATGCCATTTAATTTAGTATGATCTGCATCTGTAAAGACATTACTATCTGTTGCATTTTCAACAGCAGTTCTTATCTCTGCATCTGTCTGATCTGCGGTAGCTCCAGTTTCTATACCATTAAGCTTTGTATGGTCTGCGTCTGTAAATACATTGGAGTCAGTAGCAGCTTCAACCAAAGTTCTTATTTCTGCTGCGGTTTGATCTGCGGTTGCAGCAGTTTCTATACCATCTAATTTTGTACCATCAGCAGCTACATCTCTACCGTCAACAGTTCCAGAAACGCCAATATTCCCTGTTACTGACAAAGCTCCAGTTGCAGCTGTACCAGTTGTAGATAAGTTTTGACTACCGAAGGCTGGTGTAACTTTTGTACCAGCTATAGCTGCACTTGCATTTACATCAGCATTTACAATAGTTCCATCCTCAATCATTGTTGAGGTGACTGTACCTGTATCTCCTGATGTAATTACAGTTCCTGATCTATCAGGTAAAGTTATTGTTCTATCAGCAGTAGGATCTGTTATAGCTAAAGTTGTTTCGTTATTATCATCAGTACTTCCTTCAAATACAAGATTACCAGTTATAGATTGAGTTCCATTTCTTTTTACATATTCATCTGACAATTCTTGTAAACCAAACAATAATTGATCGTTTTGTGTATCAAGATCTGATTCTGTAAGAACACTACCATCATTAAAATCTACTTTTTTTGCACCTATATTTGTATCTCTTTGAATTTTAATTACAGCACCATTAGCAGGTTCATTACCAGAAGTAAAGGTAATCTGAGTTGCACTTGTAAATGTGTAGTGTGTAGTAATGGTTTTTAAAACACCACCGACAAATACGTCAACTTCAGCTTCTGATAAGTAAGAAAAAGAAATGCTAAACGGACCAGCAGTACCATTGCCTGTGTGGTTTGTAAAAGATGCAGTAGTGTTAGTAGCCATGATTTTATCTTAATACTGTAAGTTTACCTTATTTTACTAATTATCAAGATTAAGTTCATACCCATCGTCAAGAGCTTCAATTTCTTTTTCATATGCTTCAAGTAAGTCTGGCCTATCTTCATTTAACCATCTATCAATAGCTCTGTCTTCTTGTTCTTTCTCAATTTTTCTAAATCCGTTTCTTAATTCCTTAAGAATTTGTTCTCTATACCTTAATGATCTTTGTGAATCTAAAGCTTCTGGACCTTGTCTTAATATTTTTAGACGGTTTTGTGTCTCTGGATCATTAATATATTCGAGATATTTTTCTTGTACAGTTACTCCATTTTCATCTCTAATTAAAGGAATACTATTGTTTATTTTTAACCAATTTTCACTATCTAAATATATGCCACCATATAATGTATCAGGTAATTGAGGTTCTATATATCCTATTTCATCCATAAAAGAAAGTATAGGATTGTTTTCGGATTCACTTGTTTTAAAACGATTGTAATTTTTTAATCCAAAACCTACAGGATATTGTCTAAACTTACCTGTTTTTGTATTACGAACTGGTTCTAAATCAGCATCCCACCCAGTAACGCCTTGAGATAATGCTCTTTTAAATTCTAAACCAAACTTTTTAAAATAATTTTCAACTAATGGAATTTTAGGTTCTACATCAACAAGAGTGCCATCTTCCCTTGTTGTTTGCTTAATAACATCACCTTTGCGAACTTTTTTATCAAATTTAGGATTTTTTAAATCGTATTGTATTCCTGTAGCGTCATCAAAATAGTCATAATCATTAGCTCTTTTGATTGATGAAGCAGTAGTTCTCCACATTGGTATTGGTATTTTTGTTGCACCTAAAGAATATATATCTAAATATTTTACTGTGCTTTCTGGCATCCCAAGACTTTTAGCTATATCACCAACAGACGCTCTTCCAGAAAAAGGAATCCTATTAATAATCTGTCTGCTCATCCATCTTGCAAATCTATCTGGACTTCTCATTACACTCATTAGTTCTGTTGCTCCTTTTAAAAAAGTATCATTCTGTAATGACCTCCAAGCAAGAGCTACTGCAACATTACCTGCTTCTTCCTTGTCTTCTGCATCTAGTTCGGCTGTTACTTCTGGCCAATCTCCCATCATTTCCATAACAGCTTCCCAAGGATCTAAGCCTTGAAATGATAAGTAATATCTTTCTGGTTTTCCATCTGGACCTATAATCTTATTGCCTTTTTCATCTTTTTTTAAAAAACCAACACTACTTGGTATTTCGCCTTTATCCTCTCTTACTTGTTTAGCTTTGTAATTTGTTGGACCTGCACCAACCAAAACCATTTCAGCATCAGGATCATTTCTTGCTGAAGATAAAAGACCTAATCCTAATAAAAAACCTTGTCCAAGAATTGCTTCTCCTAAAGCTTTAGATCTTGTATTCCAATTATCACTAAGCATTGCATCATTGTATTCTTTTAATACGTTTCCAAAACCAATATTAATAGGCTTTCCAGTTGTAAAATTTATTTTATTTAATAAACTACCTGGCCTTGACGCATCATATTTTGTTCCTACTAAAGAAGTTGGAAGAGTAAGAAATTTTCGTAAAACAAACTTTTTGAGATTTACTGGTGTACCAACAAAAGCATTGATCCAATCCATACCAGGTTTTTTAGCAAGTTCACTGATTGGTTTTGATACTTTTTTAAAATAGCCTTGACCTATAGGCCTAGTAAAAGTATCTAGAATTGCTTGTTCTGCATTTCTAGCAAACACTTCTTGTGCTAAATCAGAAACCCCTTCAATACTTTGGTTAACTAATAACTTGTCTATATCCTCCATACCTCTTCTAACAAAAGTTTCAAATTGATCAGCACGCAATCCAGACTCCCAACCTTTTTCTAAAAAATCAGCAAAACTTCCGCTTCTCAATATTTCTTGTTTTACAAATTCATCACCCCAACTCATAGTAAAACGACCTGGTAAGTTGGCAGCAGTACCAAAAGTTTTTACTAAAGAAGATATTGTTTCATTTGTAATTGATATAGGTGCAATAGTTTTATTAAAAAAAGGTAGTTCTATTGGTTCTTTTGTTATTGGTATGTTTAAATTTTTTATCGCTTGATTTACTGTTTCTGATTTTTGCCCTAAAAACGATAAGTTTTCTGGTTCGTTTTTTATTTTGTTTGCTAATTCAGTAAATGTACTACTTCTATCTACAAACTTTCTGTTAGCAGGTGCAACTAAATTTTCATTAAGAGTCCATGCTCTTTTTGCCATTTTGGCAGAATCTTTTAAAACTAATTGTTGTGAAACTAATTCTGCAATACCTCTTACTATTTGTTTTGTATTGCCTTCATCAGAAAGAGCAGCATAACTAATTGACTTTATTGGTCCTAAAAACATATTTAAAAGACCAGAAGCCAAGTTTATTTGTTGTGTTTCTATTGCTCCAAGTAAATTATTTACATAAATCTCTTTACTCATTTTTAAACCAAAACCTATGTCTTCTATCAAACTATCGCCTGATACATCACCTTTTAATAATTTTGTAAGTGCATTAGGATCACCATTAATTGTTCTTAGCTTTCTACTAAAATCTAAAAGCTCATTAAGATCTTTTGAATCTAAAGCTCTTTCAATTTGTTCCTCTGAAGGAACTAATTCTTTCATTAGTTTTTGATCTTCTTTGATTCTTTTTTGTTCTTGTATTTGACCTAAAACATTCTTATCAGTTGTTTTCTTTTTCAATGTTTTCTTTTTCAATGAAACAACATTGTCTAAATTAGAACCATCAACAATTCTAGTTTGACCTGCTAACTGTCCTACTCTTTCAGTTCTTGCTATTTCAGATCTAAGACCTTTTAGTTCTGTTATAAAACTAGTAAATTTTCTCCAATTCTTAATAAATATTGGCTTTGCTTTTTCATACAATTCTTTATTATCAGTTAATCTTGCTTGTTCTAATATTTCAAGAGATCTATTAATGTTTCTTGCTGATCTTCTTTGCACTCTTATACCTTTAAGAACATAATCAGCTAATGTTTCTTTTGTTTGATCGGCATAATTATTAAATAAATAAGTAAGGTTTGCAACTGTAGTCTCATCAGTCATTTTTACAATACGACCTAACTGCATTTCATCAGTCATTACTTTTGTAGTTTTAGGATCTGTAAGATCTGATGCATTAATACCGTCATAAATTAACTGTGCATCTTTATCTGCATCAGGTAAAACTTTACGACTAGGAATAAGAGTGCCTTTTTCCTGATCAAAGATTCCTACTGGTTTTGTAGGCTGTAAGTCTTTAGGAAACTTTTGAGTTGCAGGTGGTTTTTTTCTACCTACTACATCTCCTGTAACCTCTTCACCTACGTCTGATTTTGATACTTTTAACAATTCATCAATAATATCGTCATTACCTTCATCTATCAGAGCTTCCGTATTACTTCGGGCAAAAGTATCTACATCATCTAATGAAGTCTTTTGATATTGAGATAAAACATCAAGTGTTTCTTTTCTTTTTATGGGATTGTTTCTTATGTTTCTTGCTGCATCAATCAAATTATCAGCTTTTTTAATTGTTTCTTCAGAAAAAAGACCTTTTAATGCAAATGTTGTCTCTGGTGCTGTTTTTATTAATTGAGATCCAGCACCAATAAGTTTGCCTCCTACACGACCAGTTTGACCAAGTACTTCACCTGCAAGACCCATACAATATTGTTGTCTTAATTTTGCTTCTATAAAAGGAACATCTTTATCTGCTGCTGAACAATGTTCAAAAAAATCATTTCTTATAGGTTTCCATTTATTTGCAAGATCATATAAATTACTTTCGTAAGGAGAAAAAGCAACAGCATCTGCTAAATTACCTGCTGCAAAAGATCTTATAGCTAAATTATCTCTCAAAGGACTAATATTATATTTTTTACCAACACCTCTTAAAAATTTATTTGATAAGTTAAATCCAACAAAAGCTTTACCAAAGTTATAAGTAAGATCATACCCAAGTCTATTTTCATCACCAGGCTTTTGCACTCCAAGTGCTTGTAGATTAATTAAATCTTCTTCCTCATATGGATTGCCTGTTATTGAAGAAAAATAACCTTTTATTTGATTGTTAGTATTATTTATCAAACCAAAAGGTACAGATACAAAACCTCTAATAACATCACCAGTAACCCCTAGATTTTTTTGATATTCATCTTGAAATTCTTTCCTTTTGTTTCTTGCGTCTTGTAATATTTTATTTCTATTGTCTCTTATTTCTTTTAGAGTTCTTTTATCTCCAAGAAATGTATTATCAAAAAAATCAACAGTTTTTGCACTAAGATCTTGTATCGCTTCATCTAAAGGTTCAAGACCTTTAATAATAGGCTCATTTTTATTGTTTTTATTAGTTGGTGTTTGAGTCATTGTTTACTGATTGTTTTGATAAATACCTGTTTGTTGTAAAAAATCTATTGCCATTTGATATTTAGAACCTCCTGATAAAAGGTTTGGCAATGCTTTATTTACAGTAGTACCATTTGAATCTTCCCAATTAGCACCACCTCTATCAAGATTAGAAACATTACCTGTAAATATAGCTGCGTATATTTCTTTTGCACCATGACCAGGTTGTACTCCCCTATCTCTTAAAAACTTTGTTACAGCTATCATTTGATCTTCAAACGACATATTCTCTCTTATATTGTACCTTTCAATTTCATAAGGACCAAATTGTATTAACCCCTTGTATTGTTTACCTGTAGCTTTATCAGTGCTGACAACTGAGGGTCTAAATGAAGATTCTTGTGCTATGACTGCTGCTAAAGGAATTGGACTAATACCAAGTGCGTTAGCTGCTTTTATTATAGATTGAACTCTACTGTCTTCACTGTAGTTAAGCTCTGGTTCTTCAATATTTTCTTGTGATGATGTATCAGCCATAGCTAACATATCTCCATCTGAAGCCCCTAAATTTGTACTTATATCACTTACAATCTCTGAACCATTTTGTATAAGATTTCCTAAACCTGTAGCTAGGTTATCTGCAATTTGTGTCGTATTTTCGCTGTTAGGGGCTTCGCTTTTAAGTTGTGGTATATCAAAAGACTCATCTTGTAATACTTTGTTTGTAGGTTGATTTTGTATTTTTTTAGTTTCTTTAATAGGATTTTTCCTTCTATCTGCTGCTGCAAATGGAGTTTGAAAATTAACTTTCCTCATTTTAAATTCTCCTTGAGGTTTGTTTACCCCTGCTTCTTCTTCTGTAATCACTCCAGTTTCAAGTTGCAACAAATTCCCAAGTTCTTTGTACATATCTTTAACTTCTCTTAAATTCATAGGTCTTTCGTTTTCTTCTTCAAATTCACTCATTCTTTCGTCAGCTTCATTTTGTAAAATTCTTTCATATCGTTGCAATAGTTTTGCATCATCATTCCTTAAAAATCTTGGACCAAATGTAGATCGTTTGCTTAAAGCTGATTTAGCATCATCTATTATTTTTTTTTCATACTTTTCAATATCTTTTGCATAACCTTTCATATTATTTATACGTTTTTCAAGGTCTTCAATTACAGCTTTACTAGCTGAATCTGGTGTCAAATCTAGACGTTCTATTTTATCTAATTCAATAAAAGCACTACCTGTATCTGGTTCGCCATCAACTAAGTAAAGACCTCTTCTTATGTCTTTTATAAATTGATTTGCTTTTTCATTAAAAGATTGGTTGTCAGCTTGACCAAATTCGTCAATATCTGATTGAAATTCTTTTTCTGGAAAATCTATATTTAATAATTCGTATTTTTTACTTTTTTTTATTGGATCTGTTTCATTGCGATAATCTTCAACTCTAGTAGTAAACTCATTTTGCCTGTTTGCTTCTTGTATTTTGCTTGGTCTTAAAGTATTTTCTACTTCTTTTTCATATATTTTACTAAAAAAGTCTGTTGTCTTTTCAAGCCATTTTGGATTATTTTTAATTGTTTTTCCAGGTAAAGATCCAGGTATAGATTCACCAAGAAAATTAACTAAACTTTGAGCTTCTCTAAAATTGCCTTGAGTAATAGCTAAATCACCGATATTTACAATATTAGTTATTAAATTTTCGTTTAATGTAGTTAAATCATTTCCAGTTATACCTGCATTTTTCATGTTAATAACTAAACCTCCAAGATTATTTTTTATATCTTCTATCATCAGATTTCTTGCTTCTGGATTTTTAAATTTGTAGGTCTGTGCTTTTAAGTAAAATTTTGCAGCAGTATTAATAGTATTTGTGCTTTCTGATATTAATTTGTTTTTGTTAAAAGTATTAAATTGTTTTCGAGCTTCTTCATTAAAATTAATTACTGATTTTTGAAGTTGAGGTAATAAAAATTCATTTACAATTTCTGGATCAGCATCTTTTGAAATATTAGAAACAAAAGGTGTAATAACACCTTGAAACCAATTTTGAAACTCTGTTGAATCAGGTGATATTTGATTTAAAGGTAAATTTGATATAGATCCATCGTCATTAGTAATTTCAATTTTATCTGTTTTGTATCTACGTTCTAAAATATTGCTGATACCAAAAGTTGAATTTATAGTTTTTTGTTTAGCATATGCTTTTTTTCCAATTCTTGAAGCTCCTATAAGTTGATTAGCAGCATCTTGTCCTTCTTTTTTTCTTGTTTCAGTAACAATATTTCCAAAAACACCATTCTTTATATCTTCTTGTATTGCTATATTTTGAAACTTAATTTTTTCTTCTTCAACTTTATCTTCTATCTTCTGTCCTATAAATGCTTGTAGACCTGGATTTACTGCTTGCAATATTTCGGCTAATTCCTCTGCACCACTTTTAGGTTGCACAGTTACAGGTTGCACAAAAGTATCTACAGGGCTTGTAGCAGATTGAAAAGCTGTACTTTGAAAACTGTTAGTCATGAGACTGAAGCAAAGGTAGAAAGTCCTTGGGAAGCTGCTCCCAAGATAACTGAACTTAAAGAAGGTATCTGATTATATGCTTGATTTATCTGACTTTGTATTTGATTACGTCTACTGTCTCGTTGTGCTACAAGACCTTGTACATTTCTTCTGTACTGACGAGTTGCCGATTCTAAACTTTGATTTATAGATTCTCTTGCATTAGCTGTTTGCCTTTCTGAATCTTCTAATAACAATCTAGCAGTTATACCTGTTATACCACTTGTTCTTAAAGCTCCTCTTGCTTGCAATCCTTTTATTGTTTTTGCTAATTTTTGTTGTGCTGCTATTGCTTGATTTTCTCTCTGTCTAAATCCTAAAGCTGATTGTTGATTACCAAATGACTCTTCTGCTGATTGGTTTGCTCGTAATCCCATTTTATATGTTTGTCTAGCATTTTCTTTGGCAGCACCACGCATAGCAAGACCCGAAAACAGGTTTAACCCTGCTGAACCTACTACCATAGCTGGTACTGAACACATTTAGGCTATCCTCAGAAATTCATAAAAAGGTTTTTCTTGCTCTCCATATTTTTCGTGATAGTTAACAAATGTAAACCCAAGAGCTTTTAACCACTTAATAGCAGAATCGTTCTCTGCATATACAAAATTATATAGGATTTTGTAATTTTTCAATAGGCCATCTACCCATTTTCTACCTTTTCTTACAAGTTGTATTTTATATTTTTTATTAGTAAATAATTCATCAGTACATATCATCCATATACAACCATCTCTAATAACTCCACATAAGCCCATAGGTTGATCGTCATCACCAGCTATTGTTAAGACTTGTTCCCCTGCTAGATATGTAAGACGTAAGGCATCTGCTGGTTCTTGTCCTGTTTGATATACAGCTTCAAGACGATCCATTTCTCTCATGTTTTCACATACATAATTAAGATCTTTTAAATTAGCTTTTCTTAAATAACCCATTAAGTACGTCTAGATCTTAAATGAAACATAGCTTCATATTCAGCACTTGCCAGTTGTGTAGGTAAGAATGTGTCATTCTTTACATCTATATCTACTCTATCTGCTCTTGACATTATTGGCACTTTAAATGTACCTGACTCTAAAGTTATGTTTCCTAATGTAGAAGAAGTTAAACCAAGAAAACGACCAGTAAATTTATGTGTGGATGTACTTCTATTTTCTGGAGTGACTTCTACTTTAAAAAATCCTGTATCTTCAAACTTTATATAAAAATGATGTAGTTGCAATCTACCACTTAAGATTTCATCCCTGCCTTGTCCTCCTTGACTCAATCTCCTTTGACTAAACCTATAGTGCATTTCGTATGGTTCACCAATAATAAATTTACTATTTCTAAAATCACCACTAGCTGTAATAGTAGATGTTGATCCATCTGTAGAATTTGACGTAGGAATAAGCCTACCTGGTTTTAAAGTTTTGGTATTACCTTGTGTATCAACAAATGTACTTGTTTCTCCACTGGCTAAATATCTACCAACTACATTCATATTTGCTCTTAATCTATAAGGAACAGTAAACGTAGAAACATCAGTAGAAGCGTTGTAAGCTACTGATACCCCTGTAGTGGCTTCAGTAACTTTATGATCTAGGCAGAATTTAAAAGTTGCATTAGCTTCTTTTACATCTGCTTCAAATGGTATCTTTTCTATAGTTGTACCATTAGCTTCTTGTATTACTAAAAATAAATCAGTACCAATAAAATCTGCATTTAGTATGGTTCTATTTGAATTGATTGTGTAAGTAGACCAAGAGTTAAGAATTTTTGTTCCTTGAGGACCAAACAACCATCTGTTAACAAATAATTGATTAGGATTATCAGTTCCTAAACAAATTAAAACATCTTCACTTGTTGATATAGCTAATTTAAATATATTTACTGGAATTAATCTTGGAACATGAACAGTTATATTAGCTGCTTCTCTTATTGTTAAATCTTCTTGTGTAATATATTCTCTTACACCAGCAAAAGTTCCTTTCTTAGTTAAATAATAAATACTATTACCAGAAGCTACAGGAGGTGCTGCATCACTACTTTCAAATTCTGTTGCAACTACAACCGTAGCTGTTTTAGGTGTAAGAGTAAGAACAGATGATGATGTAAGAATAAATTGCGTTTGGTCAGAAAACAATATTAATTGTTCTGCCATTGGTACAGCGTGTTTTAATATTGATACTTTTGTATGTGAAGCTGATACATCTATAGGATCGCTATCAACAATAGTTAAAACTGTTTCTCTAAAGAATTGAAAAAACTCAGATACTGTTGTAAGTATGACATTATCATCAGCTAATACTCCCAGTCTGCTTCTATAGAAAAATACATTATTTATAGCCTTACCAATAAATGAAGGGTCAGGTGAAGAGACAATATCACCTACAGTTCTTTCTCCCCATTTAGGCAAGGTTGAATTGTTTACTTTACCAAAGGCTACATTTCCAGTTGTTGTTAAAGAACCTGCTGCTGTAAACGTAAACGTATTTGCATTTGTGACCGTTACTGTAAAAGTACCATCAACAGCGTTGCCAGAAACAAAATCAAATTGTACTGAATCACTACTTGATAATCCATGATTAGCAGAAGTTACAGTAACAGTAGTTCCTGATTGACTGTAAGTTCCAGAAGTACTTAGATCTGTAAATGAATCACCATCGACTCTTGCAAATCTAAAATCACCATCACTTTGCCTTATCAAAATATGTGGCATTGTGTCGTAATTAAATTTAAAAGGAATACCTGATTCAGCACATTCTTCCCAATGCCCTTCTTCTAACGTACCTGTAGTGGTGCTGTTGTTAGCAACAAACTTAACGTAATAATTATCAAAATCTGTTGTATCATCTCCATTTACTTCTACTACATAACCATGAGGTGAAACTGTTGGTAAGTCAGAAAATCTTTGAATACTATTTTTTACTATTACTAAATCTTGATTACCTTGTGTGTCATTTCCATCTATAGAAAAATCAGACCCATCTGTTTTTTTTACATGAACAACAGGACCATTTTGTTGAAATGTAAATCCTGTTAAACCAGCAGCTAAACCTGTTCTTAAATCAGTTGCAACTTGTGTAGTGCTTAAAGTTGAATCACTAGCTGTATTGTCAGAAACTGTTACTCCATCAACCGTAACAGAATATGTCGTGCTATTTGATACTTGACTTACAAAAATTATGGCTTGTGTAATATTCCCACTGGATAAAGTGCTGGTATCCATTGCAGTAACTACACTTTTATTAACAACAAAAGTAAAGTCTGCAATAGTAACAGTTTTTATATCATCTCTAGGATTTGTTGTATTTAAATATGTTGTGCCATCAGGTTTTTGTACCGTTCTTTCTGTTCCATCTAACTCAAAAACTCTTACATTTCCATTACTAAAAACAGAAATAAATCTTCTGTTTACATCTCTGTTAATAGTATGAATATGTACATTACCTAAAGTTGTATTAGAAATAGTTGATACATATTCAAGACCTGACCTTTTTGTAAGACCTAAGACAGGATTGCTATCAGCATTGTCTTGCAAATCAGCATGGTCATCTTGCTTAGTTGCATCTGAAGCTTGTGATATACCCCTTAGTAAAGTTGGTATAGCTCTTGAGATTAAACCCATTGTTACCTGATCAAAGCACTAGAAGGTGAATAAGTATCAAAGACACTTGTTAAAGAAGGATCTCCTCTAAGAACATTATGATCTCCATTAGCTAAGTCTGTCTCCATCAAGATAGCTCTTGCTCTAGTTTCATCTTGCTGTGTGTAAGTTCTTAATCCATCATCACTAACTAATCTATCAACAAAAATACGAGCAGCTTTTATTGTTATATATCGCCTGGCAGGTTCTGTAATCTCATTAAAATCTCTAAAGTAAACAATAGTACAAATAAGATCTTCATCAAATTCATATTTATTATTTAATCTGTCATACAGTTTTAAAGATCTTTGTATTGCATCTATCGTAGGATGTTGATGAATATTAGGATCAACTCTTAAAACATCTGTTGAAAGAGATATGTGATTAGATACATCTCTAGTAAGAGTTACATCTATTTCAGTATTAAAAGACCACCCTTCCGATTGAACTTCTTTACTTACTTCTGTAAGGGTTGATTGTGCTAGTCGAGCATCAACAGGAAGAGTACCTGTAAGACTGTTGATAGGAGCTTCGCCTATAGCAGCCAACATAATGTTAATGCTTTCTAATTCTGTTGTTGCAGCTACAGCCATAAGTACCTCTTAATTAATACTGGTTTAATTGTTTATAGGCATCTTCTCTAGCTTTTCTACCTTTAGAGATGATACCAAATTTGCTAACTTCTTTAGGATTGTCATACTTCTTTTTTAATTGTTTAACAAACCATGAGCTAGGAGTCTGTTTATTTTTTGATGCTTTAATTTGTAAAGACTTTCTTCCTTCTTCCATCTTTAATATCCTTTCTTTTTCATTTTAAGGGAGTCTCTTCCACCTTTCATTTTCTTCTTTTTTTTCTTTGTTGAATGATACATGGGTATAAAAAAA
>CEPB01048927.1_pt1 | contig 15665 bp, 4 predicted proteins | sample 530611 | NCBI WGS metagenome assembly CEPB01 (sample SAMEA2620672, study PRJEB7988) | marine metagenome | isolation source: saline water (ENVO:00002010), including
GATCAAAAGATGGCAACCTGTTTAAAAATGAAAAGGCTTGCTGAAAGAACTAGCTCTGCTCGTTATCAATGTGCAAAAGTAAAAGCTGTTGTTGTCGTAGACGAGTATTCAGGTGAAAAGAAAATAACTTCTATAGCTAGTATGGATTAATGACAGCTGAACTAGGATTATTAATGTTCTTTTATAATATGGGTGCTTTACTTATAGGTGCTATTATAGTTTATTACTTTATCAATTCTTAAAAAATACATACATACCAAATAACAATCCAACTGCACCAACAAGTATACCAAGTATAGTCCAGAACAATTGCATATTCTCCTCGTATTGTATTCTTTTCTGATGTGCTATCTTTTTGGCTTCTTCTTTAGCTGCGTGTATTCTGTCTGCTCTTTCTTTTAGTATACCTGCCCAAGTCCCGTGACCGAATCTTAGGTCTATCAATTGACCCATTTCATTTAATCTCTCCCTGGCGAGCTTTGCGTTTATTGTTTCTTCTGCTACAGAGTGAACAGAAAACATACTTCTTTTGTTTCTTTTTCTATTGATTTGGCTTTCGCCTTCAAACATATCGTCTATGTGTTTAGCTAATTTAGATACATCATTGGCGTTCTGCACAAGTTTTTTAATTTGTTCAGCTGCTTTATTGACTAAGGTAATTCCTGTTATGATTTCTGCAAATACCAATTCTCATCTCTATTTAAATTTTGCAAACAACTTATCAAAGTCGCTAGCCTTCATAGCATCAAATACATTTCCGCCTTCAGATTGTGATCTACGACCAGTTTGTTCTCCTGCTAGTAAGTCAGTACCACCTTCTGTGAATACTTTATTACCACCAGCTACTGGTATTCTTCTTAATAGAGTTCTTATGAATGCTCTTTCTGATGAGTTACTACCATCTCCTTCTACTCCTGGTATTGATTCTCTAGCTAATTCTATACCACCACCAACATTAGCTGCTGCATCAAACAATACACCAGTTGATGGACCACCAATCGCAGACACCATTCTAGCCGCACCATAGTATCTATTGTCTGCTTGTGCTGCTGTGTTAAAGAATAATTCTGCTAGTAGACCTAGACCACCTAAAGCAACTATACCCTCTAAGTAGTGACCAAGGAATTTATCTGCATCTTTACCTAAGTTTTGTTGTAGCCATCTATCTGCATCTTCACCTTCAACACCAGTGAATACTTTAAATGTTTCACCCACTGCTGTTTTACTGAATTTTCTTTCTCTTAGTGCTGCTTCTCGTCCATCTTCTCCACCTCTTTGTAGAGTGTAATCTTTTATAGTATTAGCCATCATACCAAAACCACCACCGACAGTTAATAAAGCTATCATTGGTTTAAAGTTTTTGTATTTCCAAGCTTCGTCTACTACACCACCTTCACCAAAAACCATACGCATCATCATTAATGGGAATGATTTAAGTTGGAATACCATTGAACCAATAGGATGTTGTGCCCAAAGAGGTACATCATTTGGATCTGGAGTAAAGATTGTTTCGTTTACAAACCTCATTGTAGCGTATCTAAAGTTATCATCTTTGGCTACGGTTTTCATATCAGCCATTCTTCTAGAACCAGGCATAGCGTATGCCTCTAGACCATATCTTTTTAATAACCTTAAGGATTTTCTATATGCTGCACTATCTATTTGACCTTTTGCTATAAGCTTTTGTGCCATATCAGCTTCAGCTTTAAATGTATTGTAACCGACTACAGCAGACACCTCTCTCATAAAGTTTGTCCAACTCTGTAGACCAGTGCCATAGAAGAAAGCGTGCTGGAATTGTTGAGATCCATCACCAGCCATATGGGTCATTCTATCGTGTATTAGGTTTTCAACACCTACACCTATGTCTTTAGCTGCTTGTCTATACTCTGGGCTACCCAAAGTTACATCTTTCCAAGCTTTCATCCAGCCCTTGAAATTACCAGTTCTAATTAAAGGTAATGCCATATCAGGTATAGATGTTAATGTTGTCCAACCAAGTAGAGATACAGAGTTAAACGCTCTCATCTTTTTACTTACATTGTTTAACATTCTACTATCAGACATTGGTCGTCTTTCTAGTACATCATTAATACTTCTTATAAATCCTTCAGATCCTTCTGACATACCTCCAGGGAAATCTTTTAGACCATTAACAACTGCGTCTATTCTTATTTTTAAGTTAGCCATTTGACCTGGGTTTAAGCTACCAGTGTCTGTAAGAGCAAGTAACCTTCGTCTAGCTGCATCTACTCTTGCGTGAACTGTATTTGTGTTAGTGTTAATTAAGCTTGCTTGTATATCTCTAAGTATTTCTTTTAGATGAGCACGCTCTATTTGATTAGGCGTAGGTATAACTATGTGTGATACTTCAAGTACATCATCACCTGTAGACCTAGGCATAGTTATAAGTTTGTTTTCACTTAGTATATCAGCAGCACCTTCCACACCTAACTTAGCAGTTACCGTGTATGCGTTTAGTCCGTGACCACCAGCACCAAAGTTTTTAGCCATAAGTTTCTTTCTAGTAGTCTTGTCAAAGTATTTAGTAATAATACCTTCAAGATCATCTACTAGATAATCTGCAAACTCAGGATAAGTATCTTTGTTTAGTGTAATAAATCTTTGGTAGAACGGATCACTTGTAATACCTGAAGTTCTAGCGTCTACATCAACATCAATTCTACCATCTGTGTCTATGATTCTATTCATCATATTAGATGCAATTTCAGCTATCTCTCTAGGATCTACATTTTTACCTTCCATTCTTTTTTCACGAGTAATAAATCTTTGTAGAGATTCTACAAAAGCTTTAGGATTTTCTCTTACAATATCTGCATTCCATATCTGTGGTACATAATATTTAGTTCCATTACGAAGAGTAACATCACCAACTGGTATACCAAGATTGTGTAGATCATTTAGTTCAGTTTTAAATAGACCTACTAAATGATTTGCTATTTGTTTTTCTGCATCATTAAGATTGCTTATGTCCCCAGCTCTCATAGCTCTTATGATTCTTTTGTGAGATGCAGGAGGAGCAACAGCTTTTTCAGGAACTGCTCTACCTAATAAAGGTATTGCTTGAAAGAATGGTGCTGTTTTATTTATGTATCTCTTAACTGGATTACCATAGTCTGGTAATTTCTGTAACATCTGCATAACTGGCTGTATTCTTTTAGCCAAGTCTGCTGCGTGCATCTGATATATACCTGGTCCATCTTTAGGTTTAATTAAATTACCTAACCAAGCTGCACCTATTTTTCTTAGATGTGCAGAGTTTTCACTGATAAAGTTTGTAGAGTAATTCTTTTCAATTACCTCAACATCATCAATGTCTATAGCTTCTTTTCTTAGAGTTTTCTTAACAAACCCTTGTAAAGCATCTGGCATACCTAGTTTTTGTGCCTTTGATCCTATGTTTACATAGTCAGAATCTTCTAGTTTCTTATTAAGTTCAACGACATCTTGTAGTAACTGACCATTTAATGATTGGTGTTTGTCATTCATATTGGAAGCAAACTCAGGATTTACTACACTATCTTCAACATCTGCATCAACGGTTCTTAAAGATTTATTATTGTGTATTACTATTGCGTCTACAACATCATTAGTTACTGGGTGTGGTTCAGTAATTAAGAATCCATCATAACCAAGCTGGTTAAATGCTCTAGTAATTAAAGTCTTGGCTTCTGCTTCAGAACGACCAGATGTTGTTAATGTATCTACAAGGTTTTGATAGAAATCAGATCCATCTAATTCACCTTGTAATCTAAATTCATTTAACATCCTTGTCATTTCCTGATCTTTGAAAAGACCAGTAGTTTGTAGTTCTTTCATAAAGAACCCAATATCGTTTGGCTCTCCACTTCCTACTGAATATGTAGCGTTATCACTAAAATCAAACATATTGTCTGCACGAACAAACATAGGAACAACTTTAGGATTTCTTCTTACTTTGGTAAATTGACCTAATCTTTCAAACAGCTCTTCGTTTTTAAGCATAAGTCTTTCGTAGACCTGTGCATCTTGCAACATAGTATATGCAGGATCACCATCAACAGGCTCAACAATACCTGCTTCCATTTCATCCATACGATTAAGAGTTGTTTTTCTTATATCTCTACCAGCATAAGCTCTAGATATATCATTAAGCTTATAGTTGTTTTCCATTATGTCATTAATGATTTCATCTGTAATAGCAATTACATCTGGATCATCAGAATCAACCATAGCTTTCAAAGAGTTCTTGTGAGTAAACCTTGCATATGTTTCTGATGCTGTAGGATCTTTTGCTAAGTAGACACCTGGTCCATATAATGAATCAGCATTAGATGGTTTTGGTCCACGAGCACCTTTGTATTTATTAAAGGCATCACCATTTGGTGTTCCGTGATAGAACACATAATCTAATAGATTGTCTGTAGACCTAGCGTTTAAGAACTCACGATGTGATAAATCAGCAGCATCACTAAAACTAGATATAGTTTCAGAAGCATATTTTTTAGCTAGATGTAGAGTACCACTATTACCAGTTTGGTCTACGGATCTTTTGATTGGGTGTACTGAAGCTGCATCATAGTGCATATCTCCAAAGTAAGTTAGGTATCTATATCTTTGTCTTAATTTTTTATTACCTATCATCTTATTAAGAAGATAAGCTGAATGTTCAGTTACAGAATCAAGACTATCTTCTAATAAAGCAGACCCTGATAGGTTATTGTATAGTTCTCTCTTTGTAGTTTTTTGAGATAAGATGTCATTAAATCCATCAATGAACCATTTAACTGCAGCACCTTTAGGATTTGGAACATTAAAACTTTCAGATATTTTAACTGCACGAGCTTCACCAAGTTCAAGTGCTTCTTGATAAGCATTGTTAATATTAATCTTACCTTCTTCATCAATAGCAGAGTGGTACATTAAGTAACCAACCTCGTCTATGACGGTATATTCTCTACCAACAGGTTTACGAGAGGCTATTGTATTAGGGTATTCAATCTTACTCTTACCGCTTTTTAAATTTTGTGCAATTTTTCTAGCAGTTCTTCTAACTATATTTAATACTTCTCCATTGTTAGCGTGTTCAAATGTACCATAGTTAGCACCAAAGTAACTTTCTGGGAATAAACCACCAACATCATCCATAGTTAGGAAGTTGTTAGAAGCATTCTTATCAAATTGAGTTTTACCTAGAATATTTAATAGTCTGTATGTAAATGTTCTAGCGTTGTTCTCAACAAGAGGATCTCTGTGTGTAACCTTTCTTAAAAATTCTTTTATGTAGACGGGAGTTCTTGCAGGAATCCCGTTCTCTCCACTAACACCTTTAGATTGTTCTACCTCTTTCATCACCATTCTTTTGACTGGTGCTTTTCTAGGCATTAGATTTAGACCATCAGGCTGACCTCGTAGGACATACATAGCGTAGTCCATTCTAGCTTGATAACCTTGGTTATATCCTTCTTGAAGTAACTGAACAAAATCTCCAGGTGTGGTTGCAACACGACCATTAGATAATCTTGTTATATTAGGATCTGCTTCTATTGATCTTTGTATTACAGAAAACTCTGGAACTTCTGGATCAGATAAAAGTTTCTGAACCAGTTCAGCAGTTAGGTCTTTAGTTCTAGCAGTTTGTTTCTTACTTACTTTAGTTTCATCAGCTATTTCTCTAATAGACATCTCTTTAGGAGATTGTTTAAGAGTTGAAGATTGACCTTGTTTGCCAAGAGTTTTCTTCATAATAGAGTCAGCTTGTTTTTCTAAATCCTCTATTTGTTTAATTCGTCCTGTTAATTGTCTATTAACATTATCTCTTTTTCTCTTAGCGTTAAGAGATCTAAACCTTTTAGTTGATTTATTTTTAGCACCTTTAACATATACTTGTTCATCTCTACCAACAGAAGTAGTGATATCAAAGCCATCCATCTCACCAAAGATGTTATGTAACTGCCTTCTTAATCTTTTTTCTGCATTCTCAATGTTAGCTAGTACATCAAAAGCTAAAGCTCTTGTTACTGCAAGTTGGTCTATATTGTCAGGAGTTTGATTAGCAGCAGCATTTTCCATAACCAATGCAGTCAATGACTTGTTACCACCACCTTGAATATCAGTGGTACCTAACTGCATAGACATAATATCTTCTGCGTCTACATTGTAGTTACCATCATCTGCAGCCTGTTCTTTTATAAGCCTTTGTATCTCTCTAGCGTTGGCTACATCAATAGCTCCCCGTTCTCCTTTACCAGCAGTAGCTTCTAATGCACCAAGATATTGACCAGGTGTTGCTTGTGAATATTTACCAGCTTTTTTATCAGCATCAATAAATCTTGGGTCACGCATTTTCTTAGCGTGATTTATAATTTTCCAATACGCATCAGTAATCTTTGTAAATGTATGGTAATCAGATTGGTTTCTGTGTCTTGGTACAGAACCATCAATATCTACCAACTCGCCTTCTTCAAAGAATCTTTTTCTATTGTGTTTACCTTTTCTACTTCTTGTAGGATTGCCAAACCTTTTAGTTACTTTATCTCTACCCCTAGCATTTCTTAAGAAAGAGTTAAGTACGGTAGCAGCACTAGGTCTATCAGTTTCAAGACCTCTACCACCTAAAGCAGATAAAAGTTCTTCGTGACTTCCATCTAAGGCTTTGTCAATTTTACTTCGTACTTCATCTAAATCCATTAACACAGATAACCTGTACTTGGTTTTTTGATCTGCGTTAGCAAACTTACTTAATAGATTTGCATACCTATTTACAGGATCTCTATCTGGAAATATTCTTTGGAATAAAGGTATAAGATCTGGGTCTATAGCAGATAGATGTGTAGCTGGAGTAGCCTCATCACCACCAACTCCAAACCACCTTCTTATAGTTTCATTTACAGTTCTACCTATTCTTTTCCACATAGACATTACTTCATCGTATGTGCCAGCTTTATTTTTAGCTATGGCATATTGGACGAATTGTTGTGCAAAGAACTCTGAAGGAGAACTTAATTCATTACCTATGTGTGGATCACCAGGTAGTCTTGCTTTTAGAGCACCAAGATCTACACCATCATCAGTTACATATTTACCTATAGTATTCCAAAATTGTTTCTTATGACTGGCGTCTAAAATATTGTTGTAAGCCCAATGTCCGAGTTCGTGCAAGACTGTGATTGAAGGTGGTAAACCATTAGCGTTTATATTATTTAGATCTAAACCAATAATATTTTGCATACTGCCATCATTTGGTCCTGAACCAGGTCCGAAGTATGCACCTCTCATTTGCTCACCTTTAACTATTGCAAAGTTTGGTGAAGCTGCATCAAGTTCAGTTCCTGCCATTCTAGACATAACCATTAAGACAGCATTTATATCTCCTTGGTTTACATTTGCTGTAGACATAATAGTAGCAAACTTTTGCCAAGATGTTTCTCTGCTACGATTAGGTAGTTTAATACCTCTTGGTATATGTCTTTCAACAATACCATTAAGTAAATCTAATTGTCTTATTACAGCTTGAACATCACCTTTTGATTTTAACTTAGACCAAGGTGTTTGTTCTAATATCTCAATACTTGTTAATACATCTCCGACAGTTTTATGTCTTGATTTAAACTCTGCATCATTAGGTATTAACTTATCTTCTAGTTTTACATTAGACGCTCTCTGTAAACCAACTGCCCCTGGCTCCATACTAATATCGCCTTTGGTATTAGTTATTTGTTTTTGTTTAGGGGTTTTGTCTACAACTCTAAATGCTTGACCAATGTCGGTCATAGGCTCAAAAGATTCTAGTTTTGCCAATGCACCATCTGCGTTAGCATCAACCGTACCTATAATATAATTTTCTTTTGATTGTTTTTTAAGAACATCAAATACAGATGAGCCATCAAGTTGTTTTTGACTAGGAGTTCTTATTGTATTTGCATACTCTCCAGTTTCTAAATAGATACTTAATGCTCTACCCTTTGGTACTTTAGGTAAGTATTGACTTAAAAATGTATTAAGTCTTGGGTCAGCATTTTGTTCTACTTCTGTAGGCTTGACAGTATCGTCTACTGGATTTGATTGTGGTTCTTCAGCAGCGTTCTCGTATGTATTAGTTTTAGTATGGTCTTTTCTACGGAAATTCTTAGTAGACCCAGTGTCAGTTAAGTTTGATGTAGCAAGCTTTCCAGACTTACCTGCTTGTAATACTTGTATTTCAAACATTTCTGGAAGAGATCTTTTAGCAAAATCAGAACTTGCGAATCTATGCACTGTATCTAATTCATTAGAATGTACTTCGTAGACATCACCCCTCTTCATTATTCTTCCTATTCTCTTACCTAAGAAGAAAATGTTTTGGGCGTCTGCAATACCATCTATGTTTTTTATTTTAAAATGATTGTTTACATCAACTTCATATCCTTTGAAGTCAATAACATCTGGCTTATTTCTACCTACTGGTTTTGTATCAGGAGATTCTTTACCTAACTGAATCATTCTATTAACAATAGAACTTACACCTAAGTCATAATCTTCTTTAGATATTTGACCAGATGTCAATTCAGAAACGAGTTCATTTAACTCTTCCTTCATCTTTAATTGAATTGCTTCAGCATTTACATCTTGGTCTACAATCTCTTGTGCTATCTCCTCGTCTACTTCGTCAAGAGGTTTACCTGTGTATTCTTCAATCTTTTGTTTAGCTATAGCTTTATCTTCAGCAACACCTTCCATATGTGCTTTTTTGATATTAGCCAAAGCTTTTCTGTTAAGTGTTTTAGCTCTAGGATCTCCACCTAAATCTTTGATCTGAGCCTTAATTCTTTTCTTGTCGTTTAATAAACCTTTTATCTGCAATTTAACCAAAGGTGATTCTGCTTGGTTTCTTAATTCAGATAGTGATTTATTTATAGCCCTTAGATCTCTTTGTGCTAAAGCTATATTATAATTCTTACCACTTTTATAAACTAGATTTTCATTACCCGCTTTTTCTTTTGGAGTAGAATGGGTAAATCTTTTTCTTAAATCTTTAAGAGCTTGTCTTACTTGTTTATATGTAGCAGTGGTATCAGTTACATTGTCTGCAGGTATGTCGCTTTTACTTTGATATACCTTACCTGTTACTGCATCACCAATTCCTGCAGTTCCTTCTGGTGCTTCTATTCTTTCGTAGGTTAGGTTACTAATCTTTTCATACTTACCATCAACTAATTCCTTACCAGACTTTTGTACTTTGTTATGTATGTCTGTGTCAGATACAAGTTTGTATACCCAAGACTTTGTTCCGTCTGAGTTTCCAGGAAATTCTTTAAACCCTTCTGGTGTAGAAGTTACATCTTTTACATCAATTGTAAGAAGTTCATTTGCTCTACCTCTTGGTGGAACAAAAGTAATATTTGCAACTTTTAATATGTCCCTTGACATTTGATACAGCTCGTTAGCTGTTATATAAGCATCTCCACCTTTATCTAAACTTCTTATAGAAGATTCTATTTGTGTTAATGCTTTGTCTATAACAACAACTTTATCTGCTTCAAAACCATAGGTAGCATTTTCAACTCTTTTACCATCTACCTTAGATGTTTTTCTTTTTGTTTTTAAACCTGTGTTAGCATCAATGTATGCAAACTTTTCAAAGTCAGCTTCTTCACGACCAGTTTCACTTCTACTATCTAACTTAGCATCAAGTAGAGCTTCTTCAGCAGCAGCTGTTCCAGTGTAGACCTGACCCTTTTTCTTGTATTGTTCTAATAATGGTCCATCAGTTAAACCATATCTGTTAGCTTTTCTTAATAGATTTTGTATTCTACCATTTCTATCTTTACCTAAAGATACAGATGTAGACGCTGTAATATCAATATCACCACCAGCACCTTTCTCTGCCTTGACATCAAAAACTTTGTCACCAAGTAATCGTCTGTTTCTAACTTTGTCTATTTGTAATTGTACTATTTTCTTAATGAACTCATCATTGTAGCTTCTACCTGGTTGAGCATTAGATAGACCCTCAATAAATAATGCAGCAGTTTTTTGTATTGCTGCTTTTTCTAAGTCAGTAAAATCAGAAACATCTAAGCCAGATAAGATTTTATTAACATCTGGTTTAATAGTGCTTTTTCTTGCTGTAGGTTTTTCACTAAATAAAAGTTTAGTTATTGGACCTATGCCTTCAGGGTTATGTCTTGCAATTGTTTCAAGCACCTGTTCAATAGGTGCATTAGGCATATCCGCTACCGTTGATTCAAATAAGGCAGCAGCATTAGTTTCGTCATTGATTACTTTTTCGTAAGCATCAATTATTAATTTTCTAGAATCATCAGATATAGTTGGGTCGTTGTTAACGATACCCATAAAGGCATCTCTATTATATATACCCCTTAAAGCAAATGTGTCTGCTGGATCTGATAACGACTTGGCAATAGCATTAACACCTTCAGTACCAATATAGTCGTCTATCATATTTTGTAGAGCTATAAGTCTAGCCTGTTTTCTAGAGTACTTTTGGTTGTCTACTAAATCTTTTACCTCTCGTCTGAAAGATGCAGCTGCAGCTTTTATATCTGCAGGGTCAAATATTTCTTCAATAAACTTAATAGAGCCTTTGTCTGTATCAATTATATCAGGTTTATTAGGATTAAACTTAGGATCAGATTCTAATAGGTCATTAATCTGGTCCATTCTTTGACCAATAGTTACTGGCTCTGGTTTTAAATCTGGTTTAGGAGCATCTGGTGCACCTTCATCAGGTGTTGATACTGCTTCTTCTGCTTCTGCAGTACGACCTTCTTGCCTTGCTTTTGCCTCAGTTAGTTCTTGTTCCCTAACTTTAGCTTGCTCAGAAGAAAGAGCTTCATCTGCCTCAACAGTTTTATTGTTATTAAGAGTTTCTAATTTTGCATTAGCATCTTTAATTTGATCAGTTACATCTTTTAAATCTTGTTCATATGTTTCTGCTTTCTTAGCGTGTTTTTCACTTAGCTCTTTACCAGCTTTTGCTTGTTGGTTACGATATGTTTGTTGTCTTTGTAAAAGTTTCTTTCTTTTCTCAAGGTCTGATAAAGTAGATTGTATTTCTTCAGCAGTTTCAGTTTTGACTTCTACTTCTTTTACATCATCACCTTCTACTTTTGGTTCAGTTTCTAATATATCTTGTTCAGCTTTTGTTTTTGGTGTTGCTTCTTCTGGTTTACCAATAACAAGATTGTCCTCAGCATCTATCCTAGCTTGAATATCATTTAACTGAAGAAGCTTATCAATCAGTCCCTGTTCATTACCGTCTTTGTAATCTCTTAGGAATGCACCAACTAATTTTCTTTTTTGTAATGAAGCTGCTTCATTCTCTTTAATCTTAGTTTGAGTTTGTTGTATTTCAGCAGGATCTTTTTTACTAGGTAGTTCATCTCTTAATTTCTGTGTTTGAATATCTAGTGCGTCTGCTTCTTCAATAGCATTTCTAGTTACATATATATTATCTAATACCTTACGAAGTTTTTTTGCTTCGTTTATTACTTGAGGGCTTACATCAGGAAACTCTGCTGCAGAGAAAACTTCATCATCAGTTCTTCCACCTTTGTTACCTGACATAAGATTATCAAACTTAGTTCTGTCAGAAGCTTCAAACTCATCAAGCAAGCCTTTATAAATTCTTTCTAATTGTGGTCGTACATTTTGGTCAATTAAATTTTGTATAACTGTTTTGTTTTCTGGAGTTGGATTCGTTTCAAAATTTTCTACAGCTTCAGTAAAGTTTGCTTCTTCTTGTGCTTTCAAAGCATTTTGAACTTCTTTATCTTTTTCTACAAAACTTTGTTTAAAATCATATTTACCATCTGCAGTTCTAGTTAGGTTCCTTCTGAATAAGGCTCCACCTGCAGCACCAAATAATCCACCCAATGCTCCGCCAGCGACACCCCCTACACCAGCTGCAAACGCACCTTCTTTAAAACTATACTCATCTCTTTCACCAATACCTATATCTCTAAATTGTTCAGCAGCGTTATATCCAGCTTCAATACCACCACCTAGTACAGCCTCAACTTTTGCACCTGACTTACCACCTTCTTTGATTGCACCTACTAATAAATTTTTACCTGTTTGTTTTGCTGCGATTGCACCACCTTTGGCAGCCATTCCACCAACACCCATACCAATTAAGTTTACTGGGTCAAATACAGCTTTCCCTACATTGGCAGCCAATCCAGCAGCACCTGTTCCACCATCTTCATAAAAATTTGGTAGAGCATCGTAGACACGCTGTAATCTTGATAGCCTTGCTTTTTGAGCATCGGTTGCACTTCCGCCTGTTGTGTACCAAGCTTCTTTAGCCATACTGGTAAAGTTCATAGATTTCCAACCACGGTCACTATAAAACTCTTCAATGGCTTCTTGAGGACTAGAGAATGTTATACCATCTCTGTCTTGAAAGAAATCATATACATCTTGAATAAATTCTGGATTTTGTAAAAGCCTTAGTGCATCTGTTTTTGATAGATCACCTTTTGCATATTTTAAAGCACCCGTGTCTGGTCCAGTTGGATCTAGTGATAGCTCTCCATAGCCTCTAGATTTGATAAGACCTGTAAGATTTTTGTTTGCTACTTCAGGTGCATCACTACCAAATCCTAGATCATCACGAACTTCGGTTGGGTTATTTTCATTTAATATTTCATCTGACATAATTTCGGTACTCCAGTTTCCGATTTATTTATATTATTCTATAACGAGTAGTTCGTCATCCTACTTAGCCATAAGCAATTCCTTAATACCTGTTCTATCATCGTTTGCGAATGCCATACCCGCGTTTAGATATTGTTTTATAAATAGTTCTAGTTGAACTTTTGTAGCCTGAGAGTTAATAACTTTTTGTTTATTGTTTAATACGAAAGCATCTGGTTCGTGCATTTTTCTTATAAACTCTCTTATATTACTAGCACCACCAAAGCCACCCATTGTTAGCCCGTTGTTTGAAGCTACGGTTGCCATATTATATCCTGGGCTTACACCTTTGTCGTGTATGTTGTAGTTATAAAGTATTCCGTTAGCCATAGCATTTATTATTTCATTTTGTTTAGTTTTTGGTATTTCATTAAATGTTTCAAATTGTCCTAAATTATGAGTTTTGTAAGTCATTTTGAATATATCAAAGAAAGGTGTATTACCTAAGTTTGGTCCTGTAGTTCCACTACTAAACAACTTAGCAACTCCGTTTTCAGTATAGATATTATTAATTACAATTTGATCAGATTTTTTATCAGTCAATAAGAAAGAAGTGTTTCCTTGACCAGCAGGTGACATATCTCCTATTGTAGTTTTATAAGTATACGCTTTATTACCGTGAACAGAATTGAGGTGTTGAGCTTGAGCTTTTATATCTCCTTTGAAACTTAGGTTGTTAACAGAAGCAACATTATCGCTGTTGAATATAGCATTGTTTTCACCAGTAGGTACAATATCATTTATTTCTTTGAGTCCTTTTTCGCTAGTCAACTGGTCTATCTTACCTAGTAAGTATTCTCTGTACTCTTTTACATTTGTAACTTTTACATCACCAAAAGTATGTTCTATCGCCAAGCCTGTATTGTTTGAATCATCAAAAGCTCCTAGGTTATATCCAGTTAAATCTCTTGATATATCTTTTTTAATCATCAATAACTTATCTTTATATTCATTTATAAGCCTTGCTACATTAGGATCATTCCAAATAACTTGCGTTTCACCATTAGCAAATTTAATTTCTGTTTTAGCTGACTTAGGTAATTTAGTTATTAGTTCTGTAATTCGTGATTCCAGTTTTTCAATCTCTTTATTATATTCAATTCCATATGCTTTTATAGAAGTTCCAGGTGGCACTCCATCTGTAAACAAATTAGTGTATTGTTGTTTTGCAGTAGCTCTTGCATCTGAATAATTTTGAAGATTAAGTTTACTTGCAATCTCTTCTGCTAATACCAACGCATCTTCTGGTCTTTCATTTACTCTATCTTTTACAGCATCAAGTTCTGCGTGTAGATTATTCATAACCTCTAAAGGAAGATAATATTTAGATTGTAGTGCACCTATTATGTTTTTTGTTGGACCATTTAAGTATGGATTATCCTTTTCTTCACCGAAAGCAGTAAAGAACATCATAATGTTTTCTTTTGATTTATCTTGAGTTATGTTTGCTTCTCCATATGCAGTAGCGGCTGCTTGCCCTTTTGCTTTATTATATTCATAGTTTTGTTGATAGTTTAGATTTAGCCAAGCATTATAGTTGTTGTATCCAATGATATCTCCTAATTTTTTATTTAAAACTAATTGACCTTTATAATCACCTTCACCTTCAACAAATAAAGTCTTTTCATCAAAGCCTAATTTTCTTGCTGCTTCTCTATACGCTTGCTCCCACAAAGTACGAGTAAGCTTCATATTTCCATTTTTATTAGCTTCGTGGAACTTTTTCCAAGTGTCTGTTTCTTTCATAGCATCGTGGAAAGTTGTAGCAACCTTGCCATTGTATACTGATTTTTGATTTGTAAAGTGAGCTTCTATTCTTGTTTTAGTATCTTTAACAAGCTCTGGAGTTATTGATCTTAGGTCTATACCAGAAGCCAACAATATGTTCTCTACAAACTTGTCTTTACCTTTTTCATCTCTTTGAACATAATTTATATATTGCTCTGTACTTACTCCCTTAAGGAATAGTTCGCCTAATGTTTTTGAAACTCCTGCAGAAACTTTATTTGCATTTGAAGTTTTTAATTTAGCTTTTAAACCTTCAACCAACCATTTAGGTTGACCAGAAAAATTCATATCTATTTGTTGTTCTGTTTGATTAGTAGAGGCAAAGTTTTCCTCATTAAAAATATTATCTATTTCTTCTTTTCTTTTTCTTTGTTGTGCTTTATTCCATTTACTCCTATCATCCCAACCCATATCAGAAAACATCTTGGTATTAGTTTCTCTATTAGGACCTAGAAAGCCTTTTTCACTTATCATACTTTCTTTCCATTCCTCAAATGTACCATTAACACTTACGGAATCATCAAAAGCTTTGTTTCTAGTTTCTATCTGTTCTATGTTTTTTGTAGCTTGTGCTAATTGATCATCAAATACACCTTGGTTGTGAGCCTTGTGCATTGACTCTATCATCTGGTCACTAGCTAAAGATTGACTATAAAGAAAGTTACCACCAGTTATTTCGTGCCTTTGTTTTTCTAAATCAGTAATAGATAACGGACGCCCAGCTTTTCTTTCTTGATCCATAAAAGCTTGAAAAGCATCTCTATTCTTTTTTCGTTTGTCTATATTCCTTTGCTCTGCATCTCGCAGATTTTGTGATAGACCGAATCCAAAACTAAGTGCCATAATTAAACCTCCGCACCAATTAGATTACCCGCAGAATCATAATACAAAGGTTGTCCTAAATAATTGGTTTGTGGTTGATTGTTTATAGTTCCACTACCCACGATAGTACTATCTGGGTTTTTGTTAGTATTAAAGTTACCAGTAATTCCTTTTGCAAGATCATCTAAACTATTAGAAAATGATTTATTACTTGCTGTTGCAGACTTCATAGCCGTATCAAACATATTACTCAATCCTGTTTGGCTTCCGCCATAGTTGGTTTGTGCTGTGCTATATAATCCTTTTTCCATATTAAATTGTGCCTCATAAGGATCTGTAAATTGTTTTGTAAATGC
>CEPB01043934.1_pt1 | contig 15421 bp, 10 predicted proteins | sample 530611 | NCBI WGS metagenome assembly CEPB01 (sample SAMEA2620672, study PRJEB7988) | marine metagenome | isolation source: saline water (ENVO:00002010), including
CGCCGCCGCAGACCCGGCTGGGCAGCACGTAGTCACGGGCGCCCTCAGGAGTGGAGCGGGTCAGCACTGGCGTCTCCACCTCGATGAAACCTTCGTCCTCAAGAAAGCGTCTAGCGGCCTGGATGGTCTGGGCCCGCAGGCGCAGGTTGTCGTTCATGCGCTTGCGGCGCAGATCCAGATAGCGGTGACGCAGACGCAGCTCTTCGCGGGTGTTTTCCTCGTCGTGCACCGACACGGGGAACGGCAGGTTGCCCTTGACGCTGTTCAGCACAGTGATGCCACTGGCCAGCACCTCCACAGCGCCTGTCGCGAGCTTGTCGTTGAGGGATTCAGCGGGGCGGGCTCGAACTATTCCCTCAACCTGCAACACGGTTTCGCTGCGGAGATGTTCGGCGACAGCGAACGCTTCGGCTCCCAGATCCGGGTCAACGGTGATCTGCACCGTGCCGCTGCGGTCTCTGAGGTCAATGAAGATCACCCCACCGTGATCGCGGCGTCGATCCACCCAGCCGCACAGTTGCACCTGCTTGTCGATGGTCTGCTCTCGCAGGTCGCCGCAACCGTTGCTGCGCATGGTGAAAACAGATGAAGTTAGTTGGCGATTGTCCCACCTTGCTGGCTGCTTGATGGAGTGCGCTGGTCGCTGAGCAGTCGAGTGGTTCATCGCAGGACGGTTTCCCTTTATTTGGGTGCCCCATGGAGAAGGACGTGCCGAGACCGATCCGGGATCAACCCTGAAACATCAATAACGTTCCTATTAGAGAGTTTGAACTTGCTTAATTGAGGCTTCCTTTTGATCAATAAACGGCTTAAAATTGCTGCAATCTCCGGAGAATGATTTGTTTCCCTTCGGCTTACAGGATACGAAGCTTTCCAGCAATTTTCGAGGTCGGTTGGTGGCTTGTCTTGTTGTGTTGGGGGCAGCGGGAACTGTTTCAACAGCGCAGTCTGCTCGTTCTGAAATTGTTGAAACGATGGATCAACAAGACCATGCTGGTCGCGAGCTACCTGTTCAGGTTGCAAGAGAATTCCAAGCGGAAAAAGGCAATACTCATAAAAGCCTTCAAAAGAAGGCCAATGATCTCCGTCTTGAATATGTCGCTCAACAGAGAAATAATCTCAATACGGCTGAAGCACTTCCGACCATTTCATTGCAGGAGGGATGGAGTTTAAATCAAGCATTATCAATGCCAGAGTGGTTTGAACTTAATGCTTCGCTTTTGAGCCAAAATAACGCGTCGTTTTCTTCCCCACAGGTTCAACCGACTTCGTCAAATCTTTTTAATTTGGGCTTTCGTTTGATGCCTCTAGAGGCGGTGAGTAATGGTTTTTCTTGGCAGCGGGACTCAACGTCGCCTGAACAGCAAGCTCATCAATCATTTCAATCGAAGATTGCTATCAATGCCCTGTTTACGCAGCGCGCTGGACAGATTCTTTCCTCATCGATACCAAATCAACTGAATACGCAGTGGAATTTCGGGAATGGTCCAATAGCGCGCCTCAATTTTTTAAATTTAGAATATAAATCCGAAGGTGAGTTAATTTCGATGGTGAAATTAGGAAAATTAATGCAGGCCCAAGATTTTACTGTTAATCCGATTCAATGTTATTTTTCTAATTTTGGTCTTTGTGGTTGGGCAGAAGGGGTTCCTTCAATGATTGATATACCTGGCAATCCTTTCAATAGCTATGGCGCGGTTGTGGCTTTTGGCGATTCAAACAATGTTAACTTCAGATATGGCATCTACCAGATCGCACCGGATACATTCGCACCTAAATATCATGGTCTGGATTTTAGATTTAATCAGGGAAACGGTGTGGCGCATTTCGCAGAGCTGCGCGTCCCGATTTTGACCAAGGCGCAAATACCTGTACAAGTTAATCAGAAAAATCATATTTCAAAAGCTTCTTCTTGGGACCAGGCGAATGCAATCTACCAATCTAACTTGCCTCCTGGGACGATCACTTTAGGTGGATGGCTTGGGTCTGGATCATTTCAAACTGTGGCAGATTCAGAGTCTGCCGACTCTACAAATAACGGTGGCTATGGGATCCTTAGCTTGAGGATCCCAGGGTTTTCTTTGGGTTTGGATCATCGAATTTTTCTGAGTGGTGGTTTGGGTTTCAATCCTGATGTGCAAAAGTTTTACTCAGGCGGACAGGCTGGGTTGGTGATAGAGGGTTTGTTACCTAAACGACCTTTTGATACATTTAGCATTGGAACTAGCTATGCTTCATTTAACAGTGATTATTTCTTGCCTGGCTTAGTTCCAGAGACATATGCTCCTGGAACTGAATGGGCAACTGAACTAAACTATAGCTTTAATCTCAATCAAAGTCTTAAACTGATGCCTAACATTCAGTTTATTGTTAATCCAGGAGGCGATCCTGGTGTCTCGCCTGCCGTCGTTGCAGGATTGCAGGTTTGGCTCTTTTTCTAGTCACTGGAATTACTTTAATATTAGTGAAGGTCAATCGTAGTTTGCATCAAGGAAAAGAATGACATTTCCCGTCAGTCTCTACTCTTTTCGCATCATGGTGAAGACGTTGCTAATGACCATTCATTCACCAACAGGCTTAAAGTATTGCTGCTACAACAGTAATGTCATCAAATTGTTCTGCTTCTCCAATATGCTCATCCAGCTCTTTGATCAGGGTATCTGTAATGGTTTTGGCTTTTAGATCAGGGTCATTCTTTTTGAGGTCTAAAATAAGCTCCATCAGCCGTTCATGACCATAGGAAACATTATTAGTATTCCGAGCATCGACAACCCCGTCTGAGTAGCCCACCAAGATTGAACCATGATCATATTTGATGCTTCCAATGGAATACGTTGCATCAGGGAACAAGCCAATTGCCGGCCCTGAAAATTCAAACTCGGTGCTCTCTCCTTTCGAACTAAGTAAAATCGGATGTTCGTGCCCTGCCAGGATATAATCTAGTTGTTGAAGATCTCTATTTATGCATGCTAAAAAGACAGTGGCGAACATAGTTGTATCTGCATGTTTCGTGCTCATGTAATTATTGACACTTTCAATGACTTCATCGAGGGGCTCATTTGTTTCAGGATTCTGTGCGCAGAGTGATTCTGCAGAATATCGAATGAGGCTCCGAAACACAGACATAAATAATGCCGCACCTACACCTTTGTCGCAAACATCTGCGACAACAAGATAGGTTTTAGAATTCACCTCAAATATATCATACCAATCTCCGCCTGCATTGTATGCAGGGCGCATGAATAGACTGACATCTGGTTTTTCAGAAAACTCGTCTCTCTTGCCAAGAAAGCATTGTTGGATTTCGCCTGCCGTGCTTAATTGCTGTTGTGCAATATTGTTTAGTTCTTCAATCTTCTTTTTACTGGCTTCGATGATTGATGTTCTTTCGTTGACCTTATCTGCAAGTTCTCGAACTTCACATATTGGGGATAATTGTAAGTAGATGTCTTCGTCTTCATCAACGTCCTCTTTTTGAGTTTTGGAATTAGCAATTGTTCGTTTAGTTTTTAAGACAGAAACGAATTCTCTGTGGATTATTAATGATATGAGGACACTGATGATGATTCCTATCATCAGGCATATGATCAAAGTATTTAACATGCTTCGGTAAAAACCGATCAGAGCGTTAAAACTTGGAAGAGCGCGTTGAATGATGGTTACGGATTCTTCATCGTTAAAGAGTCGTACTCTCCAATAACTCATCTCAATTTTTTTCAGCAAACGTTTTTTATCGATGCTCGGAGGCATTAATAATCTGATCCTGTTCGGGGGCTCCGCCAGTTCAGCAGCTAGACGTGAGAGTGGTGTTCGAGCTGATGACGGTTGATAGGATTCGATGACCTTATTGATATCTTGATTATCTGTTGATACAACCTCATTAGGAGACTTTAGATTCTCCCATCTGAAAAACACATTTTGTGACTCCATATAGTCAATAATTTTCTTTTGCTCTTCCTCTGAGCTGCTTAGACTTAAAGTATCAAAAATGTATGCAGCTTGATCGCGAAAAAATATTGAAAGATTCTTAGCTTGCATTGTGTTTACATTTTTGAAAAGCGTAGAAGCCGTAAACAGTGAAATAAAGACAATCAGGCTGTAAACAGTCGATAGCGTTAAGGCTTGAATTGAGACAGCCGCTCGTTTCATCTCTCGTTTATTCTGCAATAAGGCGAGAGCTGAATAAGCAATGAATGCGATCAATATGTTGACAACGCCATTCAATAGGGTCTTTTCTGCTAGCGTAAAAGCTTCAATATGAGTCAGGCCGACTAGAAAGTAATGAGCAAGGTAATGGAGTGGTGCACCGATCAATAACCAAAATAGGAACCCAACAATAATAATGTGCCCTTTTTCTAAAAGACGATTTCCAGAACGACTGTTAATGAAATAGGTAAGAGATAGCATTTCAATCATGTAAATTATAAACGAGTAATAGCGACCCAGATAATCCATGTTCATGAAACCTGCAGGGATTGCAACAGCAAATCCCCACCAGCCTCTCGCAACGAAGAGCGTGAAGAGAGCGATGCTCATGCCAAGCGTCAAACTCGTATTGACGTAGAGCTCATAGGGATGCAAATTGGCAAGTGCACCTAGACAGGCTGCCACGATGACAAGCCAATACTTTTGGCGCACGGACGGGGCAGATTTAAAGAGCATTTCCCGTGGCTTTATTTTCATCTTAGTAACAAACTGCTCTTCAGGCTTGTTTGACTTGCTGCTGAAATATTAGTTTGCTCACACAAAAATCGTCATCGTTTCGATCTAGGACCTTTTGCAAGATGGTCTTAAACGGTTTTGTGGAGGTCAGTATTTATTTTTGAAGATAATCACCATTCGGGATCTATATTGAATTCGCAAGCGTTTATATAGATCACTGACCTTTAACGGCTTGTGAAACATTTAAGATTCTTTCTTTAATTAAGAACGCCCATCGTTTTGTCGGTATCTTAACCATTACTGCTTTGTTATTTTAATGTGCGGAGCAGCACATTTTTAGTTGGTAAATATTCTTGTTGTCGATCCAGTCGTAGGTTGCTTTGTCGACTGATTGTTCAATCAGGAACAGTCCAAGACCGCCAATTTGTCTCTCAGCAACTGGCTGATCTGTATCAACGGGCGATCGGTGATAAAAGTGTGGATCGAATTGAGTGCCCGTATCTTTTGTTTGTAAAATAAGCCATCGCTCTGCATCAATAGTTTTTAGAACAAGTGATACCTCTAGTTTTGTGGCTTCACTGTTCTGTTGCTTGCCATCATTTGCATATCGAATGATATTGGAGATTAATTCTTCATAGGCAAGCCTCAACTTATACGCACGGGATTCATCCGCAAGTAAATCATTAATTTGTTCACTTGCAAAATTGGTAAAGTCGTCCCAGAATTCCATTGAGGCTGGCGCTTCATATTTTTCGAGACTTTGCTCTCTTATCGTATTGCTCATATCATTCAATTTCACCCTCATTGTCTACCATGACGACTGCTTGGGCCAGCCCAGTTTTTGTGATGGTATCTTGAATGACTTCTGAGGCTCCAATGATATATAGGCTAGAACTATGAGGCATTTTTTGTTTTGCAAAAACAAGAGCTCTGAGTCCTGCACTGCTCATGAAGCCAACCTCCGCAAGCTTAAGGCGTAATTGGCTGAGAGCATTTAAATCAAGTCCGGTAAGTTCTTGTAAAAGATCTGGGGCTGTTTTTGTGTCCACTTCACCACTCAGTGTCATGGTGACGCAATCCTCTGCTTTTGTGACGCCAATTGCAAGTGTCATGTTGGATCAACCTGAACGTGTTGGATGAGTTGGTTGGTGATTACGTCTCGGAGCGAGACGCAGAAAAGATAACGACAGACCTTTCACCCACTAAAATACCTTGATCTGTGAATGATGAAGATCCCTGAGTAATGGGAGTCTGACTATCACCTGTATTGAAATTGAGCTGCCATTCATAGTCGTTGGGCAATGATGGCAAATCAAACCATGTTGCATAGTGAGCAGTGTTAGTGGCAACATAAACGGTATCAATCTCACCATTTTCGGATTGCTCACAGCTCATAAGCCATGCAAGTTGTTTTGTTTCATTTGACCAATTGACCTGCCAAGGCGATGTGCCATGGAAGCTGCAGCTCGGGAAATACTTGCTTCCCTGATGTGCAAAGTCGTTGATACGTAAGCATGGATGATTATGTCTAAAACGAATTAAATGTTGAGTAAATTCAAAGAGCATGCTATTGCTTTCAAGTAAATTCCAGTCAACCCATGTGAGTGGCGAATCAATACAGTAAGCATTGTTGTTTCCTTGTTGAGATCGTCCAAATTCATCACCCATGAGCAACATAGGTGTTCCTCTACTTGTCATCAGCATGCTAAGAGCATTCATGCATTGTTTTCTGCGTAGTGAGATGATATTGCTGTCGTCACTCCAACCTTCTACACCACAGTTCCAGCTGTAGTTGTCATTGCCTCCATCTTGATTATTTTCGCCGTTCGCTTCGTTATGTTTTCCATTGAATGACACTAAGTCTGCCAATGTAAATCCATCATGGCAGGTAATAAAATTAATGGATGTTGCTGGTGATCGACCATTCCATTGATAGAGATCAGGAGATCCTTGAACTCTTTGTGCCATTTCACCAAGTTGGCCGTCATCACCTTTTAGATATCGTCTCAAGGTGTCTCTGTATTTTCCATTCCACTCAGACCAGCGGCCAAAAGCAGGGAATGTTCCGACTTGATATAAGCCACCAGCATCCCAGGCTTCAGCAATTAATTTGCACGATGACAGAATCGGATCAAAGGCAAGTGATTCTAGGAGTGGCGGGTTACTTAAGGGTGCACCCCACGGATCACGACCCAAAATACTTGCCAAGTCAAACCTAAATCCGTCAATGTGGTATTCAGATGTCCAATACCTTAGGCAATCAAGAACTAGATTTCTAACCACTGGGTTATTGCAGTTTAGGGTATTTCCAGTTCCGCTGAAATTAAAGTAATATCCTTCAGGAGTCAGCATATAGTATATTTTGTTGTCTAACCCTTTAAACGAAATTGTTGGCCCGCGTTCGTTACCCTCAGCTGTATGGTTAAAAACTACGTCAAGAATGACTTCAATACCCGCTTGATGCAGTTGTTTCACTAGTTGTTTGAATTCATCAACCTGCATTCCAAAGCGTCCTGACTCTGCCAGTCCTGCTTTAGGAGCAAAGAATCCTACTGTGCTATAGCCCCAATAGTTGTAGAGTCTTTCACCAGTATCTGGATGAATTCTTGAGTTTTCAAATTCGTCAAACTCAAAAACGGGCATTAATTCAACAGCATTGATCCCAAGTGATTTGAGATAAGGAATCTTTTCCACAATGCCTGCATAAGTACCCTTAAATTTATTATTTGAAGTTTCACTCTTCGTGAAGGATCGTACGTGAAGTTCGTAGATCACAAGATCTGCATCATCTATCTCAAGTGGATGATCACCTTCCCAATCAAAATCATCAAATGCAATTCGCGATCGATATTGGTATGGATTACTCCAATCTGGCTCTTCTCCCCACACATCCCTGCCCGAAACAACTTTTGCATATGGATCCATCAGGATATTTTTTGAATTAAATCGATAGCCAAGTTCTGGCGCATTTGGTCCATCTACTTTAAATCCGTATTCGATGTCTTCATCATCAAGATCATAGACTACGATGGCATAAACATCTCCTATTCGATAGTGATCGGGGATTTTAATTTCAGCTAGACATGTGTTGTTTTCTCGACTAAAAAGTACTAGTGAACAGGCTGTTCCCGCAGAGGTATAGATCGAGAAATTTAGACCACCGGGAACATGGGAAACGCCGAATGGCAAGGGTTTGCCTGGTCTTGTCCGATATCCCTCCAGCGTGTCTGTTGGTAAATTGTCAATTCTTTCATAATTCATTTCTGTCAGACCCCCGGGATCGCATCAAGTGACTCATAGATCGTGAAAAACTGATAGAAGCCCGTCACTTTCATTGTGTCTGCTATCCCATCTCCAAGTCCGATGAGGGCCAGTGAGATGTTCAGTTCCTTCGTTTTCCTTTGCAGTGTTAAAAGCGTGCGTAAGCCGGCACTCGACATGAATGGAACATCTGTGAGCTCCAGAGCCACAGGTTGATCTGGCTTTAGCTCTGAATCGATAAAATCTCGAAGCTTGATCACAGTCTTTGAATCGATCTGACCACTGACTTTGATCACTTGCCAGTTTTTAAATGTGCTGCTTTGAACGTCCATGTTGGCAGGCTCCTTACTTTGTCTCAATTGTGACTTTGACCTTCAGTCGCTGATCAGCTTCTGGAAGCCGAACGGTCATTGTTTTTGAATCGTAATCAGAATGCTCTTTACCATCAATTTCGCATTTGCTGATATAGAGAGAGTCTTTGGGAAGAATGTCAGGTGCGACTCTAAGTAGTCTGTCTTTGAACCCATTAGGCATTGGCTTGAAATAGAGATTAAGAGGTCGTTTCTTAATCATGAGATCGATATATATTGTTGAAAGGAAGCAAAGCTCAGTGGAGTGATAAGCACTCATTGAATGGCTACCTTTGTATCTTTCTGTGCCAACTAGATAGGGTACACCATTCGCAAGAACATTAAAATAAACGCCACCATCGTTATTGTCTAAGAAAAAGGCGTTGTAGAAAGCCGCTGACTCTTCTGCATATTTTTTGTATTCCTGATTGTCTGGCATATGTCCTTGAAGAATCAAGTAAGCAAGGATTCCCTGTTCTTGCTGCCACCATGCTTTCCGGTCATGCCATGCATATCGATGATATTTTTCGTCTTTTCCAAGCACCCGTTCGACAACGTCATACCATCCAAATCTTTGGCTGTCGTATCCCACTTTAGGCATTAGTGAAGCAATTTTTTTTGCGATATCGATGTATTTGTCTTTTCCCATCTCAGCATAAAATCTCATCAAATTCCATGCGATTTTGAGATTGTGTCCCACGACGGCTCGATTTTGTTGCCATCCCCAAGTTTGATCTTTACTCCAATCGTCAAAGAATTTTTCTTGGACAAAGGGGCTTTCCTCGTAATCTGGAAAGTGGCTTGTAATTGTATCGAATGTGTCCTCCAACATTGTCCTATATCGTTCTTCTCCTGTCGCGAGCCAAAGATTAATGAGGTAGGCTGGAGCGTGATCTCCTACGGAATTCCAGTTCTTTTTCGCTTGGTTACGTCCAAGGCTTGCTTCATGCGCGCTAAGGGTCACAGCATGAATATGTGAGTAATATCCCCCTTTTTCGTTATCTTTAAAACATTCGTCGAACAAATCCACCGTTTTTTCAGCGTCATGGAGAATTTGAGGATCTCCTGTGATTCGATAGGTTTGAACAGGGCCAGCTAATGCATAAATTTGTTCATAGGCGGGAATGCAATCATAATCATCGCCGAACTCTGAGACTAATAGCTTTTGCTCTTCTCCACCACTGCAAACTTTTTGACCGTGGTACCAGTAAATCAAGCCTGTATCAGTATCTGTGAATCGCATTTTATCCCGTAAATATTCGGTTCCCTTTTCAGCAGCATCTAGATATAAATCCTTACCCGTTAGCATGTACGCGCATGCCATTCCATAGACCATCCTAGAAATTGTGTCAGTTTCTTGGAGATAGTCTTCCTGCTCTTTCCCCCCTGTCAGGTTAATGATTGTTCGGTAATTGCAGTAGTCAATATCTTGTGTTGGAGCATTGAATTGCCACTTACAATAAGACGAGGCAATTTGGTCAATTTGTTTGATCCACCAGCCTGGTTCATCAGCGTAGCGGTATTGATCTTTTCCATCACCAGCGAATACAATGTAATTGACTTCAAACTTGACTTTGTTTTCCGGGAAAAACGTTCCATAGACGAAGATCATCTGCCCTGGAACTAAGAGCTTATGAAGTTCACCTGATCGGTCTGGCCAGTCTTCTCCAAGATTTTGGCTCAGTTTGGCATACGTATTGCCTGTTAGTTTTGCTTCAAATTCTCTCCCGTCAGAAGTTTTGATACCAATAAGCTTTTCGTCCTCGTTGTATGAGGTTACGTATCCAGAGATTAGATCTGAGAATGTGAAAGTAAGATTGTTCATGGTTTTGGTTGATAGTAGGTTTGGACGTCTTGACTAAAATTAAAGTTTGTTGAGTGCATTTTTAAATGCGCTAACAAAGACATCAACGCATCCAGGATGTTTTCCAGTAACGAGCAAACCTTGTTGATGAAGTTCAACGTTGACCCCAGACTGCTTGATGACTTTTGCACCTGCATTTTCAACATCGCAAATAATGTTGTGTGCGCATGTCACCTCTCTTCCTTGGATCAGGTTTGGATCAGCACAAAACAGCCATAGTGAATGGCAAATTGTTCCAATCGCGATGGACCCTTGATCCATCAAAGCGACAGCCTTGCGGAGTAGAACGACAGCCGGCGCTTGACTCACTTCACTGCAAGTTTCTTCATAACGGAGTCGATCCATGGCGTATCCCCCAATGAGTATCAAGCCTTGGTAATCGTTCAAATTTGTTTGACTAACGCACTTGCTGACCGTAACCTTGCTCGTTTTGTCGTTCCCTTCGAAGGTTAAGCAATCATTGCCCCATAGGTAGGATGCATATTCAACCTCTATGCCGTTGCTTGGGAAAAAGTCATTGAAGACATTGTATTCAGTTTCATCATAATGCTCTTCAATTAGCACCAAAATCTTTTGGGTCAATTTGATACTCCGCATGACCAATCCTGAGTCAACATAGCCACGGCATTACCCGCGCGCTTGATTGCAAGAAAAATTAATAGATATGATCGTACTTGCTTTCTGTGTTCTTTTCGATACAAAGTTGTTGTATCGATTGTTTGAATCTAAAAAAAAGTAGAGCAAGTTCCATCCGTCTTTGGTTTTATGTCTATGGCTTTGGTAACTATGCAGCTATCAAACCATCCGCAATTTTAAGGGGGGCTACGCTTTTTTCGTTTGTCATCCCACATCCGATGTCTGACTAGTCCTGATGATTTCCTGCTTCTCATCTCCTTTGGCGTTGTACCTATGAATTTGGCCTTTATCATCATCATGATTTGAATCGCCCTGTATCTGGGATTTCTTTTATTTTTGTCCACTGCACGACTGATTCTCGGTAGATATGCATCCTAATCTTTTAACACTTGAGTCTGATCCGTTGCCCCGCGGTTGCTCAATCACAGAGCGTGAATTTCGCGAGGAAGTAATTTACTTTCTCATTGTTGATCGATTTTATGATGCTTTGAGCGATGAAGAAGAGAGACAAGGAGTTTGGGATCGGGGTTCTAAGCAAGGTTTATACGACAAAACTTGGACTCAATGGGGTAAGTATTGGGGTGGTAATCTGCAGGGAATTATTGAAAAAATACCGTATCTTAAACAGCTTGGCATTACGGCAGTGTGGCTTTCCCCTTTGTTTGAACAGGTTGATGATATGCAATATGATCGTGCACCAATGCACGGTTACTGGACAAAAGACTTTAAGCGTATTAACCCAAGATTCTTGCCGACCAATGAGCCTAATAGCCTTAATTCTTCCCCTACATTGCGTCAACTCGTTGATTCACTCCATGCCAATGATATCAAGCTCATTTTAGATGTTGTTTGCAATCATAGCTCTCCTGATTTGAACGGATCAAAAGGAGTGGTGTTTGATGATGGCAAACTTCTGTGTGATTTTAACGATGATGTTCATGGCTTTTACCATCACAATGCTGAGATAACCGATTGGGAGGATGAGTTTCAATTAATTAACGGTGAAATGTGTGGTCTTGCAACTTTTAATGAGCGCAATCCTGACTATCGGAAATATATAAAATCGGCAATTATTGATTGGTTGGATGTTGGAGTTGATGCTTTGCGGATTGACACAATCAAACACATGCCAATTTGGTTCTGGCAGGAATTTACAGCTGATATGAAAGCTCATAAGCCAGAATTGTTCATGTTTGGTGAATACGGGTTCGGGAAGCCCTGGGAGCAGCGAACTGTTGATTATGCAAACCAATCGGGGATGTCTATTCTCGATTTTGGTCTATGCGATGCAATTCGATTTGCGTTTTCTGGACAAGAGCCGGGTGGTTTCCACTTAGTTGAATCTGTTTTGGCGTATGACCATGTTTATCACAGGGCGAATGAGCTTGTGACCTTTATCGATAACCATGATATGCCGCGATTTCTATCTATCTGTGATTCTCAACAAGCATTGGATCAGGCATTGATACTGCTTTTTTGCCTTCGAGGTGTTCCCTGCATTTTTTATGGCACAGAGCAATATCTTGTGAATCAAACCGATGGTGGTGGTGATCCATACAACAGACCAATGATGGAATCCTGGGACCTGACGTGTTCATGCTTCACGTTGCTTGAAAAACTTATTAAGACACGACGAGGAAACCAAGCTCTTACTTTTGGGTCACATCGTCAGCTTTATGTCTCAGAAAATATTTACGCTTTTCTCCGCTCCTATCGAGACTCTTTTGCGATCTGCGTCTTGAACAATGGTCCCCAAACCTCACTAACGTTGGATTTGCCAGGATCTCTTCACACCAAGTCTTTGTGTTGTGCATTAACTAATCAAGAATTCTTTGATGTGGATGGGCAGCTTCATCTCAATGTGCCTAGTGCTGGTGCTTTTCTTTTAACTTCGACTGGTGAACGGGTGGCTGGCACCCTTGTCGTCACATTTCAACTTAATGGACTGGAGACGTCACCCGGTCAATCTGTCGTTTTGTTGGGCGATTGTTTTGAACTTGGCAATTGGGATCTTAATCAGGCTTATGGGATGGAATATGTCAATCTAAATACTTGGATCTGTGAAGTTGCATTTGATGAGAGTGTTGGTCGGCAAATCCAATTTAAATTTGTCGTGATCAGTGAATACTCCCAGCCTAGATATGAGGGCATTCTTCCAAGGCGCTTTTTGCTTGCAGAATCAGGTCGACAGAAGTTTGATGCACTTTGGTCGAATCGTTAATGATGAGTCGTTTCATTCTGTTTTCATGCTGTGATAATGACACGGAATTATTGCGTGCTTTTTGTTCACCTCTTAAAATCTGAGGATGACAAAGTCCCAGTCAGAAAAATCTATTCGATTTCTTGATCGTCTCTTTGCTCGGCTTCACGTTTTGTCCGTTCGTGATCAGCTGACTTTAGGAATTGCGATTGCTCTTGTTCCCACGTTAGGAATTGGCTTTGTTGTTTTAAATCAGGTTGTTTTTTCCAGAGTTTATAAATCAGTTGAGCGTCGACTCCAGGCCGAAGCAGAGTTGATTTCTTATGGTTTGCGTGAATGGGGGATTGGCGTTTCTTATTCGCTGAATTATCTTTCTCAGGCTCCTGCACTTCGTCAAGGCAATATCGATGAAATCCAGAAAATTTTTAATCGTTTAAACGTTTCTGAGCCTGGTCGGTTTTGGCGTTTCTGGTCTGCAAGCTCCGAGGCACCTGAATTGCTCGCTCATACAGCTTCGATCAGATCAAAGCAAAAGCTTGCAGCTGAAGCGAATCAGTTGAATCGTTATTATTTTCAAGCTGCATTGCGCGGCTATCCCACTTACCAGAGTGTTTTGTCACGAACCACAGATCAGGGATGCCTAAATGTTTCCAAGCCTGTTTTTAAGTATGGCACAGTTCAAAAAAACTCAGTTGTCATTACATCTGCCCAGGATCTTATTGACCATACATCTGTTCTGTCTGTTCCTGTTAGGACTGATCTGTCAGGTATTCTTGTCATGTGTATTCCACTTGACAAACTTGCTGAAGATACTGGTCTCGATGAATTGTTTTCAGATCAACGTTTCGAATTGTTGGCAGGTCAGACTCAGCAGAATGATTTTCTCAATGATCCCTCCGGTGTGGAGAGTGCATTGATTTTAGTCAGTAATACCGGCCAACTTCTTTTTCCTGGTGACAAAGCAAGTTCTTACTCAATTCCCAATATAGACGATATAAAATCTTCAAAATATGCCAGTCTTTATCCTGTTATCTCCAGTGCCATGGAGGGTACAAAATCTTATCGAAGGATTGATATCGCGGATGATCGATATTTTGTACTCACGAATAAGGTCGATTCTGCTTGGTCAATTGTGCTTCTTTTGAATGAGAATCGTCCCCTGACTGCTATACGTCAACTGGGGCTTCTGTTTGTGTTAATAGGAGTTATTAGTATTTTGTTGGCTGTTTTTATTGTACGATCAATGGCATGTGCAATTTCATCCCCCATATCGCTAGCTGCCAATGCTCTGCATCGTATTAGTGATGGTGATTTTGATTTTGAGTTGCCAGATGGAGGCAACGATGAGATGGGAGGGCTTGTTCATGATATTCAAAGTGCGGCGAATCGTCTGAAACGTTTTCTTGCGCAAGCGACGTCCTTTGCTGTAACAGAAAAGCAGCTTGAGACGGCAAAGGCGATTCAGGCTGACTTTTTGTTGACTGATCTACCCAATTCATCCCTTTATGAAGTCGAGGCGTATTCACGTCCTGCATTAACCATTGGTGCTGATTGGTACGACATGGTTAAAGTTGGTCAGTATGTTTTTATTGTTGTTGCTGATGTTTGTGATAAAGGAGTCCCTTCGGCCTTGTACATGTCTGTTTTTCGAAGCTTAATACGTTCGAAGTTGATTGATCTTTCATCTCGTCTTGACGATCATGAGACTTTAAACAGTATTCCTGATCCTCAGGCTGACCAGATTGCTTCTGAATGTATTCGTTTAGCGATTGAACAAACGAATCAATATATGGCCTTAAACCAGAATTCATCAATGATGTTTGCGACAGTCTTTATTGCGGCAATTAATACTTCAACTGGATATGTTTCATATATTAGTGCAGGTCATGAGCCACCCCTGATAATTGGCACATCTGAGCTGTCTAAATTAGATTCAATGGGTGGTCCTGCGATTGGTTTATTTGATTCTGCTCAATATTCTGTGTCCACGCTACAGCTTCAGCCCCGCGACTCATTGGTGATTTATAGCGATGGTCTTGTTGATGCTCGGGGAACGTCAGAGGAGGGTTGGGGTTGTGAACGTCTTCAGCAATTACTGATTCGTTTCTCTGATGAAAGTGCATCCACACTTATGAGTACGATTCTCAGTGCGGTTGATCAATACAAGGGTCAACAAGAGCAGTTCGATGACCTTACTGTGATGGTCTGGAAATGGCTTGGTCCGTAAGGTCTGCGGTTGTCTTTTCTTAAAACCTGCGGCCTCTGACAAAGGGTCGTTTAACAACCTTGCAGGGGATCTGTTGACCTCTAATGTCTACGCTCAACCTGGTTCCACATTTGCTTTCTCGTTGGTTCACGAACGCAAACGCGATTCCAGCTTCTAACGTTGGCGACCAACCTCCACTTGTGATTTTTCCGACCACCTCTCCGTTACTGGCTTGGATGTTA
>CEPB01002900.1_pt1 | contig 15407 bp, 10 predicted proteins | sample 530611 | NCBI WGS metagenome assembly CEPB01 (sample SAMEA2620672, study PRJEB7988) | marine metagenome | isolation source: saline water (ENVO:00002010), including
GAACAAATTGAGGATTGTGCAAAAGCCGGAGCAACCTTTGCTCTGTCACCCGTATTCCCGGAAGGCATGATTGAAGATTGTCATGCAAACAACATGCTAGCAATCCCAGGAGTCAGCAACCTCGCAGAGTTAAACATCGCACAAAACTCGGGTGCAGAACTCGTCAAACTCTTCCCATCAACTGAATGGAATCTGGAGCAATTGGATGATGTCGATATCCCTTGGATACCTGTCGGTGGAGTGGACCAGAATTCAATTTGGTCTTGGCTTGAATCGGGTGCATGGTGCGTCGGCATGGGTTCGAATCTGTGTGGTTCAGACTTGAAGCAAGACGGAACAGGTTCCAACGATTGGGTCGAAGATGAGGCGCAGCGAGCACGGGACATATTCATGGAACTCCAACGTCGGCAGACGGTTACGTGACCACGATTCGTTCTGCTGTTTGTGTGCGGTGCCCCCCACGTTGGTTGATGCTTCGAGTCGAAACCGATGATGGTGAAGTGGGTTGGGGTGAGGCAATTGGGGACTTGCACCAAGAGGTTGAACAAGCGTTAACCGCAATTGGGGAGCGAGTTGAAGGAAGTTCGATTCATGACATCACTCACCTCATCGGAATTCAAAGGAAAAATCGCTTTTGGCGAGATGGCCCGGTTTTAGAAACTGCACTTTCAGCCCTTGAAATGGCACTTTGGGACCTAAAGGGAAAGCTGCTAGGAGCACCGGTTCACGATTTACTCGGAGGTCGTGTACGCGAGCGCGTACGCGTGTATCGAAATCTTTGGGGTCGCAATCCAGAAGAATTTGCAGATTCCGCTAAAGAGGCAAGATCCAATTCCATGACAGCAGTCAAGGTGAGCCCTGCTGGACCGACCCCCGATGTGATCTCTAGAGTTCAGTTGGATGAAATGGAGGCCGTTGTCAGTGCTGTGAGAGACGCGGTTGGACCCGCGGTGGATCTGGCCATCGACTTGCACGGCCGGTTGACTCCTGCGGCATCGCGTAGAGCGATTCACGCGCTGTCGAAATATGACCCATTCTTCATTGAAGAGCCATGCTTGCCCGATGGCAGCGCCTCACATTTGGCTGATTTGCGAGCCCTGCGAACTGCACAACCTGTCGCCATTGCTACAGGTGAGCGTTTGCGTAGTGCTCATGCCTTTGCTGAGCACCTCCTACCTTCTCCCGTGGTGGATATCATTCAACCGGATGTGAGCATGGTGGGCGGAATTCGTGCGAGTGTAGAGATTGGAGCAATGGCGTCGGCAGCACAGGTTGCAATGGCACCACACTGTCCCTACGGCCCGGTCCAATTTGCCGCCTCCATGCAAGTGGCTGCGACTAGCCCCTCACATTTGATTCAGGAGTTCCAATCCCTCGGAGGAGCCGGCTCGGGCGGAGGTACGCCAGGAGGTGGACAAAATTGGGCCTTCGAATTGCTATCTCAACCGTTTTCCATTGAAAGAGGCCATGTCGAAATTTCTTCTCGCCCGGGATTGGGTATCGAGGTATTGGAAGAGCGCATTGAGGAACACATGGACATGTGGAACCCTCATCCCCCTACCGTTTGGAGTCATCCAGATGGAAGTCATGCTGAGTGGTAATCAGCCCAACATGGTTTCAGGATCACGGCCACCAATCCACGCCAGTATGGGAGTGGCCAATAGGACGGGGAAACCGAGCAGAACACCCACGGCCTCACCGTATTCGTGAGTCGTCGATATGGTGTCCGAGGTGAACTCCACCATTCCATCATCCGGATTTGTTGAAGGGATAATCAGATGATATGCCGTCACATTAATTCTGAATGATGCCTGATGAACAAATTGTAGCCCAGCATTACAATTGGTATCGGTCATCTCAACCTTCAATGTCCATGTACCTCGACCATGACCCCACCAAATTTCTCTTGTGATTTGATCTAACTGAACTAGAAGTGCTTCCTCTGATTCAAATCCGGTTAGATTTGTTGCTTTCGAATCAAAGGAAATGTCCATACTTCCTTCCCAATCATCTACAATGAAACCCGATTCATTGGTTCCATCTGAAAAGTTGCCTCGATCAGGCATTGAGAATGTGGTGGTCCAAACAGGCTCGCCAATTCCAAAGCAATTGTGATTTTCTAATTCAACGCTGAAATATCCAAGGAAAACACCCCCTTCCGTGGTCGGAATATCAATTGTGGCGAGAACATTGCCTCCGGTGGTAATGGTATTGGCTGTTTCAAAGGTAATCGATGTTTCATTCCATCCAAGAAGATCCCAATTTTCTGTCGTTTCTTCCGATTCCCAGTTGAGCAATACAAACGGACCGGTGAATAGCGCCACGGAGATGATGAGACCGGCCATTGCTGTTCCCAATGCTAAACGGCGGCGAGAGGATTTGTCCACGGGGTCAACACCCCATGGCATACCAGCCAACTTGGTTTGCATCTTTGATATCTCTTCGCGAATGTCAAGTGTATCTTCGCCATATTCGTCTCCAAGCTTGAGCTTGTGGAATTGGCTGAGACCAATCATTGGACCCAGACAAGCCAATAGGAAAATCAGCCAATATGCACCATTGGTTGCGTAGATTAGGAATACTCCCAAACCAAACCACACAAAGGTCGCTGCGACTGCTTGTGTGGTCTGATACAGTGCCATATGTGTTGGCCCCAAGCGAGGGTCGCTGACTTCCGCCCAAGTGGTGATGAAAGTGAAGATGAGCCAATCGGTAATCATCAATGTCGGCATCCACATGATTAGAAGAGCAATTTCAGGGGCACCCACAAACATCATTCCACTCAAGCCTAGATAACAGGCCACAGAACCCATGGCTGACCAGCGTAGAACCTTGGCACGACCATAGTAGTCCGAAAGCCAGGGGCCCAAAAGACCCAGATAAGTAGCGAAAATGAAGATATTCGCCCAAAGAATCGCTTCCCCTGCATCAAAACCCAGAACATCGCGCATGTAGAACATGAACATGCCCTCGAATCCATCACCCAAAGGAATGAGGAAGCAAAGGAACAGCACGATCCAAGCTGTTCTTGTTCGCATTGCTGCAAGCATTCGATTCATGATCGTGCTCGATTCAGGGAAAGCAAGGTCTGCATTCTCAATGGCATCTTGCATAGTCTTTGCAACTCGGATTTTCTTCTGCGAATCAGGGCCCCGAATCGCCTCACCTTCTTTCATGACGAAGGTGATGGCAACCGCAAACAATGCTGTCACCATGGCCGTGATGAGACCAATCATCTGAATGGCGTCCCAATCGGTAGCACTAGTTTCGACAAATGGGCTTGAATTCGATGTTAACCAACCCATTGCCAGCAACAAAATGTGGCCTCCACCACGGTATGCGAGATTGATTCCGGAATTGAATCGACCCAGTTTGGGAATGCTTTCTGCCATCATCCCAGCGACGGCTTGTTCTGCAAACAAGCGGGGAATGAGAGCAACAAACGTGACGCCTACGAAGGCCCATGTTGCCGTCCGGATGTCAATGAAAAGAAGTGGAACAACCAAGACGATATGTAAAATGGTTCCAAGAAGAATCCAACTTCTTCGACGACCCAAGGGTAGGTTGACAAAACGCTCGACGGGTTGTGCCCATACCAGCCTAAGGAAAAATGGAATCTTTAGCAGCATCACTGCGAGTGCAATATCCTTGATTGGGAGTTGGAATTCATTGTTCGCAACCGTCCCAATCCAAAGGCCGACGAAGGCATAAGGAAGCATCAGACCAAGATAGAAGATCACCACCCAAATATCGCGGAAAAAATCCTTCTTGCCCAAATCAACCCATCCGGACTTGAGACCACCGGATGGCGCGAGTTCCGCCTCAAGGACGTCGGACATCGCGCGGCCTACGGCCGCGATTCAGTCATGAGTGTGACGGATGTCGCTTCGGAAGCAAACTCTTGACTGAGAACCGCTTCGACGGGCTATGCGTGTGGCGATTACGGGGTCCGCAGGTCTGATTGGAGGCATTGTGTATGACCACCTTGCTGAATTGGGCCATGACGTCATCGGAATCGATCGTCCGTATTCTGATTGGTTAGAAGCTGGAAGAAATACAGAGGATGAAAATGCAAGAAATCGTGTTGAGATTGAAATGGATTTAACCATGATTTCTGATGAAGAATTGATGGCGACTCTCGAAGATGTCGAATGTATCATCCATTTGGCTGCAGATGCCAACCCTTCCAATGATGACGACTCGATGATTCGCAACAATATCGAACCCACAACTGCAGTATTTAGGTGCGCAAAATTGGCCCAAGTGAATCGCGTGATTGTGGCCTCAAGTGGATTGGCGCAAGTTGGCTTGGAACCACTCTTTGCCAAAGGTGGCCCCATGCATGGCAGGCTGATTCAAATCGAAGATGGAATTGCGCCAACATCAACTTATGGGGCCTCGAAAATCTACGCAGAAGTCTTGGCCGAAATGTATGCTCGAATTCATGGGATTGAAACTATCGCAGTTCGGATTGGAACTGTGATTCCTAACGAAGAGGAACATTGGGCCCGAGGTGGTCGTTTGCAGGCCACGGCATTTCTCGCGGAAGACGTACGTCGATTCTTCCAAGCCGCTGTAGAAAACCCACTGGGTGGATACCTGCTTACCTCGGCACAGTCAGACTCTCCAGGACGTTTTCTCGATTTAGAGCCTGGACAATCTGTGTTGAATTGGACACCGATAAAATGGCCGGACAACGCAGAGAACGTGCAATGAACCTGTTTGCCATCCGCAGTCTATGCTCGGAGGACAGACACTGGGCATCGATGTTGGGAGTACGGCCACCAAAGTCGTTCTACTGAATACTGACTCCTCTTGGGAAATGCATGAATGGTCGTCCAAGGATGATTTGTGGTCAAACTTGCGAACATGGCTTCAATCAAAGGATACCCAAATCACGCGCGTTGGAATCACCGCACATGGGCCCTCTGCCATCGTAATCCGCGATGGGGATCTCTGTGGTAGAATCATTCCTTGGCATGAACCCTTGCCAAAGGACTGCGAGCGACCCACCCAGGGTGCGCACCAGTTGCCCCAAACCCGAGCGTGGGTGCCTTCACGTCTTGCACAATGGGAAACCGAGTTTGGAGCAATTGACGATGGGATTGCAATTCAACTCAAGGACATGTACAATTGGGAACTCACCGGAATCGTTGCACGAGATTCACGTTCAATGCGCGGCTATCTTGTCAAGTCACACTTGCATTTACCGGAGGAGGTCATCGGTTTGGTGAACAAGGCCGGTGCTGAATTGTCCGGAATCCCCGAAGGTGTTGAGGTCATCTGTGGTTGTGACGATTTGACAGCTGGTGTGATTGGACTTGGAGTTCAGAAAGGTGTGGTATTCAATTTGGCAAATACAAGTGAACATGTGGGTGTGGTCGGGGAGGAACCGATCGATGGACTCAGTTGGTTACCACCCCTAGGTTCACTGCCGGCTCTGACTTACAATGCAACCCTCACAGGTTTTGGCACCTCAAACACAGATCGGGATGTCGAAGTAGCTGATTTAGTGAGAGTTTTTCCACCAAGAGAATTGTGGATTGGCGGTGGATTGGCCATGAACAAAGCCTTGGTCAAACGAAGGAATGCCATCTTCAAGGCTGGCTCTGAAGTCAGTGCACTGGGTATTGCAAAATTGGCGCAAAGGACACCACATGCAGTGATCTTCGGCGGCGGAAAAGTGGGTAGAGGATTTCTAGCCCAACTATTGTCTAGATCGGGGTGGACATTCACTCTAGTAGAAGCCCATCAAGAAACCGTCAATACTCTTCAGAAACATGGTGGATGGCATACATTCAATCTAGCAACTCAGGAAACCGAATGGATTGAGCCTCAAGGTGTATTTCATACATCACAAGATCTTGAAACAATCCTCGATCATGCGGATTTGATACTCACTTCAATTGGTGCGTCCCACCTACAATTTTGGGCCCAAGAAATTCGAAATTCACTCTGCAAGCGTTTGGAAAAGGGCGATTTGGATTTGATTTTAGCTGAAAACCATCCACGTCCTGCCTTTGCCGTCCGTCAAGCATTGTTGCAAAATGCAAGTGAAGAACAAGAGGAGTTGATTGAGAGGCGATTGGGAATAGCACAGGCTCAAGTTCTGCGTTCTTGCATTGAACCATTGCAGGCTCAACATCCACTCACGGTTCAAATCCAAGATCACTGGACATTGCCGCTTGATGGTGATGCAATTAAAACCGATTTTTCAATACAGGGATTCGAAAAAATGCCCCACTTTGAGCGTGAATTGACGCGGAAATTGTTCACGTACAATTGTGTCAATGCCATGGTCTGTTATTTGGGACACTTGGCAGGATATGAGTGGCTTGCTGATGCTGCAAATGACCCCCGCATCTCTGCGATGGCTTTGCAGGCTGGACAGGAATCTTCTGCCGCATTGGTCGCAGCTTATGGATTCGAGCCAAGTGAGCAAAAAGAATGGTGTGAGCGAGCCTTGGCCAAATATCAGGACCGGACAATTCGAGATCCTATCGAAAGAAATGCTCGAGACCCAGTTCGAAAATTGGGGCGTTTTGAGAGATTAATCGGTCCAATCAACCTCTGCAAGGAACATGATTTACCTCATGAATCATTATTGGTTGGAGTGGCTGCAGCATTACAATATCCTGGTGCAAAAATCGAGCATTCTCTCCCTTTGGGAGAGGCACATACAAAATTGCAATCCCTACTGACGTTTGAATCAATTTGATAGGCGGACCTAGCCCTTGCAGCGCCATGGCTGACCCTGACACCCCGGACAAAGAGGAGACGAGTGGCGAAGATTCACCGCGTGGACCTCCCTCAAGAGGACCCCCCTCACGCGGACCGCCAAAACGTGGACCACCGAGTCGAGGGCCGTCGTCAGGGCCCCCGACCGGACCTCCAAGTAGCCCGCCTTCTGGCCCGCCTTCTGGACCGTCTAGTGGACCACCTTCTGGGCCCTCTTCCAGCCCACCTTCTGGGCCACCTTCTGGGCCCTCAGGGGGACCACCATCTAGGCCACCACTCCGCCCTCCCGCTGATGCCTTTGTCGACAACAAAGTAGAGGATTTGTCGAATGAAACCTCTTCACCGGAGCCCATAGCTGCACCTGAGGCACGTGAGCCACCCAAGCGAGGTCCACCCGCACGAGGACCACCCAGCCGTCGTGGACCTCCCAGTCGAGGACCACCTCCCACAGACGTTGATTCAGAACTCAATGAAGACGGGAGTGAACCAACAACTTCCTTTGGTGCAGCAATGGCAAAAATGACTGGACAGGAAGAAGAGGTCATTGTTGATGCAGAGGAATTGGCTGCACAAGAAGCTGCATTGACCAAGGCGGAGGAAGAAGAACGGATTGCAGCGAGTGAAACCGACAAGTGGGAGGTACCCGACGAGGAAGATGAAGAGGAACCCCTGCCTGAAATTGAGCCACTGCCCAAAGAGGCGGCTGAAGGCAGTCGTTATCCTAAACTCACCAAAGCCAAAACGGGTCGTTTGAAAGACGCTCCACTCACGGGGCATATTGTCCCACATACCCATTGGGATCGAGCTTGGTACTTGCCTTTCCAGAAATATCGATATCGATTGGTGGAGTTGGTCGATGACTTGCTCGATTTGATGGAAAACAATCCGACTGCGTATCCAACCTTTGAATTGGATGGCCAAACCATCGTCTTGGAGGATTATCTAGAAGTCAAACCTGAAAATGCAAATAGAATTGAAAAACTGGTCAAAAAAGGGCGATTGAATATCGGCCCGTGGTACGTTTTACCGGACGAATACATCGTTGGAGGCGAAGCACTGGTTCGCAATTTGCTGATGGGTGAGCGCACCGCAAAACGCTGGGGTGGACGTTCAGAAGTGGGCTATGTCCCCGACCCATTCGGTCATGTTGCACAGTTGCCTGCAATTCTCAAGGGCGCCGGACTTGATTCATTCATTTTCACTCGAGGAGCCGGGCCATGGATTCAGGAGGCCGGTGGTGTATTCAACTGGTACGCAAGTGATGGAAAAACGAAGGTTTTGGCCGTCCAACAAGTGCCCGATTATCCAAACCTCATGGCTTGGGGTTTTGAGGAAAGACCTCTGGATCGAAAGGACTCTCTCGATGTGAACGTTGATACTGCAATGGAGCGAATGCAGCGCCTCTTGGACAAGCATGAAACCATGGGATGGAAACCTGAGGTCCTGCTCTTTGGACAAGGGAGCGACCACACGCACCCTCAACCAACTCTACCCATGTTAATTGGGAAAGCGAGCCAAAAATTCAATGGAAAAATCAAGTTCGAACATTCCTCATTCCCAGCTTACATTGAGGCCCTCAAAGGTTGGTTGGGTAAGAAGAAAATGTTCCGATATCAAGGTGAGTTGCATTCCGGATGGGATCGAAACATTCTCTCTGGTGTGTTCAGTGCGAGATTGTATCTAAAGCGCGCAAACGATCAAACCATGCGTGTATTGCGAGATCGAATCGAACAATTGAGTGCCATATCTGGTGCACATGGAGGCCGATTCCGTGGTGAACGATTGGATTGGGCTTGGAAAGAGATTCTACGTAACCATCCGCACGATGACATCTGCGGCTGCAGTGTCGATGAAACACATGATGACATGGAAGTTCGTTTCAAACATGCAGATCAGATTTGCGCCATGTTAGAAGATGATTTGCGATTGGAATTGCGTGAACAAATGGATTTGTCACATGAAGATAGAGATGCTGTACCTGTCTTGTTACACAACCCATTGGCCAAAGCCTGGTCAGGGTCGTTGATGATCGATCTCGCCGTACCCAAATTCCGATGTTGGCTTGATCACGGGTTGCCCGTCAAGATCGAGATGGCTGCACCTGCCGGAGACTGCATGATTCACACATCAGGATTGAGTATTACACCCAAATCTTGGGATCTGCACGTCCATTACGACCGAGTTGCGAATGTAGAACTTCCCCGAGTTGTCGGACGGATTCATGTTCATCGATTGCCACCGGGCTTGTCCGTTGCACACATCTTACCCGGACGAGGTAACCACGCCCTTCCTGCAGAACCGGTAAACCTTGGAGGAGAATTTGGTCGAACCGATTGGATGGACAACGGATTGGTGCGAGTGTTATTCCGTGCCGATGGCCGATTTGACATCATGGACCATTCTACAGGTAGGCACGTCATTGGGGCTGGAAGACTCGAGGATTCTGAAGATGCCGGCGATTCATACGATTGGTCAGCTGGAGGTCATCCCGTACCGCAGGCAGCTGGACGTGGAGAAAAAATGCATGAGCGTGTCTTGGCGACCGATTCTAGATTTGCTGACATGGATGAAAACAATCGCCAGGTATACTTGACCATCGAACAACAAGACGACTGGACGGCTACGGTTCGATTGCACATCGCATGGGCACTCCCTGCCAGATTCAACGATTCGACACAAACTCGTAGTGAAGAGATGGAATGGAATACGATTGACCATTACATCACTTTGCGGAGCGGGCACGCCATGGTCGAGGTCGAAACTTGGGTCAACAACTCATGTGAAGATCATCGCCTTCGATTGCATGTCCCTACGGGTGTGAATGCAAAGAATGTCCATGCTGGAGCCGCTTTTGATGTGATTGAACGCCCCGCAAATTGGCCACATCATCCCGGCTGGGAACAACCACATGTACCCACACAACATTTCAGCGACATGCTGATGGCCGAGGAAGATGGAGGAGGCATTGCATTGTTCTGTCCGGGATCTAATGAGTACGAAGCCATCACCGGTGATGATGGAACCACATTGGCAATCACATTGTTGCGCTCAACTGGGTATCTAAGTCGGGACGGGTTTGCCAGCCGTCGAAATCGAGCTGGACCTGTGTTTGCAGCACCCGGCGCTCAATGCAAGGGAGCGATTTGCACTCGATGGGCACTATTGGCCTACGAAGACGATTGGGCTGAGGCGAACATTCACCAAGTCGCAGAAACTTATGCTTGTCAAGCAAGCGTCATTTCAGCACTGCCCAAACCGCAACTGGATGGAGAATTCGATGAAGTTTGTACAGCAGGAACCCGAGGTCAAAGAATGCAGCCGATTCGATTGGTCGGCAACGGACCCATGCCCATCATTGCCTGCTTCAAACCGGCTGCGGATGGCAATGGAAATGTCGTGCGCCTATACAATCCAACGGACCAAGTCTGGGAAGGCCGAATTGAAACTGATCTTCCATTGTTTAATGTCCGTGGATGCGACCTGTTGGAAAATGAAACAACGAAGCCTCGGATTTCCAAATCAGGATGGCCAGCAAAGCTCAACGCAAAATCGATTGCAACTTGGCGATTTAATTGAGGCTCCTGCATGCTAGAGGATGCTGATATTGATCGCTGCTTTGCCTCTGAATATGTCACTGCACGTCAACAGTTTCTAGATCGTGCTGAGAGAATGGATTTGATTGTTGAATCCATTCCGATTTCTAAAAAGGGGCCGCATGAAGAAACCCTGTCGACCGATTATCTCTGGTTCGGACCCAAAGATGCGAAAAAATTGATTCTGCATACCTCCGGCGTACACGGTGTCGAAGGGTTTCCTGGATCCGCAGCAGCTGTACATATTCTCGATGGATTTCGCAAGAAAAAATTGCGACTACCGAATGATTGTGCGATTGCATTTGCACACATCATCAATCCCTGGGGCATGGCTTGGTTGCGGAGAGTCAATGAGGACAATGCGGACTTGAATCGGAATTTTTTGCCCCCTGGCGAACCTTACGATGGAGAGCCTGAGAATTATGCCAAACTGGATCACTTACTGAATCCCACAAGCATGCAAACTGGGCGCGAATATTACACGATTCGAGCTGCCTGGCATTCGTTTAAGTTGGGTTTCGCTAATGCGAAACAGGCCGTTCAAGAAGGGCAGTATACCCGACCCAAATCCCTGCAATATGGTGGTGGAAAATTGGCTGAATCAAGTCAAAATTTCATCGCTTGGTGTGAACGGAATTTATCCCATGCAGATGAAATTGTTTGGATTGATTTTCACACAGGATTGGGGCCCTTTGGAGTTGATTCTCTGCTCGTTGGAGAGGGGGTTGATGAGCAGGAACTGAAACAACAATATGGTCCCAGAGTTCAACCATTGGATCCGAAAAAAGGCGTGGCATACAAAATTCGAGGAGGGATTCAAGCTGGTATTGAAGCCCGATTTCCGAACAAGAATTGGACCAGTATCACTCAAGAATTTGGGACCATCAAACCAATTCCACTCTTACGATTGGCTCGGGCCGAAAACCGCTTGACACAATGGAGTGGAAAACCACCACTCCGCCTCCTTGGCAGTACCGAGCGGCGCGAGATGCTTGATGCATTCAACCCCCGCTCAATGAAATGGAGAAGAATGATTCTGGAGCGTTCCCAAGCCATCATCGTGGATGCAATCGCTCAACTGTCGGAGGAATGAAGAGACTCGTGTCCTTCGGTGGTCCTGATGAAACGTATCGATGCTCGTGCACCGGTCCGCTTGGACTTGGCAGGTGGATGGACCGATGTTCCACCCTATACCCACGACATGGGGGGTGAAGTCGTCAATGTCGCCATCAACATCCATGCACATGCGTCATTGGAAATTGATGATGATGGGAAACTCTCTGTCAACTATCGATGCGATGCACCAGTCGGTTCGGGACTTGGAACCACTGGAGCCATCAACGTGGCATTGATGGCGGCGATTCACGGCTCGGATGACGCTGAAGAAGTCGCCTACCAATTTGAAGCACTGCTCGGTAATACCGGAGGTAGACAAGACCAGTGGGCAGCGAAAAACGGTGGATTCAACCACTTAATGTTCATCGGTGATGCTGTCGAAGAAATGCCATTTGACCCACCCCGAAGTGTTCGCTTTTGGTTGCAAAAGCACCTCATCGTGGCCAACAGCAAAATCCCTCACGTTAGCGGTCAATTACACGATTCAATTTGGCAAAAATACGCGGATAAAGATGAGGACGTAATCAACGGTCTAATGAGCATCAGAATGGCCGCTCGGAAAATGGCTCAAGGTCTAGATCAAGACCGTCGCGATCTCATCGTTGAAGCGTTTCACGAAGTTTGTGAAGGCGTTGATTCTCTAGACAAATCACTTCACGAACCGTTCAGAGAAGTGGTCAACCCATTGGTTGCCAATCGTGATGTTGCGGCTTGGAAAGCACTTGGTGCCGGCGGTGGTGGTTGTGTGGCACTGCTCGCAGGACCCGGGCGACAAGAGGCTGTAATCGCGGCATGCAAAGATGCTGGATGGGATGTTTTGGAATGGGATTACGATGTGGAAGGACTTGTCGTTACTGCCAACTAATCCCATCAATGGTGGCCGATAAGGTCGAAATTGCAGGTTGAAGGGCATCGATGACTATCGCGGCCCAGTCAACGGTGTCTTCAATCGAATTGGAGCGCCCGTGGAGCAAGGGCCAACGACCCATCGAAGGTGGCCACAATTCAACATCACCCGGCAGTTCTAATTTGTACGGTTGCGGTTCAAGGGCCCACTCCATGTTATTGGCAAGAAGAGAAAGTGCTCCCCGATGCCCATTGCACAAGGCCACTGTTCTCAATCCATCCAAACGATTGGCTTCGGCCTCATCAGGTCGATCTAACTCACCCGGAGGAGCTCGTTCAAACAGGAGAAAACCACGAGCAGGGATCTGGGCATTCCATCCGAGCCCTACAAAAATCGTGAATAGACTACACCAGGATTCAGGAGCCCGTACATACCAACCCATACGGTCTGCCTTATTGTCAACTTCAAGATGCCACGTCCAGTTTGGCAGCTTCGGTTCAAGTTGTGAACGTAGACGTCGCAATAGTCTACGATAATTCTCTACTGATTCTCCCTCAATCATCTCCGGGTTGCCAATGTTCTGGATCAGCCATTGACGTAATTCTGGAGAGACGGATTGCGGAGTCATCGACCATCGATGAACACCCAACCGTTCGGGTCCATCGTTGATTCGAACATCATTTGCAGCCCATCGATGAACAGAATCTGCATCGCTACCCTCACCAATCAAGAAGGAGAGACGGGCATCTTCCAGTCGGATGCTATTGGGTGTCATCTTGACATTGAGTTCGCCGTCGGGCTCAGGTTGATGGCCTCCCGACAATGGATGGTCATCAAAGTCAATCTCTTCCCATAGTCGGGCAAACAAATCCCGCTCCATAGTGCCCCGAAACGGTCGCATGACTTAATCCATCACTGAAAGAGGTGGCAGCGGATCCTCATCGAGGCGAGCCTCGATCAAAGCTCTGCATTGTGCTCTAGATAGAGGAGCATGATTCAGTAAATCATCCCACATTTTCTCAGTCCACTCGGCAAAATGGCAGGCCCATTGATAAGACTCAATGATGAAATCTGTATGCTCACAAACAGGCAAAGAATCCGCTTCCAATAGATGATTACGTGCCATTGCAGAGGCCAACGCTCGCTCTGAGCGCAAGAGGTCTGCAACATTTTCCTCGACCACTGTATTGGCAATCTTTGCACATGCACCCGGCACAAAATTATCATCTCTAAACCAATTTTCAGAAGGCATCCAAGTTTGGTTTTTCAGTACCTTCCATACATCCAAGTATCTGAGACGAAGGATCAATTCTGGGCTTTTCTCAAGGAGGATTTGCAAATCAGAAGGCAATTGATTCTCTACAATCCATTCTCGCAATATTTCACTGGAATCCCGATTGGGATTTGCAGTTAATGCAAGTGCAGCATGAACATTCATATCAGACCAAAGCGAGTTAGTGGCATGTCGATTGGACCAACCACCACCAATTGGAATAATCCAACTTCCGGCCCACTCTTCAGGGAGAATATTGGCCAAACCGGTACGACCACGTTCGCCACATTCAATCGGACCTTGACTCCACTCTGGACCCAACCAATTGGGGACCATTCCGATGAATTCGTATTCTCGTTCGCATTGGAACTCAATGAATCTCGCAGGCCCAGATAACGTCATCGTTGGATTCCAGGGTTGATGACGCCAATAATCTGTCATCGTGTGTTTCACAGAGACAAAAAATCGTGGATCCCCACCCCACTTTGAGAGAACTTTTGATTGTAGAATGCGGTTGGCATGGATACCGTTTGAAGTCAGATCCCATAGCCGAAGAATGCATCGCTTGCCATTCTCTCGACACACAACGGACTCAAGTAATTCCATGACTTTTCGTCGACGAGCCATCTCATCCATAGAAGAACAATCAATGCACTGACAGTCAAACAAACCGACCCGTTTGATTGCCGAATCCGAACTCTCAAAGGTTTCGCCGTATCGAAAAACCAACCCTCGGATTTGTGGTACAGATTCAATCACATCGCGAATGGCTTGACCCGTGATCGTCCAAGTTTCTTCCAACCCTGGGCATCCCGCAATTGAATCCGCAGGCAAAGTGAACAAATCATCCATCAGCCAAACGCCCAAACCCAAATCGGAAACGGTTTCAACTTCATCGACCAACTCTGGTGTCACTCCAAACAAGCAACCATTCATTTGATCGGACAGGACAACGTCGGTGAATCCCAATTCTCGAAGTTTGAGAGGATCACGATAATCCGTTTCCAATCGCTCGAACAATGGGGAATCATGGATGTAGGCAATACGCATCCGATTCTCGGGCATCCCTACATCTCCAGCAGCACCAACTCCCAGCCGTGCTCAGCAAAGGCTGGTGCCGCCCGCTCGATGAATTCGTCGTCCGGAACGAGGCCGATGATGGCGCCACCGGAACCCGGTTGTTTGGCACAGGAGCCCATCTCTCGAGCCAAACGAACCATGGTGAGATTTTCACCGAGAGCTTCTTCTCCGAACAACTCCGTTCGCAAGTCAAAATTACGATTGATCTCAACGGCTAAGGCCGCCATATCGCCGGCGACCAGTGCTTCTTTACCTCGATGAGCGCACCAAGCCAATTCATTGATGACGCGTACCATGACAGGTTCCTGTTCAGCCCATCGTTTCGGTAAATCTGCATGGATTTTCCCTGACTCTATACCTGTCCCGCCATGAGCCAACCACATTTTCGGCAACAATGATTCATCCAAGTGAGAATATGCACCCCATCCGCGACCAATCATCAATTCCTCGCGAAAATCCATGTGGAGCATTTGGTTGTAGGCCTGAGGGAGACGGTCTTGGAGTCCCCCGTGAATATTCAATCGCTCAGTTTCGACTTTGAGGACCATATCTGCAACCGCATGCGGAGGTAGTGCGGTTCCAAGTCCATGGTGTGTAAGCAAACAACGGATGACTGCTGTGATTACGGCTGATGAGCCCGCAAGTCCGACCTGGCGTGGAATGTTGGTCTCCAGATTCAATTGGAAACCACTGGCCTCAATCGCCAAACCACTAGCAACACACTCTTCTTGAAAATGAATCAATGCACCCAAAACCAAAC
>CEPB01068374.1_pt1 | contig 14904 bp, 15 predicted proteins | sample 530611 | NCBI WGS metagenome assembly CEPB01 (sample SAMEA2620672, study PRJEB7988) | marine metagenome | isolation source: saline water (ENVO:00002010), including
GATGGACACCCGCTGGGCCGTCTTCTCCTTTCTGGCGGGATTCTGGAGACGTGGCTGGGAACCCGCTCTCACAGCAGTCAACGTCCCGTTCCTGGTGGTCTTTGGCCGTTCAGCGACAGGGATCGGTCGCTCGAGCAACTGGGACGATGTTGAGGAGCGACTGAACACTTACAACTCCAAACTGAACAATGCTGTGATTCAGACCATCGACGGACGCAACGTTTTGCCCTACGAGTCAACCAAGCAATGTGTGAACTGCGTGCAGAGCTGGCTTCAAGACATCAGCAGTTGATAAGCATCATTCACGCGTCGGAAGGATTCAGCTGATCCACCCACATCCGGATGATGCTGCTTCACAAGCTGGCGAAATGCCTGCTTGATCACATCCTGCGTCGCTGACGCGTCAAGCCCGAGAACAGACAACGCGTCCATTCGTGGATCCCGTTCGCGCCAATCTCGGTCGGTCCTGCGTTGATCACTGCGTGTTCGGCGACCGGACCTGGCTGTTCGCTCACGTCGTTGGCGTTGGCGTTGGTGCAGCTCCTCCACAACCCGGGCAGGATCTTCATCCAACCATTCACTCGCTCGAACGCCATACAGGGCAAACGCAGCCAGAACGGCCATGGAACGTTTGTTGGAACGAGAACCAACAGCAGCAAAAAGGTCGGTCCCCAATCCAGTCACCAAGCGATCAAGCCGTTGCTGCAACGTCAGCTGAGCATGAAAGCTGTCACGGTTGAGCTGATCGATCAGTGCAACCAAGCCAGTGGCTCTCAGCTCGGTCCAGCCCCTCTGATCAGCAAGAGAAGCACCCCAACGTTGTACCTGCGTCGCTGTCACTCGCGGCGGAGACTGGGTTGACGACTGCTGCCATGACTCACGTGAGAAAGGCTCTCGCCGCGGTCGTTGCCATTGGCGACGTCGACAACGATCAAGCTCCAGCTCAAGGCGATGAACTTCACGGCGAAGGGAATCATTCTCGCGAAGGAGGGCTTCAACGTTGCTCGTTACACGCTCGCTGCGAGACTTCCCGGTTGGGATGTCATGAGATGTCGCTGACCAATCACGAGGATCAAAACCCATGGTGATGAGGCCAAGCCTCAATTCAGCGTCGAAGGCCTCCAGCTTGGCATTAAAGGCCGAAGATCAGCACAGCATGGGAGCTCATCAGAGCGTTGGTGGAAGCTACTGCGCAACGAAGGCCGACTCAGTCGTAGTCAATGTCTTCAAAATCGCCAGAAAGACCAGACATGAAGGGACGATCTTCGCCAGGGTCTTCATTATCGAGAACGAAAGCTTTTAGGGCGGCATCCGCTGTGTAATGCACCAAGGGGTCATTCTGAAGATCAACACCCTGCATTTCAGGATGCCCGCCAACAAATCGCTTGGCTTGACGCCACTCTCCATAGCGCCGAACCATCTTGCTGGCAAGATGATCGAGCACTACAAGATTCAGCAAGACCAGAAGGCTGAATGCGGCAAGAGAAAGCATTTTCACTTCCTCCTCCAGGTTTATTGACTCAGTTCTAAACCAAATATAAAGACGCACGCAAGGGTTTTTGTACTCAAAAACGAAGGGGACAGGACGAACAACAGCTCAGTGACACATGCAAATATGGATACTAAAATATCTATCCCAAAAAGATTAAAAATTCAGGGTTGCAGTGAATCGCTAGAGAATGAAAACGAACTTATCAAAACCTGTGCCTCCGCAAAGCGACAACTAAAAACAAGGCGCTAAAAGCCAGCAATACAAAACAAGCAAGAAATTCAACCTTAATGAATGAGACAACAACCAATGACGGCAAAGACAATGGAGAGCAAGCAAGCTTGCAGACGCAAAATTCTCTGCTAAAATAAAAAAAATGGCTTTGCTGCCAAGCGCAAATGTGTCTTCCGCATGGATAACAAGCTGCAAAATAAAGTGCCTAGGAAGATTTCGACAACCGCTGTTCTCAATTCTCCCAATGTCATTGCTGGAGGAATTTTTATAGGGTTAGCAGGGATAACTGCGGTTTGGGGTTTCACAGCACCAATCCCAGTGCAGGTCAATGGACTTGGCGTTCTCGCCCCAGTTGACGGTCTTTTCACTTATCAGTCTCAATCAGCAGGGAGGATCCTTCTCCCGTTTACACAAAACAAACAGACCAAAGAAGTTGAATATGTGATTCCAAGTTGGTCCCAAAGAGCCTACGCATTTAACACCAACAGCAAAACCACAACATTTGAAGAATCAGTTGTATTGACCGAACAGATCCTCGACTATTTGAATCAACTCCGAACAAGCCGTATGCCAACGAGCTTATTCAGTGGTGGGCTTGAAACAGGTGGCAACTACACTGTCAAAATGAACGAAGGCGATATTGTTGCAATCATCGACCAACCGTCTGCAAGGCAAGAACTTCGAAACAATCTCCTCAGCCTTAAGAGGTCGATTTCAAATTACCAAAATCTAATCAAAATCAATCAAGAGTCTTTAGCGCTCAGTAAAAAAGTTGAGGAGTCACAGAACGCGCTGATACAACCACTCGGACCACTCGTAAAAGAGGGTTTCGTCTCTCAACTCGAGCTGAATCAAGCCCTTGCCGAAACAACTCAATCGAGAATTGCAGTCTCTGACTTGTCATCAAATTTGCAACGTCTAGAGCTTGAAATTAAGAATAATCAATCAAATCTGATCGATTCATTGTCTCAATTCCTGAGAGATTCTGTAGTATTTGCATTTGATGATGCCTATGTTCAATCATTTACATCAAGTCAATGGGACTTTGTTCAACCCGGTTCAGAAATTATGACCGTCAGTTGGTCAAATGTTTCAGAGCCATCCGTAATCCCTGTTTTTATCGATCAGCGTGCTGCAACTCAAGTGGACATTGGCCAAGAAGTCATTTTGACGCCTTTGGGCTTTAGTTCAGCCGAAATCGGTGGAATCAAAGGTCAAATAGACTCACTTGAATCAATCCCTTTCACCACAGCAACACTGGCTTCGAGGCTGAATTCTCAAGGCCTGGCGACTGTGGTTAGCCCACAGGGAAGTGTTTACCAGGTGAATGTGAGATTAAAAACGAGAGATCTCACAAAACTACGCAAGGAAGCGAGCACAACAGCATCGGTACCGATCCTCGACGGTGAGACCAATTCAATCGTGCGCGACAACACTGGTCGATATGTTTGGAATAACAGAAGTAACCCTCCGATCTCTCCAAGAGAAGGGTTTTTACTCTCCACCCAAATCACGACCAGAGTCAGCACGCCAATCCAAATGCTGATACCAGCACTCAGAGAAATGATCGGGATCGCACCTCCAGATAAGTTAATCCGTTTAGAACTTAATCAGCCATGAAAAAAACTCTAATACCAGCATTCTTCCGAAGGAAAGTTCCACTCGTTCTTCAATACGAGATGGTTGAGTGCGGAGCAGCATCATTATCAATGATTCTCCAATATTTTGGTAAGTATTTGCCATTATCAGATCTTCGTTATCAATGCGGAGTCAGTCGAGATGGTAGCAATATGTTAAACCTCAAGAAAGCTGCAATTCACTATGGCCTCAATGTAAAAGTAGGCAAACAACGACCAAGAGAAATCCTAGATGGAAAAGTAGATTTTCCCTGCATTGCATGGTGGAATTACAACCATTTTGTCGTCTTTGAAAGTACGAATGGAAAGTTTTTACGCATTGCTGATCCTGGTGGGGGTAAATACAAAGTCAGTGAAACGGAGCTGAGCAATAAATTTTCAGGTTTACTCTTACAGTTTAACAAGCAAGATACATTCGAGAAATCAGGGCGGCCCGAGCGTGAAATTCTAAACTTTCTGCCGATTATAGGAGGCTATCAAGTTTCGATTTATTTTCTCTTGTTGATATCCACTGCGCTGCTGGTGACATCACTTGCAACACCTGGATTATCGGGTGCATTTGTTCAATCATTTTTAGGGGACCAAAGGTATGAACTTGGGCTTCCCATTATGTGGTTGTCATTGTTGATGGTCATTCTGGCAGCGTCTCTGACTAGTGTTCAATTGAATGTCGTCCGACGACTTGCTCTCTCCATTCAAAGACGATTATCTGTCGAAATATCCTTCAAAATATTATCAGTCGACTATCAATTTTATACGAGTCGATTCATTGGTGACATCGCAAGCAGACTAAAACTGTCTGAGAACATTGCCAACACATTGATCAATCAGTTCCTAATATTCGTCCTGGGCCTGATCGGAGCTGCTTTAATCATTCCTTTTTTACTTTTAATCTCATGGCAATTGACGGTCATATCTTTAATCTATGTACTGGTTAACATTACACTAGCGGCGATTGCTGCCAGTATGTTAATTGATTCAAACCGATCAATTCAGGTTGAATTAGGCAAAGTCTATGGCATCACAGTGAGAATGCTGAGTGATACAAGAACGATCAAAGCATCGGGACTTGAGAACAGATATTTATCGACGTATCAAGATTTTTATAGTCCCATTTTAGAGAAAAGCCAAGAGGTTCAGAGCAAAATGAATTCCTTTGACTTTCTAACAGATTTATCAAATACACTTTATAACTACGGAACGATTGCTTTCTCAGGTTTTTTGGTGATGCAGGGAAGCATGAATTTGGCTGGATTTATGGCTTTCCAAGTTTTACGCAACGAAATCACAGGCCCTTTACTAAGCGTTTCAAATCTTTTGGATCAACTCCAACAAGCTGAAGCTGAGCTTGGAAGACTTCAAGACTTAAGATTGGTTGAAAATGACCCCAAGGTGAGATCCCTTGATCAGTACAAATCACAATTAGTTGATTCCAAGCTTAATTTTGAATCTGATAACAAGCAAATTCAACTTAAAATTAACAAGCCAAAATCAATTAGCGTCATTAACGTAGATCAGAAATTTTCACCCCTATCTCCCAATGTTTTAACTGACATTAATATAAGAATAAAGGATGGAGAGTTAATTAGTATCATTGGCCCAAGTGGGTCGGGAAAGTCGACCCTCATCAAAAATTTAGTTGGTCTCTATCAACCTTCTAAAGGTCAGATTCTCTACGGAGATCATGACTGGATGGACTATGACGACGAGACAATTCGGCGATCGTTCGCTTATGTTTCGCAAGAAACCAACATATTCCGCGGAACAATCTATGACAATTTAACCATGTATAACGATAACTACGATCTTGATCATGTGAGGGAAATAGCAAAAATAGCTTGTTTTGACGACGTTGTGATGAATATGCCTCAAGGATACTCTCAATATTTAGGCGATAATGGCAACGGTTTAAGTGGCGGACAATTACAACGTCTCTCAATTACTAGAGCGTTACTAACCTCACCCAATATACTTTTTCTTGATGAGGCCACAAGTGCATTAGACGTGCCAACTGAGCGAATGGTTATACAAAACATCAAGAAGTTAAATTTGACCGTGATTGCAGTCGCACACAGACTTCTTACTGCAAAGCTGTCTGATCAGGTTGTTGTTTTAGACAAAGGATATATCAAAGAATCTGGTCACCCCAACGAGTTGTTGAAAGTTGATAATTCACTTTTCAAACAACTCATCGATCAGGAAGATTGAGCACTATGATGGCAAATAATAATTTCAATGAGATCCAAGCATCATCAAAAGCAATCCAGTCATTGCTTAGCCTTGATGTGTCAACTCAAAAGGATCATGAGTCATTCAATAAGAGCACTATCGAAGATGAAGCATACAACTTAATTAATAAACTCAGGGAGTTATTCGGCCTTGACCAACAACAAATAATCCAGTCGCGTAACACTCTTGAAGATTTATTAGAGTCTAATGGGTTCTATTATCGCCCTTCAAACATTAGTCTTGACTACGGTAAATATGAACAGATTCCTCTCGTTACTATCAACAAAAAAAATGGCTCACTCGTAATTATCCATGAAATTGGATCAAAAACAAAGATCTTCGATACGACGCTAAATACCTACATTAACGGAAAAAAGTTTGAGCAAGAAGATGATCAAACTGTTTACGAAATTTTCCCAATCTTTCCCGAAAATCTCGATACTTTTTGGGAGCTCCTCAAATTTTCATTCCCTGCTGTCAAAAGAGATTTTATATTCGCTGCTTTAATCTCAGTTTTCGTCACAGGGCTATCACTTCTCTCGCCAATCATCACATCCAGAGTGGTAGGAGACGTTGTTCCAAGCGGAAACATCGGTTGGATCATTTCAACGTTCATCATCACTGTTGTGATTGCTCTCTATTCATCGTTGATGACATGGCTACAGTCATTCTTTTTACTTCGATTTACACAAAAATTAAGTCTCAGGATTCAGATTCCAATCTACCAAAGAATTCTTTCCTATCCCATCTCGTTTTTAGATCAGTATAAGATTGGCGACTTATCATCGCGTGTTACTTCAGTCAACAGCCTACTTAGGTCACTATCATCATCAGCGCTATCGACAATCATCAATATCATATCTTTGATTGGCTTCATGGGATTGATGATTAATTATGATTGGCAACTTAGTATTTTTGCGATTGGATTGATCATCACCGTTGCATGCATACAAACTGGTATTTTCAGACGTCAAATCGTTTACGAAAAAAGCTTCGTTGAAGAAGAGGCTAATTTCTATGATGAGACATTGCAGTCATTGAATAATATTGCACAAATTAGAACCTCTGGGAGTGAACGATCAATTATCGAACGATGGAGTAAATCAATATTCTCTTTCACTTCTCTTCGCTTTAATGTCAATCTTCTTTCTAGCTACAATTCAATCATATCGAGCTTTTTAAATAATTTTGGCTTGTCTTTGATTTACGCAGTTTTAATTTACCGGTTACTCAATTCAAGCGATATCAACGAACTCGGATTACAGGCATCCACTTTTATTATTTTTTCGAGTGCCTTTTCTAGTTTTTCAACGAAGTTTACACAGCTTGTTGATCTATTTAATACGGTGTTGGGTCAAGGTTGGGTCGATTTCAAGCGGGCTATGCCGCTAATTCATCAAAAACAAGAAGAGGGTTTGAATACTATTAAAAAGCAAATCACTCTTAACGGCCTTATTCAATTTAAAGATGTCACATTTTCTTATCCAGGTTCTGACAATATAATTTTAGACAAAGTAAGTTTCACGCTTTACCCAAATCAATTTAATGTTTTATTTGGCCCAAGCGGATGTGGTAAGTCAACAATTATCCTTATCATCTTAGGTTTTTATCCAATTCAATCTGGATCAATCTTTATCGATGGGCACGAATTATCAGAGCTTGATATCAAGCATCTCAGGTCACAGATGGGAACAATCCTTCAAACAACTGTTCTTCCAGTTTCATCAATCAAAGATGCTTTAACATCTGGTTTGGGTGAATCAAATGAAACGATCTGGAGAACGCTTGAGCTTGTGAATCTGTCAGATGAAATAAATGCTTTGCCCATGAAATTAGAAACAATCTTGTCCGAAGGCGCTGGTAATATTTCTGGAGGTCAAAGGCAGCGCCTAGGCATTGCCCGTGCTCTCTTACGCGAACCCAAGGTTTTATTAGAAGACGAATCGACATCGGCGCTTGATAATTATTCCCAACGCGTTATCGTTGAAAACTTGAAAAATATTGGCGTCAGTCGCATCGTCGTTGCACACAGGATCACAGCTATCCAAAGCTGCGATCACATTATTGTTCTTCAAAAGGGTAAGGTCGAATTCGAAGGATCTTTCGAAAACAGCCTTGTAAACTCCAATTATATGAAGGAGGTGATGCAAAAATACCGCTCACAAGGAACAGAGGTGGATTAATCCAATGAGACGAAACCTTTTCTTTACCATGTTATCGATCAAGATAGCCTTCAAAGCTTCGTTAGCGGCACTTTGTTTGGTCCCACTTGCGTCTACTTCTCATGCGTATGATTTATCCACAAACCTAGATCAACTGAGTGATGCACCAGAAGGATTCTTTAAAAAAGAGCTTTTACAGACAATTTCTAACCAACACTGGCAACAAGTCGAAAATTTTCTAAATAAGAGCACAAACTATCCAGATGCGAGGTCATTCACGCTGAAGGAGTGCATCGATTTTGCATTTGCGAATAACCCAGAAATCAAACAACAACTGAGCGATCTGGAATCCAGCCGAAATCGACTGACCGCAGCGACCAGATCCTGGAATCCAACTGCTTCCATTTCCAGCGAAAGCTTCACCATCAATGGAGGCGAATCATTCAACGACCGTCGAGAGGAGACTGATCCATCTCGATCGAATCCGCTTGGAACCATTCGAAGGAGTCGAACGACAGACACAACCAACTCGCGAGCAACGAGTCGGGTTCAGGCGGAGGTGACTTGGCAGTTTCTTGACTTTAGCCGGCAACCCACCATCAATTCAGCCTCAGCGTCTTACTCCGCTCAACGCTATGGATTTTATTTGTTTTCTCGAGACCTCGTCAGTCAAATACAAACGACATACTACCAATTATTAGCCCAAAAAGATCTCATTACCTCGTACACAATCATTGCTAAATCGCAGAAGCTCTCCGCTGAAGTCCAAAGAGCCAGATTCGATGCAGGTCGTGTCAGCCTTCAGGATTTGGGCCAAAGTTATGCAGCGTATTACAACACTCTCTCACGACTGATTCAATCTATCCAATCCTATTATGAGTTTTCTAGCACGCTGGCTAGACTCGTTTCACTCCCCGAAGAAACCTTTATTATCACCAAAGGAGAAAGCAAATTTCAAGCAGACTGGCCATTTGATCTCGATGAATCAATTGCATTGGCAAGGCTAAATAATGATCGAGTCCTTCAAGCAGTTGAACTCTCCGAAGGATCAAAATGGAGTGGTATTTCACAATTAAATAGTACGCTTCCGAAGCTATATTTATCTGCCAACGCAAACTATCTAGGGAGTGAGAGCTCGCTCAATAGCAATCAAGACGTTGAATTAGAGAGCTCTGGGGCAGGAATCAATGGAGATAGCTACACAACAACCAGTGTTTGGTCTAGAGATTCGAACTATGATATTTCCGCATTGATTGGATTTCGATGGACGTTTTATCAGGGTGGCGTCAATGATGCCAATGCATCCTTTGACTTTAATCAATCCAAAGCATTTGAATTTGAAGCAGAATCGTTTCGTAATCGTGCCACTGAAACCGTGAGAACAACAATCAATGCTCTTGATTCTGCAACGCTTGAGTTCATGACTGCGAAAGCAGCAGCTGATTCGTCTAAAATTGCATATATTGCAGCAGTGGCCCGAATGAATGCAGGTCTCACTGATATCACAGCACTTAATCAGTTAGCTCAACAATATCAAGACGCAATTACCTCAAAAATACTTTCGATTCAGAATTACAATACACGTCTATCAACGTTGTATCGTGAAACAGCTATTTGGCCTCAAGATGCGGAAGGAATTGCCGATCAGCTCCTGAACCAAACAGGTCTTCAATGAGTCCAGAAGAGATAAAAATCGTCGGTCTCGTTTGATGCTTTCTGCCGGGTCACCAGGGAAGGATCTCACCATTGGCATGCCAAAATGTTCCTGACGTTTCCAAGGAAAGCGCATCGATTCTTTGCAGCAGTCCTTGAACAGCGGTGTCTGGAGAAATTCCGTTGGGATTAAAGCGGATCATGCGTGTTCGAACCAATCCAGGATGCAGAATTGCTACAGCAATGCCACGCGGTTTCAGGTCAAAGGCCAGTGATTTTGCTGCACTGTTCAGAGCTGCTTTCGACATCCGATAGCCATAGGAACCACCAGACGTGTTGTCATCCATCGACGCCATCCGGCTACTCATGAGCGACAACTTGGAACCTGCCGGCATCAATTCAGATAGAGCTTGAGCCAACATCAGCGGAGCCAAAGCATTCACCTCGAACTGGCGGCGAATGGCATCAGGATCCAGCTGATCGAAAGCGATGGTCTCCAGAATTCCGGCATTGAGGATCACACCATCCAACACCGTTCCTTCAAGCCTGCGAGCCAGTTGATCGGGTGCATCCCGAGACGTTTGATCCAAACCGGCTTCAATGCGTACAGGTAGTGCCTGAAGCTCGTCTGAGGGCTCACGGCACACAGCGATCACCTGATCCCCGCGCTGCTGCAGTTGTCGACAAAACTCGAAACCGATCCCCCGGTTAGAGCCGGTGACTAGAAACGTTGACATGAATGCGTCAGGTGAAAACAACCATCCTCTCGGGTGGAGGCAAGGAGGATCCAGTGTTTTAAAGAAGGCTCAAAGAGCCATCAGTTGGATGGATCAGAACACACCTTCCGCACCCTCGCTCAAACAGCTGTTGTTACGCGGTCTTCGCATTGCAGCGAGCACGGTTGCTCTCGTGGAACTGCTGCGCAATGACTGGGCCGGAGGTGGATTGGCCACCCTGGCCTGGCTCGTGTTCACACAGGTGGAACGCCGTCAAAGCAAGCAGACGTCATGAACCAGGCCATTCCCATCCAGCAGGTGGCTGCCTTTGCTAATGCCCCATTTGAAGGCAATCCGGCTGCCATCTGCACGTTGGATGCCTGGCTACCCGACGCACTGATGCAAGCGATCGCAGCGGAAATCAACCTCTCTGAAACAGCCTTTGTGGTGGAGGCTGACGGGTGCTACAGGATTCGTTGGTTCACTCCCAGCTGCGAAGTGGATCTCTGCGGTCACGCCACGCTCGGCGCCGCCTACGTGCTGTTTCAGCAAGACCATGAATCTGATCAGATTCAGTTCGATTCCAACAGCGGAGAACTGGTCGTTGAGCGTCAGGGAGAACGTCTTACGCTCAACTTTCCAATCCAACGCGCCAAGCCCTGCGATCCACCGGAAGGGATACGCAACGCTCTGGGGGTCACCCCGTTGGCCTGCCTGCTTGGAGAAGACCTGATCGCTGTTGTCGCCGATGAATCAACGGTTCAGGGGCTGACACCAGACCTCGGAGTTGTGGCATCACTGCCCGGTCGGGGGTTGATCGTGACGGCTCAGGGCCATGAAGTGGATTTTGTCAGCCGATTTTTCGCACCGGGGATTGGGATTGATGAAGACCCCGTGACCGGATCAGCCCACTGCAGCCTCATTCCCTACTGGGCTGAGCGATTGGGACGCAGCACCCTTGATGCTCAGCAACTGTCGAAGCGGCGTGGATCCCTTCACTGCCAACTCGCTGGCGAGCGCGTGAGGATCACAGGGGGAGTGATGCCTTTTCTGAATGGTTTCATTCACCTCTCAGATGCATCACTGACGAGCTGATCCCAACTGATCACATCAGAATTTTCATGCAACGTTTGACCTGAGAGTCCATGGCTGTGTTCTTGCTCGTGCATGGTGGATCTCATGGCAGTTGGTGCTGGGACGCTTGTGCTGAAGTACTCCGGCGTGAAGGTCATCAAGCGGTGAGTTTCGATCTGCCAGGACATGGGCAAGATCCAACGCCGCGCGATCAAGTGACCTTGCAGGCTTACGGCGAAGCAATCCGCGATCAACTGGAGCGGTGCGGACCTCAACCCCCAGTGCTCGTCGGCCATTCACTGGCCGGCATCGGCATCGCTGAAGCCATGGCAACAGCGCCGATCGCTCTCGATCAGCTGGTCATGGTGGCTGCACTGGTGCTCAAGCCCGGAGAACGAGCCATCGACCGTATTCCGGAGAGCCGTCGTCCGAGCTACTTCGAACTTGCGGAGGCATCAGCCGATCAAAGTATCTCCCTGCATGCGGACGTCACACGCAAGCTGTTTTTCAACGACCTGAATGAGAGCCAAGCCGCTGCTTATCACGCCCGACTGACACCCCAGCCTCTAGGCGTGTACCTGGAAGAGAGCCCATTCGACCTGTCCACCCTCACTTGCCCCAGGCATTACCTCGCCTGCAGGGACGACCAGGCCCTAGGGCTGGAGAGCAACCTGTTGTATGCGGCGCGGTTGGGGGGCACCACACGCATCCTTGAAGCCGGTCACGATGTGATGCTGTCAGAACCCGACATGCTCGCGCAGGTGCTCATGGCTCTTCCCGGCAGAGGTTGACGTCGATGCATCCCACGTCAACCAACTCTCTCCATGGTCTGACGAGGCGGTGATCAGCCGAGATTCCATGAACACACGCATTGAACAACGCTCAGCACAAACCCATGGGGACTGAGGTCTGAGGCATCCCAAGGCATTCCCGGCCATTGCGAAAACAGCGTCAACAAAAACAGCTGCACCAGCAGAACAGATGTGATGCCCAACCAGGTGAAGCGCGTTGAAGACGTGTGCAACCAGTTCTCATACAGACGACTGAGCCGAGGCACTAGAAAATGCCCAGTCAGCTGCACGGTGATGAAATTGCTGACCAACATATTCAACGGCAGCGGGAGTGTCGCAAGGGTTGAATTGCCCAGCAAGATCAACACCATGACTGACGGATAGAGGGCCAGCCAGACCAGAAGATTCACCTTCCAGACTGGCACCTTTTCAAGCTGTCTCGCCTGAATCCACTGATCAAAAGAATCCGCCTCAAGCGTCCCTTGATAGCGGTAATCCATCAGAGTTTCGGCCTGGTGCAGCAAACGCCGCCGCTCTGGGCTGTCCAACCAATGCAAACATTGATTGAGGGTTTGAAAAACGATCCGTGTCGTGGCCAGCACATGCTGTCCATCGTCTTTGTCCTGAAATGAGATCGACTGTCCGCAGTATCCATCAAAACCACAGGCCGCCTCATTCATTTGATGCTGCAAGTGCTCAAAGGATTGCTTATTCTCAACAGGAATCACACTGTGGATGGTGTAAACGAAATCACCCGAATCGAGCCATTCCGAGTCATTCGAGAAAGCCATCGCCTTCAGTAGCGAGCCCCATCAGGGAGCAAACGAAATTCCTTCCAGACGTCTGACGCCTCACCCTGAAGAATCTGCGTGAGCTTGATTTCGCGCTTGTCTTTGGCCCGTTGCATGTCCTCATTGATCTCCTGATCGGAGAACAAATCGCTGTAATCCGACCAAGCCGCGGCATAGAAAACAGTACGGATGCCAGCCCAATACGCCGTTGCATAACACATCGGACAACACTCACAACTTGTGTACAACACACAACCACTGAGGTCCCAGGTCCCCAGCGTTTGACAAGCCGCCCGAATGGCGTTGACCTCAGCATGAGCACTGGGGTCGAGATCCCTCACAACGCTATTTCCAGCTGCGGCCAGGATCCGTCCGTCCTTGGCGATCACAGCACCGAAGGGCCCACCTGTCTTGTGCACCACGCCAGCGTCCCGCATCAGACGGATCGCTTCACGCATCAGCGCCTGATCCTGATCCGAGACCATGCTGTCGCCAACCTCTCGCCACAGAGTGGCCAAGGCCACCTAGAGCGGCAAGCGGTGGCAATCAACGCCGACGCGCCCACGACCACACAAACCAGACCATCAGTGCCAGCAGCACCCAAGGCAACAAAGCTCGCAACACCAAGACGGCTACGAGCAGCACCAGCAGGCTCACCACACCACGCTTCACCAACGCCTTGCTCTCCTCTGTCATGTATTGCCAGCGGGGGATGAGAGCCATACTCGAAAACCTAGTAAGGAACTGGAATTAAAGGATCCGTGACGACATCTATACGCTGGCAAATACGCGCAGCGCAGAAACCGCGCACAATCCACGCAACAACATGCGTAGCCCCTTTTAACAGCAGGCGAGTGGATGAGCACTACGGACAGTGCCCAAGCTCTTGGCGTTAGCTCAGCAACTGCGTAGGGTCCGTTTGCCGGGCAGCGGATTAGCTCCCGGCACCGACTTAAAGGCTTTCAAGACATTGGAGCGGGCCATCCGATGAGGGCCGGGTTTCAGTCGCAGTTCTTGCGATTGTGAAAGAGGCTGGCTTTAGCATCTCTGCTAATGACTTGAAGAAAGCTCAATCAGAAATTTCAGATGAAGAGCTGGAAAGTGCAGCCGCTGGTAATGATGCACAACGGGATAGATGGTGTTGGTTTGGTGACTCTATGTGTCAGTGAACAATTAGGCTAGCTGTGGACCAGTCTACACACTTAACACTCCTACATTGACGCGGCTTATTTCTGCAGTGACACCCAAAAGCCCACACACCTGCCTCCTAGAAATGGCACGATTGAGCGCAGTAAGTATTAGCCAAAGTCACTGCAGCTATCCGTTGCTATGACCAGCCTGTAGCTTCACGCCCTCCAATGTCAGAAGAGCAACTCAAAGCCTTTCTAGAGAAGGTCAAAGGCGATACCAGCCTTCAGGAAAAGCTCAATGGAGATGCAGATGCTGTTATGGAGATTGCAAAAGAAGCAGGGTTTTCAATTACCGCAGAAGATATTCAATTAATGCAATCGGCAAATGAAGTGTCAGATGAGGAGCTGGAAGGTGCAGCTGGCGGAGGTACGAGAGCGGATGATAGGAGCTGGTGTTGTGCGCCTTGGTAGGTGTTACCTGTTAAGCCCACGCCCTCAAAGCCCCTGCATTGACAGGGGTTTTTCATTGCTTCAATAATCTGACTAACCCCATCAATCAGCCTTCAATACCTGGCACCATCGCCCGCACATTAAGCGGGTTTTTTTAGCTCAAGACATCGCTGCCGACCGTTGCTATGAGCAGGCTGAAGCTCCACACCCTCCAATGTCTAAAGAGCAACTCAAGGCGTTCCTGGAGAAGGTCAAAGGCGACACCAGCCTTCAAGACAAACTCAAAGCAGCTCAGTCACCTGAACAAGTTGTAGGCATTGCTGAAGAGCACGGTCACGACTTTGGCACCGAGCACATCAGCGAACTCAGTGAAGAAGAGCTTGAAGGCGTGTCTGGTGGCACATTTATAGCTCCCACACAGTTCTGCTGATAACCCATGACGTGAAGCAGTGAGCGGTTGCCGGCAAGCAACTCATTTCTTTGCTGGGGGAAGCGCGTGACGAGCCCTGGGGGCGTTGCCCTGGGATGCGTCCATGCGCAAGTGGCTT
>CEPB01019463.1_pt1 | contig 14838 bp, 11 predicted proteins | sample 530611 | NCBI WGS metagenome assembly CEPB01 (sample SAMEA2620672, study PRJEB7988) | marine metagenome | isolation source: saline water (ENVO:00002010), including
TTTAGAAATGTTCACTTTTAATTAGAAGGAATTTGAGAAAGACTAATATCGAGACAAAGACCACGTAATTCACATACTAATACTTTAAATGATTCAGGAACACCTGGTTTTGGTAGTAAATTTCCACGAATAATCGACATAAAAGCAAGATTACGACCACGCATATCGTCGGACTTGATTGTTAATAATTCTTGTAATGTATATGCTGCACCAAATCCTTCAAGTGCCCAAACTTCCATTTCTCCTAAACGTTGGCCACCATGTTTTGAACGACCACCTAATGGTTGCTGTGTCACAAGTGAATAAGGGCCAGTTGAACGAGCATGGATTTTATCGTCTACTAAGTGAACTAATTTTAAGATATATGGATATCCTACAGTAACAGGTTGGTCAAATGGGTAACCTGTTCGACCATCAAATAAGATACTTTTCCCTGGTGACTCAGGGCGGAATACCCATTTTTGATTTGTTGCACAACGAGCTTTATATAATTGCTGATAGACAAATCCACGGGATACTTCATCACCGTGCATTTCATCAAACGGTAAAACTTTATAATTTTGCTCTAAAGTATGAGCTGCTAACCCAAGAAGACATTCAAAAATTTGACCCACATTCATACGAGAAGGTACACCTAATGGATTTAAGACCATATCTACAGGTGTTCCATTTTGTAAGAATGGCATATCTTGGCGAGGTAAAATATTTGAAATAATTCCCTTGTTTCCATGGCGACCTGCAATTTTATCACCAACTTGAACTTTACGCTTTTGTACTAAGAAAATATGTACCGAACCAACAGATTCATATGAATCTAATTCTTCGTTATATTTAGTTTTTTCAAATAATGTTCGACATTCTAATACGCGACCTGTCACCCCACTTGGGACCACCAATGGAGTATCTTTTACATCACGTGTTGCTCCTCCAAAAATAGCACGAAGTAAACGACCTTCTGGAGTATTCTCAGATTCTTGTTGTGGCGAAACTTTTCCAACAAGAATATCACCTGGTTCAACCCATGTTCCAACTTTAATAACCCCAAATTGATCAAGATGGGTATTTTTTTCAACTTTAGAGGTGATATATTCTTGACCATCACGTGTACGGGAAGTTGAAATATCATAACGTTCAATATGAACAGATGTAAAAACATCATCAAACACTAAACGTTCACTTACTAAAACAGCATCCTCAAAGTTATATCCTTCCCACGGCATATAGGCCACAAGAAGATTCTTTCCAAGGGCTAACTCGCCAGCCACCGTCGATGCAGTATCAGCTAAACATTCACCAGCATGAACCCAAGTATTTGGTACAACACTTGGACGTTGATGCATACATGTATCTTGGTTTGAGCGTTGATATGTTGTAAGTGAAATTGTTTCACGTTTAAAAGTAGGTTCATTTACAAATTGACCCACTGCTGATTTTTCAGTTAATACATCAATACGTTGTGCATCTGCATATAAGACATATCCACTCTTACGAATACGTGCAACTGCTCCCGAATCATGTGTAACACGAGCTTCTAATCCAGTTCCAACAAAAGCACGTTGTGGTGTTAAAAGAGAAACAGCTTGACGTTGCATATTTGAACCCATTAATGCACGGTTTGCATCATCATGCTCCAAAAATGGGATCAATGCTGTAGCAATTGACATAAATTGAATTGGACATAATCCTAAGAAAGTAATTTCACTTGGATCAGTTTCAATAAATTCACGGCGTGTACGAGCGGGAACACGAGCTGCTGTCATTTGTGTATCCGCTGCTGCAACAATGACTTTATCCTCAGACGAAGCATTCAATAAGAAAAAACCATCATCCTGATCAGCTTTTTCTGATTCCATAAGAATATATGGACTTTCTAAAAAGCCATCAGAATTAACACGCGCATATGCCGCAATAGAACCGACTAATCCAGCATTTTTCCCTTCGGGGGTTTCAATTGGACAAATACGACCATAATAACTTGGATGAATACCGCGAACAATCAGACCCGCACGATCACGGTGTAAACCACCAGGCCCTAATGAACTTAAACGACGTTTATGGGTAATTTCTGCTAATGGATTTGTCTGATCCATAAACTGTGATAATTGGTTGGAGCCAAAAAATTCTTTGAAAACAGATCCAACAATTTGTGTTCGGATAAGTGATGGAAGAGCAACACCCAAACGTTTTTGTCGTAATAGTGTTTCATCACTAATACGTGTGTGTACACTACGCTCTAAACGATTTAATCCTAATCGAAATTGTGTTTGAATTAGCTCTCCAGCTAAACGTGCACGACGGTTTTTTAAATGATCAATGTCATCTAAAAATTGGCTTTCTCCATTACTTACACGAAGAAGATAATCTACACCTGCAAGAACATCCTCTGGCATTAAAGTTAAAGAAGGAAGATTATGACGCATACGTAATTTACGATTAATACGTTTACGGCCAACCTCACTTAAGCTATAACGTCGAGCATGAAAAAAATGAGTAAATAAAAACTTCTTTGCTTTTAAAACACTTCCAGCACGATGTGGGAACATTAATGCAGTCATCATAACCATGGCATCTTCACAAGATTTTGGCTTTAAAAGAGATTCAGTAAATACTAATGCATTTGGATCACTTACAACTGCACAAACTTGTTTAAAATTAAAACCAAGTGCTGCTAATAGAAGGGTAACAGGTAATTTACGTAAATTATCAATACACGCATAAACTTCAGGATTACGTGGTACTGTTTCAAGACGAAGCCACGAACCATAAGAAGATAAAAAACTTACTAAATGTGAACGACGATTCTTTTGATCAAACTGTGCTTTAATATATACCCCTGGACAACGCACAATTTGGTGAACAATGACACGCGGTGATCCATTAATAATAAATGTTCCATGCTCGGTCATTAATGGAAGATCACAGAAGGTTACTGGTAACACACAACTCACATCTAAACTTTGTGAAGAAATATGAACAGGTACCACAAGCTGACTACTATATGTTTCCATATTATGAATCGCCTCTTGCGGTGTATAACTTGGTGCCTTTAAATAAAAATCTTGAGCTAAAAAAGATACAGAAATATAACGGTTCGTCGGTTGTCGGATACTTATTCCTAACGAATTTCCAATAATTGGAGAAACAAATTCAAGTTCGCGACGAATCCCAGTCTCTAAAAAAAGACGAAAACTTTTCCGTTGTGCATCAAGAAAATCAGGGATGGCCACTTTTTGACGAAACAAAATCATATAGATATGAATAAATGATTGATTATAAATCGAGAAATTTATTTTAATGCTATTTGAAAATAACCAGGTCTAAAATGCAGAGTTGATAAACAGACCAAAATGTTGTAATCTATAGAGTATAAAATTGAGTTACAAAAAATGGCGGTGTAGCCAAGTGGTAAGGCAGAGGACTGCAAATCCTTTATCCCCCAGTTCGAATCTGGGCACCGCCTAAAAAAGATAAGTATATATAGTTAAATTTCTTCGGATTCAGAAGAAAAAATAAGTATTAATTAATACCCTCTAAGACAATTTAGAGGTTTATTATTGATAATAATTGTCGTAAATATTAAAAAATTAAGTCTTTGTTACATGTTACGGAGGCCTACAATTGTCCAAAAAAATATTTATAAGTGCTGCTTCTTTTCAGCCCTGACACAGTTCAAAATCTTTTTCCGACAAAAGTAGGACTACTCTAAGTATATTTTTTTGTGGATATAAAAGCAAGTTCTTTATTCACACAGAAAAATAAGTATTTATAATATCTGCATATATTTGGATTGAGAACCAATAGAAAGTTGGAAAACAATCACAAATATAAAAGCAGAATTATAAAAATGGTCGGACTAAAATTACTCAATAATTGTTGATACTACACCTGCACCAACAGTACGTCCACCTTCACGAATTGCAAAACGCATTCCGTTTTCAATTGCAATTGGCTGAATAAGCTCTACAATCATTTTTACACGGTCACCAGGCATTACCATAGTTGCCTCATCACCCTCATCAGTTTTGAATGATTCAATTTTTCCTGTTACATCAGTTGTACGAACATAGAATTGAGGACGGTATCCTGGGAAGAATGGAGTGTGTCGTCCACCCTCTTCTTTTGTAAGAACGTATACTTGAGATTCAAATTTTGTGTGTGGCTTAATTGTCCCTGTTTTTGCAAGTACCATTCCACGCTCAATCTCATCTTTTTGCACTCCACGAAGAAGTACTCCAACGTTATCTCCCGCTACACTTTCATCAAGAGTCTTTTGGAACATCTCAAGACCTGTAACAGTTACTTCACGTGTATCACCAAGACCTACGATCTCTACTACATCTCCAACTTTAACTGTCCCACGCTCAACACGTCCAGTTGCTACTGTACCACGACCAGTAATTGAGAATACATCTTCAACAGCCATAAGGAATGTCTTTTCTGTATCACGCTCAGGTGTAGGAATGTACTGGTCTACCTGTTCCATTAAGTTGAAAATCTTATCTACCCACTTGTTCTCACCAGCAGCAATAGCTGAGTTTTCTGTTAATGCTTCTAATGCAAGAAGTGCAGATCCAGCTACTACTGGAATATCATCACCAGGGAATTCGTAGCTGCTAAGTGTATCACGTACTTCAAGCTCTACGAGCTCAAGAAGTTCATCATCATCAACTTGGTCTTCTTTGTTAAGGAACACAACCATGTTAGGTACTCCAACTTGCTTCGCAAGAAGGATGTGCTCTTTAGTTTGTGGCATTGGTCCGTCAGCACCTGATACTACAAGAATTGCACCATCCATTTGCGCAGCACCTGTAATCATGTTTTTAACATAGTCAGCGTGACCTGGACAGTCTACGTGTGCATAGTGGCGAGTTTCTGTTTCATACTCTACGTGTGCAGTGTTAATAGTAATTCCACGTGCTTTTTCTTCCGGAGCTGAGTCAATATCAGCATATCCTTTACCACCTTGCTTTCCACCAGATGCAGACATTGCCATAGTAATTGCTGCAGTAAGAGTTGTCTTTCCGTGGTCAACGTGACCAATTGTTCCAATATTTACGTGTGGTTTTGTACGTTCAAACTTTTCGCGTGCCATAATTTAAAATAAGTTAAAATCAATTTGATTTTGGCTAAAAATATTCAGATTTCTATAATTAGAATCGGAAATGTGCAAAAGCTTTATTTGCTTCTGCCATACGGTGAGTATCTTCACGCTTACGGATAGCCCCACCTGTATTATTTGCTGCATCCATAATTTCTGCAGCGAGCTTTACTACCATACTACGTCCAGAACGTGCACGTGCAGCAACAAGAAGCCAACGAAGAGCAAGAGCTGTTCCACGATCAGACTTAACTTCAAGTGGTACTTGAAGTACAGCTCCACCTACACGGCGAGATTTTACTTCAACTTTTGGTGTAATGTTTAAAACAGCCTGACGAAGTACCTCAAGTGGATCTTGTGATGTTGTTTCTGAAATATGAGTCATTGCTTCGTAAAAAATACGGTATGCAACACTTTTTTTACCTTTCTTTAAAAGGTGGCTTACTAAAAGACTTACTAAGCGGCTTTGATATACTGGATCCGGCGCAACCGGACGCTTTTTTGCAACTTTTCTACGAGACATAAGGTCAATTAAACGTTTAAATATTAACTAGAAGAAAAACGAAAAAGATACTATTTATCCTTTTGGACGTTTTACTCCATACTTTGAACGGCCTTGTAAACGACCTTTTACACCTGCAGTATCAAGTGAACCACGAACGATATGATAACGTACTCCTGGTAAGTCTTTTACACGACCACCACGTACTAATACTACAGAGTGTTCTTGAAGGTTGTGTCCAATTCCTGGAATATATGCTGTTACTTCGATCCCAGTTGTTAAACGAACACGGGCTACTTTACGAAGTGCAGAATTTGGTTTTTTTGGTGTTGTTGTATAAACACGTGTACAAATACCACGACGTTGCGGACATGATTGTAACGCTGGTGATTTTGTCTTCTTTTCGATTTTGATTCGCTGTGAGCGAATTAACTGTTGAATCGTTGGCATAACTAAAATTATTCTTTATAAAGAAATTGTAAAAATCCTAAAATACGAGCTTGCTTTACTGCTTTAGCAAGTTGACGTTGCTGTTTTGCAGTTACACCCGTTAAACGACGTGGTAAAATTTTACCTTGTTCCGTAATAAAACGGCGGAGAAGATCAACATTTTTGTAATTAATGATCTCGCCAGCGTTAATTGGAGACGTGCGTTGACGTGAAAAATTCATAGATAATTTAAACTAAAAAATAAACAATTGTATTTTTTAATACTTATATAAATAATTTATTCCAAACTTTAAAGAAATTGAAATAAATGAATAACAGTTTTTCTGTATTCAAAAATATAACTATAAGAAAAATACAAGCACAAGGAACACTTTGCCTACTTACACAAAACAAATAAGCAGATATGTGCAAGGAACATCCTTTATATGTACTACTCAACAAGCAAAACTCTAATATAATTAAAGCTTTTGCATTAAATTGAAGCATATATATCACGGAATTGCAAGAAGGATTCTAAGAACAAAAAAATAAACGTATATTATGCTGAAAAATAATGCAATAAAGTACAATATAGTTGAAAAACTTTTGAATCTTTTAAACTTATATATTAAATACCCCCAAGGGAATTCGAATCCCTGTTACTTCCGTGAAAGGGAAATGTCCTAGGCCTCTAGACGATGGGGGCAAATGGAAAAGACCACTATTATTCCTTATTATAAAACGGGGCTTTTACAAATGTCAATTAATTTTTTCTGTTTAAAGAAAAACAGATTTTTTGTGAGAAAAACTAACTAATCAACTTGTCTTAGAGAGGACTCGAACCTCCACGCATAAAGCACTAGCTCCTAAGGCTAGCGTGTCTACCATTCCACCACTAAGACTCAAGGTAGTATAAAGATATATATTCTAAGTATACTTTAACGACCTGTTGTTTGTAACCAGTTTTGGGCTTCACTATAATTTAATGGAGCTAAGCGAATTGCTTCTTTCCAATATTCAGCAGCTTTTCCAAATAAAGTTTCTGAATCAGGAATATTTCCTGCTTCAAGGGCTTGCTCACCTCGATAATGATAAATTACAGCAATATTGTTTAAAGCTTGTGGAAGTGCTGGATTTCGATCAAGAGCTTGATAATAATACTCAAGTGCTTTTGTATGCTCCCCATTACTTGTATGAATTAAACCAATATTATAAAAAATATAGCTACGGTCATACGGATCCACTTCTAAACGCATAGCCTGATAGTAATTTTGTAATGCTTCCGCATACTCCCCTTCGGCTTGTGCAGACATGCCATCACGGTAATAAACAAAAGCTTCTTTTTCATTACGAGTTGTAGGCAACACCTTTAATAAAATATCAGCGACAACAGTAAAGGTCTTATCAATAAAGTTATCGTTTCGTTGAGAACGTGGCATAAATCGTAAAAATCTATATATTAAACTGAATAAAATTCAGGAATAATACTATTATTATATATTAATAGTATAGCTCTAAAAGAAAGAAATACAAAATGTAATCTGCTAATAAAACTATATAAAATATTCTCTTAGAATTTTTAGATTTTAAGGAATAGAAAGATACTATTAAAATACTACTATAATATAGTACTATGTTACTACAAGAATAAAAAAATCATTAGTAAAATTTAGGAGACAGCATAATGGCTCGATACCGTGGACCACGCGTAAAAATTGTACGACGACTTGGAGAACTTCCAGGATTAACAACAAAAGTACCAAACCGTACATATGGACCAGGACAACATGGTCAAGCTACTTCAACAGGAAAACTTACACAATTCCGTGTACGTTTACAAGAAAAGCAAAAATTACGTTACAATTACGGAATTTCTGAAAAACAACTCTTATCATATGTGCGCCGTGCACGTCGTGCAAAAGGACCAACAGGAGAAGTATTACTTCAAATGTTAGAAATGCGTTTAGATAGTATTGTCTACCGCCTTGGATTTGCTCCAACAATTCGTGCAGCACGTCAATATGTTTCACATGGTTTAATCACTGTAAATGGACAAACAGTAAATATCCCAAGTTATAACTGTTTACCAGGTGAGACAATTGCAAGTACATCTAACCCAGTAGTTGAAAACTGTAAAACATTCGGTGGCGCAATTCCATCACATTTAACAGTGGATACAGCAAAAACAACAGGAAAAATCCAACGTGTAATTACACGTTCGCAAATTGCATTAACAGTAAATGAACTCCTTATTATTGAGTTCTATTCACGTAAAGGATAAAATTTATTTTCTTTATTTCGACAAAATATTGTTTCTTCAATTTATGAACTATAGGTTGGAGATGCTATATTTTTCATGGTATAATACAAATAAAATAAATCTTCTTTTTATGTAAGAAAACTATATGGAAGCTAGTCTTTAATTTTGCTTCCATATAGTTAAGTTTATTTAATCCTCATGCTCCTCAAATGGGTCACGAAGATCTTTTGATGGTGGACCAAAACCAATGTAGATTGAGTAGCCTGTCACACTAATCAATAAACACCAAAGAAAAACGGCGTAAAAAAATGCTGGAGTTTCCATAATTAGGTTGAACGTTAAATTTTGATATAGTTTAAAGTAGAAAGTAAAAAAACACAAATGAATGTAAGAAATTTATTAATATGAGCAACGAAACTAAACTTGCTGGAACAGGAAAAGTAACAGCTTTAGGAACAGCATTACGCCCACTTAACTCTGAGTATGGGAAAGTAGCACCAGGATGGGGAACAACAGTAGTAATGGCAGTATTCATTGGATTATTTGCTGTTTTCCTCGTAATTCTCCTTGAAATTTACAACCGTTCATTACTTCTTGATGAAGTTGAAATGAGCTGGCTTTCAAGTACTGGATACTAAATACAAACTTTACCTAGACTGACACAATCTTAATTTAAGCAATTGGTCACATATAACGGTGTCACAATATTGTGACACCAAAATAATAGATATCCATTTCGGATAGGATTCGAACCTACACAGAACAACTTAGAAGGTTGTTGCCCATCCCTTAGGCGACCGAAACATAATACAAAGAAAAATGAGTACTCATAGTTTACGAGTTTAAAATATTGAATATTAAAATACAAGCCCCCTGTCGGAATTGAACCGACGACCCTCGCATTACAAATACGATGCTCTAGCCGCTGAGCTAAGGAGGCATTTTTGTAAGAGTATAAAAGATTTACCTCAGAGATGCAAGTAGCATTATTTAAATACCATGCAAAAGAATCATTAGACAAACTCAGATACATATGTTATATTCTGACTAATAATGAGGGTAAATCCAATACTAATTATTTGATATAACCTTAGTTGTTTTAATAAACATTCTATTCCTCAGTAGCTCAGTGGTAGAGCGATCGGCTGTTAACCGATTGGTCACAGGTTCAAATCCTGTCTGGGGAGAACAAACTTAAGGTTAACTCAATTAAGTGAATATTTGTATATAATTATATTTTGATTTAGTATTTGAATAAATATACATATAATATATATTTAATAGTAGGATAATTCATCAAGAAGACTGGTGAGGGAACAAAAATTTGTCTCGAAAATACCATATAAAATAAGTAATAAAAAAGATAAACAAATGAATAAAAGACAAGCCTTGTATTTGAAAGAACGAATACAAATATTTTATACAACCAAGTTTTTTAAAATAACGCGATCAAATATTCTAATTTTTTCAATTTAACTCCCGTTAATTAAATTTTACTTCAATAGATAATTTGTCTTATGACGCTACAAAATATTAATAATACATATCCAAATTCACAAGAAAAATCGTTAAATGGGGTATTGAATATAAATAATACACCCGAACCCAATACTGAAGCACTTGAACTGTTTTTTTTATACATGGAAGATGACTTAGCTCCGTTAGAAGTTCCCTTTGTACCTCGTAAAGAACATGAGACAAGTAAACTTGCATTAAATTTTCGAACATCACCAAAAAAGTTCAAACGTTATAAATCAGCTTCTAAATATAAAAACTATTGTAACACTATTAAAAATGCCTACCCAAAGCTCTGGCAGGACTTACGTGATACATATATAACCTTCGATTCATTAAATCCAACATTTGTTAATTCAGAGGAAAGTCCTATTCCTCAATCAATTAAATTATCATTATTGAATATTGGTTACACTACAGAAATGGGAGTAATTGCAACTCAATACTTTGGACGTACTTTAGCAAAACCAGTAGTCTATATCACATCGGGAATAGCTGCGCCAGTCGTACTCGCTTGTGGAACTACAATTAGAACCGTAGTTGTAATCTATGAATTTATTCGATATCAAGTTATTAACCCTTTACTTGGACCTATTCTAGTCCCATTATTTGGAGATGAATGGACTCAAGGACGAGCTGCACTAGAGCAATGGCTAGAGAAGCAACGTGGCGTATTGGGTCGTCATCGTGGAAATACTTATATTTCAGCGTTTATAAATCGTTGTCAATATTTTATTGGATACTTTATTGCTCACCAATTCTATTTTTTTGACCAATTTATTAAGAGTAGTTTTACAATTCGACGTGTAATTCAATCAGGACTTCCAATTAGTATTTTAGGTTTTATTGCTTATAAAAATACTCAATCACCAAAAAAAGTACCAAACCAAGCTATATCTACAATTGCTAGTAGCTTAAATAGTCATGAATTTGAACAACCCCGTCTTAGTACTCGTCTCCAATTTGACGATGAATTTGGAGTACTTCCAAAACGTGAACTTTACCGTACAGGAGATGGATTTTTATTTGGGCGAGTTAATTATACTCTTCGTGAATTTAGTGGGGGAGAATATGTAAACGCCCCAAAAACGCAATTAGAAAATATTATTCACCCTCGTGAACTTATCCGTATTAGTCAAGAAGAGCCAAGTACTATTGCAAAACACAATATTCAATTTTTTGGAGACGATGAGGCCACTCAGGAATATTTTGGTGACACGGATATTCACATTAACTATGGGTCAATTCATAAAATTGGACTTTATCAATGGGATCCAGAAGAAGCCGATGCAATTCCATTAATTCAAGATGAAGAAGGTCAACTTACTTCTGAATTTGAATTTGGTCCGCAACCAGTGCATGGCTATAAAAAGTTACAAAAAAATGATAATAAAATACTAAAAAATTACGTACGATATAAAACTCGTCGTACGAATCGAGAATATCGTGAGGAAATTAAAAAAGAGGAAAAGAAAAAACTAAACAAACGTAAGGAAATTTTACGTCCTACTATTAAAAAATCTTATGAAAAACTAGATAAAAAAATTCGCAAATTATATGAAATGTATAGACCTACTGATTTAGTAGAAAAAAGTGAAAATAAAACACAACTAGTCAATACATATAATAAGGATAAATTAGCATTATTAGATTCTCCAATCTATAACTCTTCTTGGGACAAAGAATATACAGAATCTTATAATCGAAATATTGGTATGGATCAAATTATGGTAGATCCAGAAATTAATCCATTGCAATATAAACCCGAACAGCGACCACAACGCTTAACATTTTCACCATTTGGGGTGGAATCACGCTTTTGCTCTGCATTTGATATCAGTGCGACTCAGCCAGAAAATGTAAAACCAACTATTGATAAAAAAACAACAAATCTTTTTCACTATTGCTTCAGAAACATGAGCGATCTTACAGAAGCTGTTGGAGTTAGTCCATTTCACGGTGCAAGTGATATGCGATTTTGGTACCAAAAATTCTTAGCTACAGAAACTGATATTAGTGCCAAATATCCATTTCTTTTCCAACCAAATGAAGAAGAAAATGAAAATATAGAGGAGGATAGTGATGAGCTATCCAATGAACTTCCAGCTGTTGAAGGACAAGGGCTTATTGAACAAAGTTTAACGGCTGAACTTGAAAGAGTAGCCTCTAACGAAATTAAACCTGATCAACTAATTAATGAGAGTGATCTTATTGATGAAGACGTGGAAGTCGAAGAAGGAGAATTTGACGGAAATCAATTTGAAGAAGAGGAAAATAGTTTCATTGAAGAAACTGAAGACCTGAACACTAGTCATAATCAAACTTTCAACGATGATGATATAGAGGATTTCAATGGATTTGAATACTTCCAAGATAAAGCGAAAAAAGAAAATCCACAGCAAACTCAACCATTATGGTTTCGAGAAGGAAATCTTTTCCTTAATCAATATGAAAGTAATCCGTGGAATTTAAATCCTTGGCAAACAATGGGGTATATCATTACATCACATATTATTTTTGCAGGTTTAGTTGAAACATGCTTAAAATTAGAAAGTGAGGGAGTACGTCTTCAACTTGTTCAAGCACCAACTGTACACCGTACAATTGAACACATCGCACGAATGCCAGAAGCTGTTCGTATGAGCCAATATGTTGGCGAAACAATTCGTACAGTTTCTGTACGTAAGCTTTTATTAGCATTCCAAGCAAAACGTGGGGTTCAATTATATGGACAAGGATTCTTCGGGAATATGTGGGTTACAACAATTAAACCATTACTCGCATCAGAAACAATTCGTTCACTTCGTGACTTAACAGCACCGATTCGTCACAATTTTGTAGACAGAAACCCAGTTCGTCCGGGCGAGCTATTAATCCCAACAAAAGGATCAAATAGACCACAAAAAAATTTACCTCACAAATTAGGACTTCCTGACTCACTAACACCTGATATTAAAGGAAGATATTTCCACTTTGATAAGGTAATTAATAAACTAGAAAATTATATCGGTCCAACAATCAGTAATGGAAAACCAATTACACCAACTCTTTTAACAAAACGTCAAAAAACAGTTAATCGTTTAGGTGGTGAAAAGATGATTATGAAGGGTCTTGAATTTGGGCTACGAGTACAAGATGAGGTTAATAATTTCCCATTAGTGCCATTAATCACACCTGGACCTTACCGCATGAACCGTTTACCAAAAGGACTGATTCTCCTTGGTGACTCTGGAAATGGACGTGCTTATTTTGTTCGTGCTCTTGCAACAGAGGCTAGACTTCCTTTATTAATTACAGAAAGTAACAGATACCTTCATCCTAAATTTGGGCTTGTTCGATTAAAAACTCTTTTTAAACGTGCACGAGATAAAGCTCCAAGTATCCTTTTCATTAGTGATCTGGACTTTATGACTCGACACCGTGAACGTTACCCAAGTTTTGGTTCAGTTCGAGCAACTACCCACTTACTGATGGCTATGGATGGATTTTCTAGTGGAGAGACACATACAGCCTCAGAACGAAATATCTTTGTACTGGGAAGTATGGAAACAACAGCGATGATGGATGATGCATGTCTCCGATCAGGACGTTTTGAATGGGTATTACGTTTTTATTACCCACCAGTAAAGGAACGTCAACAAATGTTAAAAGTACATAGTAAAAATTCTATTGTAAATACAACATTCGGTGTAGATTGGGAATATTATGCAAAAATGACATATGGGTTTAGTTGTTTAGATATTCGTTCTCTTATTAATACATCAGCAATGTATGCTTTAAAAACTTATTCAACTGCGCATACAAGTGATACTGTTGCTTATGCATTAGGGTGTGTAAATCATATGCATGATTTAAATGGGGCTACTTTTATTGAACCTGTAACACTCGGCTTCTTTGAACAATCAGATTTTGCTCGACGACGTGACCAAGCAACCCAATATGCACCATTTTTTACACAAACCGGTCATGTACCAATGTATAAAAAACTAACAAACTTATTTTGTCTATTAACTGAAACGGAAGGAGAAACATTAAAGAAACGTTGGAACAATTCAATTCTTGAGCAAGATAAAATTGCAAACTATAAAGCAAACTCACCAGTTGGGATTGAAGAAGGTCTTATTTGTTTCCTTTGTGAAGGCCTTTTCCTTTATAACACGCAAAAAGCAATTGGGTCATATCCAGTTGTAGCTTTTAATACATATTGTTCACCAGTATTCGAGAAAACACATGCTTTTGTAAAGACGCATATCTCACGATATGCAATGGAACGTTGCTTAACACCTCAATTATTTATTACAGAATTTGATATTTGGCGTCATAAACATCCAACAGAATGGAAACCAACAGGTCGTCTCAGCGAGACATCAATTTCAACACGTAGTCAAACAACAGCAATGTGGCGTAGTACACGATTCAAAAAGTCGTATTCAATTATTGGAGGACTCACTGAATTAGAACATGAATTCCTTTTTGGAGTTTCGCCGATTGCAAATAAAATTAAAAACCGTATGAGTTTTATTGGAACAAAACGTATTGAATCATATTCTTGTGATTCAGCTGTTTTTGGAACTTTTGAAACAAATAGTGATCTTTCATTTAAATGCCGTAAAGATACAACATCACGTCGTGTAGACCAATTTTCATCTGAATTACTTGGACGATTCCAAAAACAGCGTCGTTCAGATAAAACGAAATTACAAAAAGTTTTATAATAAACTATTAAAACTGTGTGAAATTTTCATGGAAATTTCATATCTACTATTTTTTGAAAAAGGAGCTTAGCTTTTTTTTCTAATATTTGACATATTTTTTTGCATTTATTAGGTGCAACGATATAATATAAACGAGTCTCGTGCAGATAGGTTAAATCTTAACTTAATGTACGGGCTTTTACAGAAATGTTGAAGGAGTACCATATGTCAGGTTCTACAGGAGAGCGTCCTTTCAGTGACATCATTACAAGTATCCGTTACTGGGTGATTCACAGCGTTACAATTCCATCTTTATTTATTGCAGGATGGCTTTTTGTAA
>CEPB01028830.1_pt1 | contig 14801 bp, 16 predicted proteins | sample 530611 | NCBI WGS metagenome assembly CEPB01 (sample SAMEA2620672, study PRJEB7988) | marine metagenome | isolation source: saline water (ENVO:00002010), including
ATTTTGAGCAATACTTGATCCAATAATCAACACTTCATCATTGTTCTCAGTTGATAAACAATCTTCAAGCAACTCAGTATTTATAATCTCAAAAAAACAATCTCTATTGATTTGAAAATCTGTATCGTAAATAAAGTTTTTCTCCATGTTGCTTTGAGTTTTAATTGGAAATAATGATGAACTTAAAATTAACAAACCAACAAATATTGATGACGATATTATTAGAAATTTTTTATTAGATACATTATTATTTTGTCTAAATGGCTCCTCAATAAATTTCCACATAAAATATCCAATTATTACTGAAACTACTATTAATAAATATGGGAGTACATCTAAAGAGTTTAAAATTTTAAGTTCAAAATCAAAATAATTTCTTATAACAAATAAAGGGAAGTGAATTAAATAAAGACTGTAGCTTATTTTTCCTAAAATATACATTGATTTTGAATTACTTAGAAAATTTTCATCTTTAATTGTCGACGAAACAATTATTAAACCTGTACCCAAAATAGTTGGAAGAGTAAATATGCCGGGATGGCGGAAAGTATCATCGATAAAACTAAAAGATATTAATACTAAAGCAACACCCGTTAATAAAACATATTGAGTTTTAATTTTTTTGAATATGTTTAATTTAAAAAAACATAGAATACTACCAAACATCAGTTCCCACAGGCGAGTATGTAGCCAATAAAAATTTGTAACCTCAATACAATTAGTAGTGGGACAATCTATTGGTACGTGATAAAAATCAAATAAATTATATAAAAAGCTTAAAATTATTACCAACGATATAAATTGCTTTAAATATCTCTTTAATAATTTATTTTTAAAAACTATGAAAAGAAGTATCGGAAACAATAAATAAAATTGTTCTTCAACCCCAAGTGACCACAGGTGTGATAAAGAAAGTATGTCAGTAGATGGAGAGAAATAATCAGTATTATTCCAAAAGTATATATTTCCAGTAAAGGTTAACACGTAGACAATTGAATTTTTGAATTGTTCAAAATCAGATGGTAGGAGTAGGAAATAATTTAGTACATACGTAAAGAATAAGGAAGCAAATAGAGCAGGTAATAGTCTTCTTGCCCTTCTTATATAGAAGTCTTTAAAAAAAAATGTCTGGGTTGTAAGTTTTGACAAAATAATGTTACCAATTAAGTAACCACTAATAACAAAAAAGACATCTACTCCTAGGTAACCTCCTTTGAAAAAATCAAATTTTGCGTGGTATAGCAAAACACCCAAGATTGAGATTCCTCTCAAAGATGTAATAGTTTTTGAATATTTAATTTTTGTAATTTCAAACATTTAATTAATTTTATACTGAATATCTAAAATTTTGTTAGTAGTTTGACTTTGATAATGATTGCCTTAATAGTTTTTACAATATAAATAATGCTATGGTTTATTTATATAAAATGAAAATATATCTATTAAATCTATTACGCAATTTGTCTCCAAAATTATTTTTGTTTTTGAAATTTTATATTTTAAAATCTAAAAAGTCTGACATTAACGAGCATCTGGGAGTTTTATCAACATATGCAAGTAAATGTGAATCTATATTTGAGACAGGTGTTAGAGGTGTAGTGTCGTCTTGGGCATTACTACACGGTTTAAGTAAAAATAATAAAGACAGTAAAAGTATCTTTCTTAATGACATTGTTGATGTAAACATTGATAGTATTTCCAAAGTTGCTAGCAAATTATCAATTAATTTTAAATTTAAAAAAATGAGTAATTTAGATTTAGAATTTGACCCTGATGAGTCTTTTGACTTGACTTTTATTGATACATTACACGTATATGGCCAATTAAAAAGAGAGTTAAATAAATTTGCTATCCTAACAAATAAGTATTTGATTCTTCATGACACAACTATTGACGGTGAGTTTGGTGAGGTAAATAGATATAACTTTGATGCTGAAAAAATTAGCAAAGAAACAAATATACCCATTAATGAGTTGTTAGTTGGATTGTGGCCAGCAGTAGTAGAATTCATTGATGAAAATCCTGAATGGGAAATTTTACATCGCTTCACTCATAACAATGGATTAACTATATTAAAAAAAAATACCAGAAACTAATAATCTTTGGTATTAAGTAGAAATTTATAAATATTAGATTTGCCGTTACTTTGATACCAAACTTGTAATTCATCATTTAAATTTTGTAGATCGTCCAAATTATTTTCTAAAACATTCATTTTTGACATTTTCTTCATAATTTTTTTAACCGGCCTAGAGTGTGAGCTGCTGGTAAGCCTTTCTACCGAATCTATATTTTCATCACTAAGAATAATATTTTCAAAAATATCATTAATTCTAATTTGTAATTCAACAGGATAATTAGTCATTATTGTGCTTGGCTTTTTTTCAATTCCTGGAAAATATGGCAAACACCCCGCAGCAATTATTTCATAATGTCTCAAACAGTCCCACCCACCCTTTTTAGTTGTAGTACCAAAGATTGAGTTGGCATACTGCTTGTAATAGTTCTCTTCATCAAAAATATAGCTATTTGAAAATCTTGGATCCATTGGAGCCAATATATTTAATTTCTTTTTAATATCTGTAATTTTAAAATTATCAAAATGCTCTGGAAATGAGAAAGATATTGGATAAGCAGTATTTGTATTTTTTGAAATCAATTCTCTTTTATAATATCTAAAATTACTTGATACATTATTAAGAACAGTATTGTCGTCTTCACCATCAACAGTAATAATCTTTTTACTATCAACATACTTTCCAATCTCTTTCAAATATTTTTCAACTATGCTACTTCCAGCGAATGTTCTTCTTATCGAGGTAAAAATAATTAAATCAAATTCTGAATTGTTTATTATGTTTAATATTTCTGATTCATTAACTGTTGAAATATTATTTTTGATTGAACTATCTAACTTGCCATATACAGTAAAGCCTTTGCCGTACAGACTTTCTTTGTCTAGGAAGTCATCAAACAAAAATGGAGGCAGATAGTTAGTTGTTATATCTAACGAAGTACTAAATAAATAGCAGTTTATTAGATCAGATAAATAATCTTGATATTCATCAGAATTGAATACAAATATTTTCATAATTAGGAAATAGTTTAGCTAAAAATATATAAGTTACTTTATGTTTTCTTATTTGAGTACATCAATTTACTTCCCATAAATATTTCTCCATAAAATTTGAAAGAATAATATTTTTGAAGAAGTTTATTTAAGAGTTTAATGTTTGAAATTGCAAAAATAAGTTTTAATACAAAATAGTGAAAATGAGTAGTGAATCCAATTTTTTTAGTAGCTTTAGCTAGATACCTCATGAGTGAGGGTTCAAGCAGTCGATGATAATTCGGATCAAGTCTGCACCGATAATGAAAATCGGAAGTATTAAATACTATTTTAGGACTAGGGACTGACTTTAGATTTATTCTGTTCAAATCTTTTGGAACAATATTAAATTTTTTTAAAACCCTTGATATTGCAACATCATCTGGTAATGACTCATCGAAATAATCACTGTTTTGTAAAATTAATTCCACATTTTTTTTACTAAGGAAAATTCCTGCTCCTGATGCAATTGTGTCTCCCTCTACTGCTTCAAGTATTGATCCACTGTAATCTAAACTTTGAAAATCTTTTTTAACAAATTCCTTTAAGTTTTTAAAATTGATATATGAACTGGTATTTGTTCTAAAGACAAAATCATATTCATAATTTGAATTTATATTATCAAGAGCAAGGAAAGTTTTTTTTGCAATATTGTAATAATCATCATTTGTGTCAACTACTAAATACTCACTATCTTTATCACCTACGTGATCTAATTCTCTTTGATCACGGTATTTTTGACCTATAAAATGAATTATTTGAAAATCTTTTAAATGTTCTTTCCATATTTTTTTTTGAACTTTTGAAGATAAAAAAGATAAATAATTTCTGGAACATAGAACTAAAACTAGAACTTTAGGATTTTTTTCTATTTCGTTCAAATTAGAATAATTTTTGGGTCCAAGTTTTTGGAGTTTTTTCATTTAGTATCTCTATATCTAAATGATATCTAAACTTTTTTGGACCAACGTCGATTATCCAGTTAGCAATCTTTTCAATTGAATCGTCCAAAGTAACCGAAGTGTTGTATCCGAGAATATTTCTAGCTTTATCTGCTGAGCAGTGTGCTAGTTTTACTTCTTGTGGTCTTGGATCAACAAAAATTGGTTCCAAATCAGAATTTAAAACTTTTAGTATTTTAAAAGCAAGATCTTTAATAGTTATGACATCCTCGTCTGGCCCGATATTAATTGTTTCTCCAATTGCATTCGTTGAATTTATAGATTTTACAATTGGATCTACAACATCATCAATGTCGGAGAAGCAACGCTCTTGAGAGCCATCACCATAAATTATTGGTGGTTTTCCATTTAATATTCTATTTATCATTATTGAAACTACATTTCTGTAAGGATCGTCGTACTTTTGTCTAGGGCCGATTATATTATGCGGAACCAAATTAACGTAGTCAAAATTGTGAACATTGCTCATGACGTCTAGTGTTTGCTCAGAAGCATATTTTGCAATACCGTATGGATCTTGAGGTTTGGGAATCAAATCTTCGGTAAACGGAACAACTTCTTGCTCTCCGTATCTTGCCATACTTGAACAATTAATAATTTTAGGTATTTTATTTTCAGCTGTTGCTGTAAAAACAGACATTGAAATTTGGTAAGTATTTTGACCAACTAAGTACGGAGAAAAAACACTAAGCCCCTCATATGCAGTACACGCAGTATGAATAATTAAATCTACACCTTTTGTCATTTTTTTCATTTGATTTAAATAAATTGCATCTACTTGATAGAAATCTGCAGCGCTAGGTACATTTTCTAGATACCCACCAATTAAATTATCACATCCAGAAACATTGTGATTTTGTTCAATAAGCTTATCGGCAATATGGCTTCCTAAAAAACCAGCAATACCAGTAATAAATACGTTCATGTGGCCACTGGCAGAATCGAACTGCCTTTTGTATTTTATACAAATAACCCTTTGGCCTTATATAATTCTACAACAATATAAATCTTTGAGAAGTAGGGAAAGTATTAACTAAGAAAATTAAAATAATAAAGATTGTCTGAATGAGAAAGATTCTTTAAAATTCATCTAACTAAGGAAATGTAGTTGTGTCAAAATTAAAAAAAATTCAAAATCTTTATTTTTTAATGGTTCTTGTGTACATAATATATTTATTTTTTAGAAATCCTGAAATTCTAATTGAGGGTAGATTTTTTGCCGAGGAGGGTTCTGTATTTTGGAGCTATGCTTTAGCAAATAGTGCATTAGAAACTTTATTTTTTGTCCCTGTTACAGGTGGCTACATGCTCTTTAATGCAAACATTCAAATTTTATTATCTACTTATTTCCCCTTAATTTTTTCACCGCTAGTTACAGTTTGGACATCAATAATTATTTCTTTACTACCAAGTTTTTTATATTTTAAATTAAATAGTAAGGCTGAAGAAAATATTTTTCACTTATCGGTGAGTATTGCATTGATTTACTTACCTTCATTAAATTTTTTGGAGGTGTTTGCAAACTCTATTAATTCACAAACTTATTTGGGAATTGCTTCCTTGATTATTGTAATTTATGGGTTGAAAAATAACGATAGTACTTTGTATAAAACTCAACTTTTTATATTATTTGTAAGTTTTCTTTCTGGTTACTATTCATTAATACTTACACCTATTTTGTTAATAAAGTATTTATTTGAGAAAAATAAAAAATTAAAAATACCACTTTTATTTTCATTAATTTCAGGGATTATAAATTTAAATATACTTTATTTTACTTTTACTAATAACATTTTGTTTGAAGGAAAGCTTGATAGCAGCCCAGGCCTGCAATATCTGATTGAAATTATAAATAAGAGCTTGCTTGTAAATTTACTAAGTGAAAAATTCTTTAACAACTTAATTGTTGGTAACTACTTGTTAGTAGCTTTTTTCATTACAACAGTTTATGTATTCTTTGCATCAAATATTAAAAATAAAAAAGAAATTTATTACTTTTATACAGCTTTATTTTTAGAGGTAATTTTGGTTTACTTTGGTCAAGCGGGGCAAACATATGATCAAAGATACGCCGTTGTGATTTCGACAGTTTTGTTTTTGATATTAATTAGTATTTTGAAAAATTATAGTTTAGGCCATTATTTTGTAATTATTTTTATATTTATAGGGTTTATTAATTTTAATTTTCAAAGAGCTGATTATTTTATTGATTGTAAAGAATTTTGTTTACCCTGGTCCGAACAGATAAGAAACTTAGAATCAGAACCAAGAATAATTCATTGGCCAATGGGTGAAGGTAGTCCATACTGGTACACAGATTTTGATGATCCAAAACCTACTCCTGCTCCATTTCAAATTGAATTAATTGGAGAAAACTATGAAAGCTTTTATGAAGTTACATTATTTGATATTTTAAAATCAAATTTAAATAGTTAAATTGGAATAATTAAATCTAATCAATTTATATTGAAGTATTAATATATTCCATATGAGCCAAAAACAAAATTTTAATATTCCTTTATCAAATCCTTCAAGAGAATTGACTCGAATAAATAAATATTATTCTAATTTAACTAAACAGATAAAATCAGGAAATTATATAGGTGGAGTAAATGTAGAAGTTTTTGAAAATAATTTATCTAAATTTTTTGGCGTAGATTATGTTTTAACACTTAATTCAGGAACAGATGCTCTGGCATGCTCTCTTTACGCTCTTGGTATTGGAAAGGGAGATGAGGTAATTCTTCCTTCTTTTACATATTTTGCAACCGCAGAAGTTGTTATTAATACAGGTGCAACACCTGTTTTTGCAGATGTAGAACTTGATACCTACTGCATCAGCCTAGAAAAAATACTTCCATTGGTAACAAAAAATACAAAGTGTATTATTCCAGTGCATTTATATGGTAACAATGCTGACATAGAAAATATCTACCATTTTTGTAAAAAAAATAATATATATTTGTTGGAGGACTGTGCGCAATCTTTTGGATCTAAAACAAAATCAGATAAGTATTTAGGGACCTTTGGAAATGTCAATGCTTTTTCAACATATCCAAGTAAAACTTTAGGTGGAGTTGGTGATGGTGGTTTTATCATAACAAACGAAAAGAAAATTTATGAAGTGATAAAAAAATATAGAAATCATGGCCAATCAGACACTTATGAACACGAAATCTCAGGTATAAATTCAAGGATGGATTCTATAAATGCTTTCTCTTTAAATGCAAAATTAAATATTATTAATAAAATTAAAAAAAGTAGATTTCAAACTGTTAAATTTTACAATAAAATATTTGAGATTTACGAGGAAATTGATTCTTTTAATAGTAAAGAGAATATTTTATACAATTATTACACTATTCAGGTGCCCAGCTCAAAACGTGACTCTGTTCAGCAACAGCTGAATAAAATGAGGATTTCAACCTCAGTGTATTATAAAAAACCTCTTCATAAACAAAAAGCATTGATCAAGAATGGGTTCAAATCTAGTAACCTTCAAAATACGGATGCATTGTCAAAAAAAGTTTTGTCTTTACCTCTATATCCTTTTATGAATAACACTGAAAAAGGCTATTTAAAAAAAACAATAACTAAAGTGATTAAAAGTCATGAAATTATTTAATTTAGGAATAATTGGTTATGGAGCCATGGGCTCTGTTCATCATAAATCTATTAATGAGCTGGATAGTTTAAAGTTAAGTGCTGTTTATGACACTAATAAAAATAAGGCTAAAAACTTGAGTAAAAATATAAAAGTTTTTAATTCTTACAATAAATTTTTAAGTTACTTACAAGAAAGCAATATTGATGGAGTAATAATATCATCACCAAACAAATATCACTACAAACAGGCAGCAGATCTTTTGAAGTTAAAAGTTCCAATTTTAGTAGAAAAACCTATCACTTATACCTCTAAAGAAATGCTTGAGTTATTAAAGTTATCCGAAAAATATGACACTGTTTTACGTTGTGGCTTAATAGAAATTTATAATCCTATTATCGAAGAACTTAAAAAAACTAAATTTAAGAAATTAAGATCAATTCATATAAACCGACACTCTCCAAGAATTTCAAGTGACAGGAGGTTGGGAGACGTTATATTTGATTTACTCCTTCATGATATTTCACTTTTATTTCATGTGTTTAATCCAAATAAAATTGAGACTATTGGATTCAATAAGCTGAAATTAAATAGTGATATTGAGACCTTTGAAATATTATTAAAATTAGACAATGAAATAAGTGTTTTTATAAGTACGAGCAGAGAATCACAAATAAAAAAAAGAAGTATCGAAATAATGGATAAAGATTCTCTTTACGTTGTTGATTTAATACAGAAAATAATTTATGTAACTAAGCAAGGTAGCTTGAAAAGTAAAAGTGGTTCATTTACAGAATCCAATAAAAATTTTAAAATTGAACCTTTAGATAGGCCTGAAACTGCAAAAATACAACTAAAAGCATTTGCCGAAAATATAAAAAATAAAAAAATTGACAAGAATCATCATGAATTGATCAAGAAAAGTCACGAATTTATTTTTGATATAAATTAGATTTTATATTCGAAGGTGTTTCTTAAGGAATTTACTCCACCAAAACTTTCTTTAAATTTCAATAAACCTTTATTAACAGTTTTACCAGAATCTTCTGTAGATATCCCAAAATTAAAAGATTTAAAATTTTTTCCTTTTGAATATTTAATTGCTTCGTAAATACTTTGTCTAACTGGTGAGTGATCAAGGTATTTGCTATTTGAAGCGATGTAAAAGGCCAAAACTGTATTTTTATTTAAATTTACAGTTAATATACCAGATGCTAATTCATCAGAATCATTTTTATAAGTTAAAAATAAATTTATTTCATCCAGTTTGCTAACCAAATATTTTAATTCCTCTAAATTGTGAGTTGGGAGTGTTTCATATTTATTATGTAAATTTCCTTCTAAAATATTATAAAACTCGTCGACATCTTTTTTTTCTTTTGATATTTTAGTAAAAAACATATTAGATGATTTTTTAAGACTCCTTTTAGTAAGACTATTAAAACTTTCAAAAAGTTCATCTTCTGATTGGTTAAGGTTTACGAATGTTGAAATTTCACTCTTAACTAATTTTATTTCATTTTTGTAAAACAAATACTTTAATGAATCGTTAATTGGGATTAAATTGTCAACTGGAAGTTCTTTATATTTAAAATAATTAAAGTTATTTTCTTTCATCCAATTATTAAATAAATCAAATATTTTTTCAGTATCAGAAAAATTAATATTTTTAGTTACAAACCCACCAAAAGAAGCTCCAGGGTGTGAAATAAAGTTCTTTATACTATTTTCAACAACACTTGCTCCTACCAATAAAGCAACAACTTTATTTTTATTCTCAAAAGTCAGATACCGATTTTCAAATTTATCGCCATGATAATTTAAAAACTCTTGAGAACTCATTATCGTACCGTTTGACGAGTCATACAAAAAATTCTTAAAATCAAATGTATTCTCGTTATGTTCTTTTAATTTCATTATTACAAATATGTTTATCTTAAATAGTACTATTTTAAGTTAAGAATAATATCTTAATATTTTTCTAGGTAGATTACTTTACTCATTGATTTAAATTTAATTAGATTTCGGTTTTTCAAATTATAATTAAACACATTTTTGATGTAAATTTTTTTATTGTCTTGAATGATAAATGGCCTGTAATTATCTCCCATCAAAGCTTTTGTCATGTTTTTTATAGTTACAAAGTCTAACTTTTCTGTAATTTGTGAGTCATCTGGTTTTCTTTCAGGGGCTAAAAAATTAGGTTTTTTATTTTGCCTTATTGATTTTATTGAGCCTTGTTGATAATTGTTTAACAAGTACTCTGCCAACTCAATGCTTTTTTGAACTATTAATTTTCTAACAGTAATTTCATTGGGAATATTTACATATTTTTTGGACAGAGTTTTTACAATGTTTCCTGTATCAAAGTTTTTATCTAAATGATGAAGTGTACATCCATATGTTTTTTCGCCATTTATAATCATGGCTTGGACAGGGTGTCTACCTCTATATTCGGGAAGAAGTGATTGATGTATATTGAACAAACCATAAGCAGATTTAATATTGTTTATTAATATTTTTTCAGAAAATCCTACACTAAGTAAAAGATCACATGTGTATTTTTTATCTTTCATATATATTTTTGAATCAAATCTTTTTGATTCAAGATTATTTGTAAAGTATTTGATATCAAAGTTATTTAATAAATCTGGATCAAGATTTTCAAAAACCTTTATTGAATATTCACTACTGCCAAAGAAAAATATTTTATTCATAACAAATTTATTTTTTTAATTATTAACTGATCTCCTATATATATAATTTTATAATTTTTTTTATTTTCATTTAGAAACTTACAAATGCCAAAAAAAGGATTCTCTTGTAAATTAGGATAAGATATTTTATTACTGGACATATTTTTTTCTTAACATGAATAAATCAATTAACATCTTTGTTCCATCCCTAAATGGTTTAACTGTAGACCCGGATTTTTGGTCTTGTTCAAATAGTGGTACTTCTTGTATTTTTGCTTTACTAGTGTGAGCAATTAAAACGATCTCTGTAGTAATTAAAAACTCTTGACAATACAGCATTTTATTTTTTAAGAGATTGCTTTTTAATATCATTGTCCCTTGAGTGTCAGAAAAATCAAAATTTAGTATTAATCTTTGCAAAATATTAAAACACAAAGAATATACCTTCCTAGAAAATTGTCTATGCACTTCTGACTCTTTATGTGACTTGGATCCCAACAAAAAATCAAATTCAATAATTTTGTTTTTAGCAATGAACTCTAATTCAGAGAAGCCAAAGGCAAGGTCAGCCGGAAGAATATATATATAATCGTTTGTTGCGTAATCTATACCCTTCTTTAATGCTACGCCAAGTCCTTTATTAGACTCTAACAAAATAAAATCAAAATTTGGTTTTGACAACTCTTGTTTTAATTTTTTAGCTATCAAGTAAGAGTTATCAGTAGATCCATTTTCAACTATTATTAGCTGAAGATTATTAGCTTCAATATTGTTAAAAATAGAACGAATTGTTTTTTCAATATCTTTTTCTTTATTATGTAAGCCAATAACAATTGATAAAGAAAAGTCTAATTGAAAATTTTTTTCGGATTTAATGCTCATTAATCTCAATTCTATCAATCAATAGTAATATAAATTTGTGAGTGAAAAAAAAGTAGCTTTTTTATCAAACCATTTTTCTGGTTTTAATCTTTTAAAACTTGTGTATAACTATTTCAATTTATTATTAATTCAAAATGATAATAATAATTTAATATCTGGCTTTAAAGATTTTAAAGAGTTTAAAAATTCAGATATTCAAATTTACAATTTAAAGTCTTACGATTTAAAAAAAGATATAAATACAATTAATAAATTAGGGATTGATGTTTTAATTGTGGCTGGGTACCAGCGGCTAGTTCCTTTAGAAATTATCAATAACTGTAAAATAGGAGCATTTGGATTTCACGGCTCTTCTAATCCACTTCCAAAAGGAAGGGGGCGCTCACCCATAAATTGGGAACTAATAAAAGGAGAAAAGAAATTTATATCCCATATGTTTAAATTGACTGAGAATCCTGACGATGGTGAAATAATTACTAGCAAAGAAACAGAGATGACTCATGTTGATAACGTAAGAACTGTTTATCACAAAATAACATTTTTAATGGCTGAAATGATAATGGAACAGATGCCAAATATTATTAATGATAACTATAAATCTATACCGCAAGTTGGTAATCCTACATATTTTCCAAAAAGAAATCCGGATGACAGTGAAATTAACTGGAATCAAAGTACTGAAGAAATTTATAATTTTGTTCGTGCACTTGCAGATCCATATCCAAATGCTTTTACAATGCAAAAAGGAAAAAAACTCGATATAAAATATTCATTTCCTTTTATCAACAATAGCAAATTAATCAACGAACACTCTCCCGGAGAAGTTATTATGGAATTGGGTGTTAATGAATATCTATTTAAAACAGTAGATGGATCTATTATCTTAGGAACTTAAATGAATGACTTTTTTCATGAAGATTACAGAAATACTATAAAAAATTATTTGGAAAATGATTATTTTGTTGGAAGTTTTAATCAAATTGATAATTCAGATCATGATAAGTATTTAATTTTAAGACATGATATTGATAATGACATAGACAAAGCCTTAGAGTTTGCAATAATGGAAAATGAATTAGGAGTTTCTTCAAGTTATTTTTTTAGAGTTAATGCAAGATACTACAATTTGTTAAATCCAAAGAACATAGAAATTGTAAAAAATATTGAAAACCTAAATCATGAGATTGGGATACACCTAGAATTTAATATCATTGATGAATATAAACTTGAGACATTGGTAAAAAACCTACTAACCGCTCTAAATATAAATCTTGCTAAGAAAATCGAAACGTATTCTTTGCATGAACCAAGTAGAGTTGATTTCGAAATAACTCACAAAGAAATTTGCGATATTTTTGGACTAGTGAGGGGAAGCTATGAAAACCGTTTCTTTAAAGATATTAAGTATTTATCTGACAGTGGCGGAAGGTGGAGAGAAGGGCATTTCAATGAATGGGTTAATGTTGAGAATAAACTTCAAGTATTAACACATCCGTGGTGGTGGTTTAAAAAGTATCCCCAAGAAAACTATTAGAAAAAAATATTTTCTGAGTAAACCCAGTCATACTTTAAATCAATCAACTTTTTCTGTTCTCCATCTATTTTTCCAAACAATTTTTCTACTTCAAATTTATATGGAAAAAAGTTGATATGTGTGTCTGGAGTGTACAGGTAAGGAATTTGTTTTGGAAAAACTAATATTATTTTTCTTTGGGTAATGCGTCTCATTTCATTTAAAAACTGATTTGCATTAAGTAAATGTTCTATAGTGTCTGTTATATTTTTATTAAGATACTGAGATTTGCTAACTGTACTTTTTAAAATTTTTTTCATAACTTATTTTAAAAATAATTTTATAAAGTCAAAAAATTTTGGTGTTTGACCATAAAATGGTTTTATTTCTTTGTTTTGTTCTGTCGATTTTAATTCTCTGCCCATTAGCAAATTATCAACTAATTTTTCAGTAAGTTTATTGGATAACATAAGAATTTTTAGATGTAAATCTTTTAAACTTTCTGGATGTATATCAAGATTAGACATTAAAGCTATGTTTCCATCGTCTATGCCTTTTGTTAAATGAAGTATTGACGAACCCATATTTGAGTAGTCTCTGTTGAAATATGCCCAAAACTGCCCATGTACATTTCTGTAGTTAGGGACAATTCCTCCATGTATATTTAAAAAATATTTTACTTTAATGCTTATTAAAGGATCTCTAATAATTGATGTCCCTCTGACAATGACTACATCTGGTTTAAAATTATTTATTTTCTCACAAACTTCTGTACTATTTATATCTTTAGTAAAGATAATTTTTTCTTCTGCTAATGAGTCAGTAGTTAGTTTTAGGTTATTCTTTAAATACTTATTAATGCTTTTTTTATAAATAACTAAAGATAAAATATCTAATGGAAAAAAAAACTTTTCTATTAAGTTAAGTTTTTTTAATTTTCTCTTAATTAAATTTTTTTTGTTGGAATCATTATTTTCAACAACAACTGCTATTTCGAAATTATATTTCTTAAGCGTTTGTATAAATAATTTGTTTGAAATATCGTCAGAGCATAAGAAAGCAATTTTCACTTTAATTTACCCATATTTACAAATTTTATGTTGTTTTTCTTGAGTTCTTTAATTAAATTTTCAAATTCTTCCTGAATAAAATTAATTATGAGGGGGTGGTCGTAAATAACAAAAGAGTTCACTTTGGAATTTAAAATTTGATTTAGCAAATTATTTATTATTTCTTTAGAATCTAACCCTTGAGAGAGATAATATTCAAAATATCCAACACCATTTTTACCTACTAAATTCACATTGATATTTTTAAAATTTTTTAATATTTCTTTTTTTGATTTTTCTGTACTTTCATTCTGATAGGAATATGTGTCCGAAATATAATTGAAATTTTTTGACTCTAATACCTGGCAAATTAATTCTGGAGTTGTCATTCCAGGAGATGTAAATCCTGATAAAGAAATATTAAATTTTTGTGCTTCTTTTACTCCGAATTCAATCTCTTGTTCGATTCTTTTCAAATTGAATTTATTGGCATTTAGTTGCCATGTTGCATGATTTTTACCTCCATGAAGACCTATTTCGTTATTTGAATTTACTAAAATATTTATTTTATTCTTATATTTTCTAAGTTTAGGATTTAACAACAATGTAATTATGTAATTCTTAAGTCCTAGCTTGGTTAATGTAGACAATTTAATGGTGGCATTGTTGTGAGATTTATTTTTTTTTCTAAGCACTTCCTTTCTATTAATTGATTTACCAAAATTAATAAAAAAAGTGAACTCAATATTATGTTTTTTTGAAATCTCAACAAGTTTTGGTACTCCGCTTTTAATACAAGTTAAGGTGTCTATATCGAATCTAAAAGAAACTGTTTTCATTTTGTTTATATTATATTTTAAACAAATGTTATTAATTTTTATGAAGTTTTGTCTTGCACTGTTGTAGTTTTATGTCTCTATTTCTGTCTCTGTTTTGTTTTTAAAGAAAGCTAGTAAGAAAAAACCCTTATAGCTATTGGTGGCCAG
>CEPB01081556.1_pt1 | contig 14777 bp, 14 predicted proteins | sample 530611 | NCBI WGS metagenome assembly CEPB01 (sample SAMEA2620672, study PRJEB7988) | marine metagenome | isolation source: saline water (ENVO:00002010), including
GAACTTCAACCTTCTTAGTTGTAATCTTGATCTTGGGGGGTGGAGGGATACCGTCCATTTCATCTGAAGAAGATGACGATAGATCAGCTTGTCTCTTTTTGTTTTTTTTGATTTTTCTAGGGGCATTGGTATTTGGTGTTTTAATGGGGGCGTTGGGGGTTAATGGAATATCAGATTTGTTCTGAGATTCAAAGTACTTTGTGAGAGCTTCTCTCATCGTCTTTGCTCCACTTTGACCAGATAACTCTAGGTACTTATGAAGTTTGGGATCTGTTTTGCATAACTTCTTCATTTCAGTTATTTTCATCTTTTTAAGAGATTTGACATCTACTTGTTCAACATGTTCAATGTTACAGTCTATCGGGGGTGGCCGTTTGATAGATTCCTTTTGGACACCCCCCACTTGCTGCTCATCCATTAATGCATATTTATAGAATGTTTCTTCAACTTTATCAAAGTCTAGACCATTCATATCAGCAATAGCGGCAAGTCCCTTATGAATATAAGCACGTGAGATAAATCCAGTACCATGTTTGGCAGGATTGTGTACGTAAGACATATTGTTTTAGCTCTGTTTCCACTCTTATGTAGATATTTGTGATATGGATAAGAATACAAACTTAAGGACTCACACAGATCATTTTTTTCATGAGGCTGCTAACATCACTGTTTTAAGATTATCAATATCATTTGTTTTCTTTAAAATTGATACATAATATAACAAGTTGTCAGTACTTGGTTCTTTGCCGTAAATACTTTCATATGTTGTTTGAACAACGCGAATATATTCTATTGTTTGATTGTTCGATTTAGTTGAAGGTTTCGTCGTTTTTTTTGAAGGCAATGAACTTGTATTTGAATTCATTACAATTGCGGGTTGATTCATACATATTTCTACTCTTTGAGCTGGTTTAGGTAGACTAGAATAACCATCCGTTTTGGTATGTGATGTGTTTTCATCTTTGTGTAAGAAAACGTCTTTCCAATTACTACCATTTTTAACATCTTCTAGTCTTTCTTGGAACAATTGTATATTTGTAGTAAATTTATTACCTAATAATATTATATTATCTAATTCAGAATCATAATGTTCAATTAGATGAGTGCAAAAAGAGTGAATAGCACTATCTACTCTAGGATCTATGTATTTTGATTCAGCAGCTATCTTAATAATACCTAGAAATATGCCTAGACCAGTTTCTATATTTGCATCAATAATTTTACTCGGTGACAGTGTCGATACAGATTCTAAATATTCTACGAGTTGCTTTGACAACAGCTCTATTGTATCTCCATAATCTTGTGTTTTACCTAATTTACAATCCCAAGATATTTCAAAGCGTAATTGTGCAGGACCAGTTTTCTTAGGGATCCTCCATATACGAACGACCCTTGCACTTAAAGACCTATCTAATTTTATTCTACAATTGCATTTGTAACCTTCTTTTGAGTCTAAAGAGTCAACACATATTTTATCTATAGTATGACATACAGAATTTTTATCCCACTGAATTAAAAAATCCGCAGTTACAAAGCTATGTGCTTTATGTGGTTTAACAGAATATGACCAAAAAAAAGGCTTTCCATTATGTAATTTTTCACAATGTCCTTTACATGGTAAAGTATGTGACATTATTTCTTCGAATTAATTTTACTAGGAAAAAAAAAGGTACCAACGAAAAAAAAAAGAACTGTTTAGCTATGGTAGTCATATCACTTACAGATACATTTAATTTTTCAAGATTAAAAACCCTTTTATCTAGGTTGATAAAGATTACAAGTACTTGCTCATTAAAAATTACAAGTAACAAAATGTGTTTATATTTTGACAATAATTTGATTGAATTTCCAATAGAAACATATGATGTTTATAGTAATATATTTTTTACAATAAATATCATGGTTTTATATGATTTAATAAGATCATTGAAATCTAACTCAAAATGCATTATGATAATTGAATGTAAGAATCCAGATTCAAATAAATATTTATTAAATATTGTATGTACAAACGATTCAAAAAAACTTAAAAAATCTAATTATAAAAGGAAACTTTACATAGAAAAGATAGAAGAATTCAACATAGAAGAGATAGATAAAGTTTTTAGTAAGACATCATATTTCGATGCAAAAGAATGTATATGGACATTGGAGAAATGGGATACACCATTTAATACTATACATTTTGAATTGAATGAAAATAATATGATATTATTTGCAAAAACAGATGAATATAAGGCAACAACAAAAATATTATTATCAAGTTCCGATCATGATAATATAGAAGGGGTTATGTATACGAATCAATTCTTAAATATGATATGGGTTTTAGAAACAATATCACAAAAGTTATATGTATATACAGACCCTATCACATTTAATACATACATATTTGCCGAATCTTTCGATTCAGAATATTTAAATATTAAATTCAAAATTTAATTGCGTAAATAATTCATCATACTTTTTTTTTAAAATAAATAATGAAGAAGGTATTTTTATATATAATTGTATTACTATCAATTATATATATACTTTTGTGTATGAGATATTATATTTTCAATTTCCAAGACGATACTACTTTGTTTATAGAAGATTCATCTGTAGATAAAGTGAGGGATGATAATAAACTAACATATTATCAATTTCCTCCAGATTATAACATTCAAGATAACAAAGGTCTTTCTGTATCAAAAAAAATAAACAGATCTTTGGTTTCTAGAAAAATCTACTTTATTGGTAAAGACACTGAACAATTGAGTGTATATATATTTTATCCCAATCAGACTGATATATTATTAGATATAGAAAATCAAAGTAAATTTGATAAAACGATTGAATCTGTTTTTGGTTTTTCATTCCATAAAACACTTAATAATTTCAAAATGACAAGTGATTTTGATATTACTAAGCACTATGAAAAATTAGAGTTTTTAGAAATACCAATTACAGGTGGACAACTTATTTATGTACCCAAAGGTTTTTGGTTTTACACAGATGATACAAGTATGCTTCGTCAAATGTGATTAGTATTAACCCGTCGGACATTTAAAATGTCCTCTTATATTACATAATTTTCTCACCTTATTTTTTCTCGTTAGAATCTTTTAGATACTGTAAAAGTGAATACTTTCTGTATAGCTGATATCCATTTGAACATTCATTCTGATATTCTGTTTTCACTATCTTAATGTTATCTGTAATTTTATACCTACTATCATTCCATTTTTTAGAAATGAATAAGATTTTATGAGGGTGGTTCAAATTTAAAAAACGTTGAAGTATAGTTTCATCAAATAGATCTCTATCACACATTTTTATTATACATTTTGTAAATTCATCTAATCTTTTTTTTCTTCTATCCCATTTTGATTTTGCCTCTGCAAAATCCTTCTCATGGAGAAAATGAATTTCGGAAGTGCCGATTAACCCTATAGGATAGTTAAAATTTCCATACTTGCTTTTGTTTATTTGTAATAATTTTTCATTAATATATTTATTATAATTCTCTAAAAAGTTTATATAACAAGGTGCAAATAGAAATAAACCAATAAATGGAGTTTTATATTCATAATTTTCATCAGTGTAATACTGTGTACCATAACAATTATTTGTAATAATTGAACGTATCATTATATAATATATTATTTTATTTGACCTAAAAGGGACATTTAAAATGTCCGATGGGTTAAAAAGCACATTGTGAGAATATAAATGAAACAAATTTACTAAAAGCTATTTTTAGTTTTAAGTTATCACATTTTAGATGTTTTTGCATGTATACAATATATGTTGTAGTTGAATTTGATGCAGTACGTTTAAAATAATTATAATTCTTCAACTTATCGTTAAACTTTTCGAATGGATATTCCTCTTTATTCAAATTTTTGTTTGTTCGATTGTGTATTTTATAAAGCCAAAAAACAAGAGCTTCTCTACTAGACAGATCAATTTTTAATTGTTTTATATGATTTTTGTAGTTATCAGAACATTTCTTGCAAGTAAGTATAATTGGTACTATTTTTGTAAAAAAAACTTCATAATCTTTACGCAATGAAGTATCGTACCTTGTTGTAATAAAATGTAAAATATTCCATAAATTTCTTCCCCAATTTATCTTATTTTGAGGCACTTTATTCATTTAATTTTAGATATATATTTTTTAGAAAATGTAAATTTTAAATTACGTCTACCATATCTACTGTACATAAGAAATGTCTTTTGCAGCATATACGTTTAATGTTCAAATCCATCATGGCTTGTGCTTCAGCAGTAATTGTATCAGAATCGTTTTGTAATATATCTGCATCTAACAATATGATATCATCTTGCTTCTTTTCAGTTCTATATTTTGAACACAAATCATTATAAGCAGTCCATTTATCAGAAATAAGAGACCCACATGTAAAACATCTAACGGGTACCAACATAATTAATGTATATTACTTTAGATTTTATATATCATTTTTATCCCATTTCAACAAATTTGTCAAGTGTATTTATTTTTTGCTTCTTCTTCTTAGAATTTTTTCTTTTTTTTGTATCATTGACATCATCTAATACTAGATTATCTATATTTAAAAATTGATCGGTAGAACGCTGTGTAGATGGTTCATTTGGTAAATCATCCATTTGTAATTTTAATGACACCATGGGAGGATGTAAAACAACAGTCTCATTTTTTTTACTTCTAAATTCATCAATTTGCATGTTACCTCCAAAAACAGAAAGTTCTTCTCTATGGGGTGCGGGTTTTATTCTTTTAAGTGGATTTATGATTGAATGTAATAATTCTATCTGTTGATGATAATCACCATATTTTGACCCATGTTCTATACTATATGCACATACACATTCAGGAGAACAAAACGATCCCACTGACTCTAAAGAGCCATCCATTTTAATATTCAATGGTAAACGTATGGTTTTTGTTTGAAATGGATGACAACACCACCAGCACCATATAGATTCTGCAGTATATATCTTATCGTTGTTAGGTAAAGTATCATTTGTTTCTATCTTATCAAAGTTATTATTGTCATATATTGATTCTATTTTTTCGTTATTGCCATTAACAGAACAATATAAATCATCCATATTGTCAAAGGCGAGAGGTGTATTCAATTTAGGATTGTATTTTAAGTCGCATAACTTACTTTCATCCAAATCTTCATCTTCATAATTATCCTTTAGAGTTGGTTTTAAATGAATAATTACACTTGATGGTAATTTTGAAGGGTCAGTGATGTTAACAACAGCTGAAATCTTCTTAGTTGTCGCCTTTTTAATCTCATGGCTACTCGCCTTTCCTTTTTTTTTTATGTATGGCATCGATAAATAAGAAATATTATAACTATTTGTTTAATATAGATGGAACCAGTTGATTCAATTAGCGAAGAATTTTTTCAACATTCGAATTTTGAAATGATAACATCTGTTATTGAAGTTGACTTTAAAACGCGATTTAATAAGGATATCAACGATGAATGTCCTGATTTGAAATCTATTGTATTTCAAACCATGGTTAATATTTTCGATAATTCATTAGATGAAGAAAAACAACTTGAAATTTTAAATAAAAACACTTTAAGCGGGTGTTTACCAGAAATTCTTCATAATATAAAAAATTCCAAAAAAAAACAAGAAGAGCAAAAGGTGACTAAAATTGAAGAGATAGTCGAATTAAACCAAAAGGATATGGCAACACCAATTGACAATTTGGAAACTGTTGAAGATGTATTGATACCAGAAGCAATAGATAATAATATATCTGAATTAGTTTCAAAAGATAATGAAGCTATAAGTGAAAATGTTATAAATACATCTATTAATAAATTGGAAAGTGATAAACAAATTGAAAAGGAATTAATAGTAGAACAGTTAGTAACAAATATAAAGGATTTGCCTCAAACAGATTATGAAAAGGAATATATAGATAAAATAGTTGCAATTGAAATAAATAGCAGAGACAGAAAGGATATTGATGTGGGAAATGACAATGCTTATTCATTCTCTGTGAAATTTGATTCTGGTGAGAACCACAAAACAATTGGATTATCAGAAGGTATTAAAAATATTGTAAAAGTAACATTGAGTCATATTATAATACCAAATATTGGTAATAACATATCGCGATACCCATATTTATATTTAGAGATACCAGAATTCCCAGGTCAATTTATAGGATCTTCTGAATATTCATCAAGGGCATTTGCTAAAATTATAAGAGATAAAGATTGGGCAGAAACATCAAATTCTAATATAACATTTTTCTGTATGTATGATAAATTTAGTAATGGGTGGATTAGTGAAACACCAATCGCATCTATCCCAAAAATTTCAGTTAATATTTTAACACCCAGAGGTGAATTGATACCTACACTACCTGATACGTTTACATTAAAAAAAATAACTTGTCAAAAGGATAATAATAATAATATTACATCTTTTACAATAGAAACAAATGAATATTTTGATAATGATTTTTTAGCAGCAGATCATATTATTACATTTCATAATATTGTATTTAGCAATGGAAACAACGATGAATCAATCTTTAAGAATTTCTTAGAAGAAAGAGAAGGTCATGTTATAGAATCAACTGTAGACTCTAATAAAGTAAATTTTTCTAATCCATACAAATTCGACACTGCAACTGGCAATAGAATATACGAAAATTATGGTTTAGGAAATACTAGTGTTTATAATATTAGTGGTACTATTATGAATTCTTCCAAGCAAACAAGTGTGTGTTTTCATTGCACAACTCGTAACTATAAAAATTCAACAGTGTCACAAATAGTATAATTAGTTAAAAAGGTTGGATATTTTAAAAAAAGAGCCGTTTTTTTTTAATTTCTCCTTTAATTTTTTGATTTCAATGTCTTTATTATGAAGTTCAATACTTAATTTATAGTGAGATTTCTGAAGTGTGTTCAACATTACTTCGAAATTTGTTTTTGCTTCCAAATATTCAATTTCATTTGCCTTTAGCTTTTTTGATAGTATTTGTAATGCCTTTTCTAAATTAGCTATTTGATTTGTTTTTACTTCCAATTGTATTTCTAATCCTTGCTGGTTTTTTGGTTTAGAGCATTTTTCTTTAAAAAAAGAATACACAGTTCCCATATTCATGCATGTAATAAAATTTTAAACCGTAAATTTATTTACAACTAAATATAAATGAAGTATATGTCTAACTTATCTATTATTTTGGATTTTGTAAAAAAGAATCCAAAAACATTTATCTTATATTTTATTGCAGTTTTTGTTATGTTACCCATAGAGACATATGCTCTTCCTAAAGCAACATCCCAATTTATATCATCACTCTATACCTCAACTTTTGAACTAGAGAATGTATACCCTATGATTGTTATGTTATTTGCTATGTTGATTATATCTCTAATGAAAACTCGACTTGAAAACGAGATTATACCAAGTTTTGTAATATTTATTAGAAAATGGGTTTATAAAACTATAATCGCAAAATATCAGAAAAAATTTGAAAGTTTACCCTTGGGAAAAATAATATCTGTACTTTCTGAATATCCAAATTCTGCAAGAAATATTATGGTTCAAGTTGTAAGACTATACATCCCATATATGTTGTCTTTGTTATTTTTGTCAGGTTATTTTTACTATTTGAATCCTAAATTAGGAATGGTTCAATTATTAACAATCGTTGGAGGTCTAATTCTATTTTTCACAGACACAATGGGTTGCATTAATTCTGCTAAAAAAGCACATCTTAACATGATTAACCTTTATGAAAATATTCAAGATCGTTTAAGTAATATAGTTTCAATATACGTATCTCAACAAGAAAAAGATGAAATATCTAATCATGGAAAACTCGAAGATGAAAACAGAGATTTATATTTTAAAAATTTAAATTGTGGATGGTACACTAGTATGAAAACAAATATTCTAATGATACTTTCATTTTCCATATTTTCATATGTTATATTCATTCTTTATAAAAACGGCGAAATCAAAATGGAGCAAATAACCCAAGCATTTATTGCTGAAATATATTATTTCCTTACTATCTTAAGACGATTGCAAAATTGGTCATTTGATATGGTTAATTCTGCAGGTAATATAAATGCGATTTTAGAATACATAGGAACGTATGAAGAGCTTAAAGATGTAAAATTAGAAGTTTCAACTGATAAAAAAACAAATCTAACTAAAAATAAAAAAAACAGTAAAGATAAAATTTTAAACGTATCAAAATTATATTTTAAATATCCCAATACGAAAAGATTTGTTATAAAAAACCTGTCCTTTTCTGTATATGAAAATGAAAAAATATGGTTCAAAGGTAATTCGGGATGTGGAAAATCTACTTTAATGAAAATACTTATGTCTGCGTTACCTCCAACAAAAGGTGTTATTGAATTAGGTTATGACAAAATGAATATTCAAACAACCCCGGTTCCAATTTTAAGAAAAAATATTAGTTTTGTAAATCAAAATACTAAACTATTTAACTCCTCAATTATTGAGAATATGAAATATGGAAATAACGATATAACAAATAAAGATATCGAAAAATTTGTTAAATCTTTGAATATAACAATATTTGATAAATTAGAAAAAGGATTATATACGTCATGTGGGATAAATGGTGATAATCTTTCAGGTGGACAAAAACAAGTAGTCCTTATTATTAGATGTTATTTTAGACCTGCACAATTAATATTGATGGATGAACCTCTTAGTGCAATAGACGAAACAAATATACCAGAAATATTAGAAGTTATAAAGAAAACTACTGACAAAAAAACATTACTAATTATTTCTCATGATTCAAAAATAGCACCTATAATAACACGCGAAATTAATGTATGTACAAAATAAATTAAATATCATAATAGAGTCAATGTATAATGAAAATGAACAAAAAGATAATTATCTTGCTATACCAAAAATATTAAAAAATAGCGAAGAAAATGATTCATATATTTTAGATTATGTATATGATATCTTATGTTTGAACTTTTATCCTTTTAACTCGTGTTCTGATTGCAATGACAATCATTATATTGATTATAGTGAGGATTATGTTGAATACATAGGTTAAGCTGTATTTGCCCAATTGGTAGAATAAATAAAATCATGAGAATTTTGTGAAAACGCCTTTTTTATAAATCTTGAAGTGTGTCTACATCTACACGAACAATGATTTTTATCACGTGGTAGATCCAGAAACCGTGCGTGTTGTTCTTCAAGTCGAAGCCATTCATGGTTGGAATTATTTTTATTACTTATGATTTGACCTCTAAATTTATATGGTCGTTTTAGTTGATGTCTTATACAACATTTGCATGTAGACAAGACCTGTAATACGTGCAAAGGATCGCTTATATTCTTTTTATATACCTTTTCAAAATCCCAGTCACCATTTTCAAATATATTTTTATCACATATACGATCAATGTTCTTTAGTCTAGATAAAACACCTTCCATAGGTATTTTTTCCAAAGATGATTTGAAATTAATTCTGTGGTTAGGATCAAATTCGTAAATAAGTATTTGCAATTCTTTTGGTAACATTTTTGACTATTATTTATTATATCTTATAGTGTTTCATTTTTAAAAATGATTAATATTAAGATAAAAATAATAAACAAATGAATGAATTTGAAGAATTAAGATATATAGATCTCTTTTGTGGTCTTGGTGCGTTTCATACTGCATTCACTAGAAATTCGAATAAAAAAAAGAAGTATACATGTGTATATGCATGTGACATTGATAAAGATGTACAAAAAATTTATTATGAAAATTATAACATAAAACCGGAGGGAGATATTAATACTATAAATATTAATACTATACCAGAATTTGATATTTTATGTGCAGGATGGCCATGTCAACCCTTCAGTATAGCTGGAAATAAAGAAGGTTTCAATGACAAAAAAAAGGGAAATCTATTTTACAAAATTCTAGACATAATTGATGTAAAAAAACCCAAAAAAATTATGTTAGAGAATGTTAGAAATTTAGAAACAATTAACAACGGAGAAACTTTTAAATATATTAAGAATGAATTGGAAAAAAGAGGTTATAAGGTAAGTTATAAAGTTATTGATTCTAAATATTATAATAGTCCTCAGTCAAGAAAAAGAATATACATTATTTGTGATAAGATAAAAGAATATAAATTTGCAAACGTTAAAAATGAGATTATACCGGTGTCTACTATTATAGATTTTACAGTAGAAGGTTCTCTTGAGTTAAAAGATAAGTATAATTTCGAAGAATGTTCGAATGGTATGATGATATATAAATTAATTAATAAAAATACGGGTAAAGGGGGACGTCAAGGTGAGAGAGTCTATGGATTAAATAATTGTGGTGCAACAATTTGTGCTACTTCTGGTGGAGTTGGATCAAAAACAGGGTTATATGAAATTAATGGAAAATATAGAACATTAACTATCAAAGAGACTTTAAAAATGTTTGGATTTAGTCCTAATTATAAATATAATACATTGCGTAGTAAAAATAAAATGCTTTATTATTTAGGAAATAGCATAGTAGTAAATGTATTAGAGAGACTTATACATGATTTATAATATAGTTATTAAATTCAATTTATTTAAAGCTTTGAAACCGTTTAAGTCGGTACTATATGTATTATATAAACAATGTTTATAGATTTAATATCAAAATCGTGTGTTAATATTTTTAGTAATTTTTATCATTTTATAGATTGTAATAATGATTTATCAATATTTATGACGTATCTTACGGTTATTTTTGCAAGTTATTCTGTTGGTCGGGTATGTATTCCTTTGGTGATACATTGTAAAACAGAAAAAGAAAAGAAGAAACAAAGAGGATGGATACTTACCCTTATTTCTTCATGCGTATGTGGTTTACAAGGGTTTTATTTTTTAGGAAGAGTTACTAAGTATGGTTTTCGTCATGAATTCAGTAGAGATGAAACATTAATAGATAGACATTATGCAATATTTTTTATTGCATATTGTATTGCTGATTTAGTAACTGGAACATTTGATTATATTGATGATATTGATTACCAAGGTGGTTGGAAACATCATTTGTTTTATGGAGTTGGATTATTGTATCTTTTATATCGTAAAAATACACATTTTTTTACAGCCGGATTAATAGAAGAAGTCCCAACAATTGTATTATCTTGGGCAAGATTAAGACATACAAAGGAACTTAATTGGAATTTTGCATTATTGTATTTTTTACTTAGGATATTGTATCATGTTGTAGCAACATTTGAAGTATTAGAGCATTCCATGTCTTCCTTTTGTATTGGACTAATTATTTTAAGACAACATTTGTGGTGGCTTGGTATATGGTGGCGTCGTAGTTCAGCAAATGCTCATTCAGCAGGACCTCAATTAAATCGGTTTAAAAATAACAATTCTCAACTTAAATTACATACTAAATTATTCATTTGTGCAACTATGGTTTTTACTCAATCCGCAACTATGCTTCATGTTACATTTGAAGGTTATGGTCGACGTGATTGGGTAAATGAAACGATTGTATTAATTGGATTAGTTACGGCTTGGATATATTTTTCTTATGAAGCTATGCTTATTTTTGTAGACACATATACGAGAGGATTTATTGAAATGGCAATAAAAGAAAAAAAAGTTATTTATAATATTTCATGGGAAGACCCCCGTGTAGAACGTGAAGAGTTGAAGTTATCGCAAGATGATATAGTTTTGACCATCTCCTCAGCGGGTTGTAATGTATTGGATTATCTTATTGAGAAACCTAAACATATTACTGCTGTTGATCTTAATGAAGCACAACTTGCTGTATTAGACTTAAAATTAGCATGTATTGCATCGAAAATGCCTCAGACTGATTTTTTTGCATTATGGGGAAGAAGTGATCCTAGAATATTTACAGAATATTATAATTCTAAATTAAGACCTTTGCTTCGAAGGAATACATCTCGACATTATTGGGATTCAAATAAAGATGATTTATTTAGAGACAATTGGATGTTTTGTGGTACTTCTGGATTAATGGCATTTATATTCATGTTAATTGCAAGACCGTTGGGTATTTCTTCTGCATTACAACGTAATTTACGTTTTGATCATCTAAAAAGAGGTGTTGTACATAAATTATTGAATTTAGGTACTTGGATATTAGAAAAACAATTTATTTGGACATATGTAGCACCGTTGGGTGGTATTCCTCCAAAACAACTTGCTTTGGTAAGTCGAAGACCGCGTGTATTTTCTGATAGAATTCGTGAAATATTATCAGTTCGTATGTGGTCTCATGACAATTATTTCTATCATGGATATTGTACGGGACAATTTGATAATTATCCCAAATGTCCTAGGTATATGTCAGTTGAACATTATCCTACATTATTGAGTATGGATGATGTAGAATTAAGAGAACGAGTTACGTTGTTTCATGGTTCTTGGGGAGATGCTTTGCCGCCGGATTGTGGAACAGATGGATTTACATTTGTATCATTACTTGATTCTATGGATTGGATGCCGCCTGATTTAGTAGCTACATTATTAAAGGATATGTTGGGTAGATGTAATCGAGAAAAGTGTAGATTATTTTGGAGATCATTTTCTCCAGGTTCAATGCTTCAAGAAAAAAATAGTGATTTATTTACGGTTCATTCGCCGGCATTATCACAAATACCACATAAAGAAATATATTCGTATGATCGTGTAGGATGGTATTTATCACAATGGACTGCAACAATTCCTAAAAATATAGATTTAAAAGCATTTTGTCCCACGGGTTTAAATTCCAATTATAAGAACACTTTTATGGACGATATATTAATATGCATATCAATGTTAAAACAAGCTATAAGAACAAAAAAAGATGTTACAACATTTTATAAAAATCAAGCAACACGATATGATGGATTTCGTGAATCACTCCTCCCTGATAGAGATACATTTCTTAAATATACGGTACCTTGGTCACAAGTGCAAGATATACTCATTAATAAAAAACCAAAATATGCTCTCGTATGTATAGGTTGTGGTACTGCACGTGATATAGAATTTATAGCAGATTATATTAAAAATTTGCCAAAATCAGCCCGTGTTGCCTTATGTGATTTGTCACCTGAATTGTTAATGCAAGCTAAATTACGTATAGATAGATTAGGATTAACTGAAAAGATTGATTTGATTGAATGCGATATTACAGAGTCTACAGATGTATTATCTATGTGCGGTTTAAATCAAAATGATGCGGCAGTGGTGACATGCTCTTATTGCTTAACAATGATACCACAATGGAGAAAGGCAATTGATAGAATGCTCGACTTGCTTGTACAAGGTGGAACATTGTGCTTAATCGACTTTACTCAACGTTTTGATAAAGAAACCTCTTTCATTGAAAATATTTACAAAGCTTGGTTCTCTTTGGACGGAGTTTATTTAAACAGAAAACATGTAAACTATATCTCTTCGAAAACAAACCCACTATATTATAGTGAATCACGTGCAAGAGTCCCTTACACTATATTGTATCCTACACATTATTCATTTACTGGTCATAAAAGATAACAAATATGGGTGTACTTCTTGCCTCTGAGAATTCCTTATTGGAAAAATAAACAGTTTAGTAAGATAAGGTCGTATTTGTTATGAAATAATCATCACCCAATTATTAATAAATATTTTGATGAACTGTTGTTAAATAAGAAACACTTAGAATTGGTTGTTCTCATTGGTCTAGTTTCACCGTCGGCTCATCGGCCGCCGGCTTCTAGGTCGCCGGTTCGGCAGGCTCCTCGGACGCAGACTCCTCGGACGCCGCCTGGTCCGGCTCCTCGGCCGCCGGGTCGGTCGCCGGTTTGACGGACGCCTGGGCCGGCGTCTGGGCATCGGATGGTCGATTCGGCCCTTTGAAACCATCAAATCCCAACCATAAAGACAATACATTGTTCTGAACAATATTGAAACTCGTACCATTGCACTCTAAACCCGCGACCAATGGCAAATGATCTGAAAACCAGGAATAATAATGATTATTTTCTCCAAAACAACCGTTCTGAATATTTTCAATAATGTTGCTTGGTTCTATTTCGGGTGACAAACTGCCATCATTATAACCTGTAGGTAACATATTCTCTAAGTCATTCGTCATGCCTTTCTTCCGTGTAGGTAATATTGCTAGTTTTGTAGTAGTAATTTTGCGAGTGCCATTCGACAAATTGTTATTTACTATGCACAACCAATCTATTAAATGGTATTCATCTGCCGCCATCTTCCATCCTTGTGCAGTACCGAAACCTCTGTTCTTATTTACAGATATAACTGTATCCGTCGTATCAGTAGTCGGTTCTATCGCAACATCACCATTTTTAGGTTTGCTTACTAACCATTCAGGTGTCCCATCCAAAAGTTTCAAAACTGTTTCCCTAGGATCATCTTCAGGGTTGTCGCCGCTTACTAACCACTTCTTATTATTCGAATCTTTTTTGAATTCTAATGAATCCAACAAGATGTCGTCCTTCCAGAAGCCTTCCTCCCCGGCCTTGTAATAATCATAATCGTCGTTGTCATAAAAATATTTATAAACAGGAGTATTTGCATCCATGCCTATAATTAGTGGTATATTTAATGGTAACTCTTTGTTATTAATCAAATTCTCGAATTCTTCAAGGATTTCATTTAATCCTGTAATACGCTTCCGCTCATTATCCACCGAGTTCCTCCCTGATTCAAGATGTGTTGTTAATACGTAGAAATCAGGATCAGGATTTTTTGTGGTATCAG
>CEPB01055268.1_pt1 | contig 14589 bp, 9 predicted proteins | sample 530611 | NCBI WGS metagenome assembly CEPB01 (sample SAMEA2620672, study PRJEB7988) | marine metagenome | isolation source: saline water (ENVO:00002010), including
TCACCATTCCAATGTGCTCCACCGACCTCTTCGAAGTAACCGAGAACACCTCCTTCCAATTGTCTGACATCCTGGAATCCTTGATTGAGCATCAGTGCACTGGCTTTCTCGCAGCGAATTCCACCGGTGCAAAACATGACCACTGTCTTCTCCTTGTCCAGAACCGAATTCGCGACTGCATCTGGAAAGGTTCGGAAGGTACTGATGTCCAAGTCCACTGCATTTTCAAAGGTCCCAATTCGGATTTCATAATCATTGCGCGTGTCAAGTATGGTGATGTCTCGACCTTCGTCCAGCCAGTGTTTGAATTCGGTTGGTGAAATGGCATCCCCCGTATATTGGGCTGGGCGAATCTCATCCATTCCCATCGAAATGATCTCTTTCTTTAGACGAACATTCATGCGACGAAAAGCCAATTTTTCACTGTGTGAAATCTTCAGTGGGATGTCAACAAATCGTTCATCACTTTCCAAATAGTTGAGAAATCCATCAATTCCTGCTTGATCACCACAGAGAAAGAAGTTGATTCCTTCCGTACTCAGTAAGATGGTCCCCAGTAAGCGGTTTTTTTCACATGCCTCTCGAAACGGCTCACGTAATTCATCACGGTCGGGCAAATCGACGAAACGATAACCTGCAATGTTGACGAATGGGTCCATCTCAATCCTCATCCGTTTGCCAATCGGGTTCTTGTGCATCCTGCTTGGCCCATAGAACATCGTCGATTCTTAACACGGAAATGGCAGCTTCTGTCGCTCCAGCAATTGCATGACGGGTGACGGCTAGAGGCTCTGTGATGGAGGCATCGCCCATATCGCTGGCTTGACCTGTGGTCACATCCAAACCCTGCCAGTCTGAGTCATTCTCAGATTGTGCTGCCGTGATACGAAGCAACTCATCGATGGGATCTAGTCCAGCATTTTCGGCCAAGATTCTCGGAATGGATTCAAGTGCCGCGGCAAAACCCTCTATTGCCATCTGCTCACGACCAGGAATGGTTTCTGCATGTCGTCGCAACCGGCGGGCCAATGCAATTTGAGTCGCCCCTCCTCCGGGCAACAACTGTGGTTCACGAACCAGTTGACAAGCCACTCCGAGTGCATCATCAAAGGCCCGTTCGGCCTCTTCTAGTCGCATCTGTGTGGAGCCACGAATGACGACAGTGACACCTTTGGTTTGTGAGCCTTCAATGATGGTGTGTTCAACACCTTGCCACTTTTTCTCACGAATGGATTCAAACCGACCAATGTCCGTTTCCTGAATGTCCTCAAGATTGTACACAGGTCGGGCACCTGTGGCTCTGCAAATGTGTTCAATCTCGGGTCGCTCGACCCTTCGATACGCTAGAATCCCTGCTGCGGATAGCATCGCATGTGCTTCTTCTTCGATTCCATCTCTGACCACTAGACAATCGACCTTCGCAGCCTTGAGTAAATCGATTCTCGATTGCAACTGTGCTCGAGCACGGGTGTGAAACTCGTCAATTGCACCTAGATTGGTAATTTTGAGGCTCGCTTCAAGTTCAGGCTTCCGATGCTCCAGCCCACCATCCAATACCAGGATGCGCCCGTGTTGGTTCATCATCTTCATTTCTCGATGCAATCTAGCCTTGACCAATACAATCCCTGGAATCAGCTCGCTGTCCTTAATGGAACCACTTCGTTCGGTAATGATTCGTACGTGTTCTGGATTTCCAGAGCCGGTGGCTTTGGCGGCATCATGGGCCAACTTCGCGAGGATTTCTTGCATGCCCACATCTCCTTTGCCTGCCAAACTGGTCCTAACCGAGGAAAGCGAAGTCGCATCATCTGCGCCCCTGGATATCTCTGTAAGAGCCTGTTCGATTACGGGCCCACTCATTCTGTACCCACTGCAAATGATGGTGGGGTGAACACCGCGATCGACCAATTCAAGTGCATTAACCAGTAATTCTGCAGTCAGGATGACGGTTGATGTTGTTCCATCTCGTACTTCATCATCCTGAGCGCGAGAGGTGGAAATCAGCATCTTAGCCGTTGGATGTTCGACCTTTGCCGTTTCCAACACGGTGACACCATCGTTGGTCACAAGGGTTGAGCCATCGGTTCCAACAAGCAATTTGTCTAGGCCTTTAGGTCCCAGAGTACTGCGAACAGCATCGGCTAGAGCCACCGCCGCAGTAACGTTGTTTCGAAGGGCTTGTCGCCCTGCAACTCGCTCGGTGTCCTCCAAGACCTTGTCTTGTTCCTGCTGCACCATTGCCTTCGCCACCCGCAACCCCGTCTTGAATCCGACGCTTTGCAATGCTTCATATAGGACTAGATTGTGCCACTATACAACCGCGAGTTAAGTAGTGGGTGTTCAATCATGGCACAAGACGACTGGGAAGACCAAATTCTGAAGCAAATGGTGGAGATGTTTCGCTCCATGGGACTTGATGTCAGTGAGAAAGAGTTGTCTCGGATGATGGGGGATATCCAATCACAATTTGAGAGCATGGGGATTGACCCTGAAAAGATCCGTACTGGCGATTTGAAGATCAATCTACAAGGTGACTTCGGCAACCTAGGCGAGATGCTTGGAAAGGGTGGAATGCCCGACCTCAGCGAGATGTTCGCAAACATGGGTGTGGACGTCAAGATGGGGCGCAATGAGCCCGAACCTGTTGAAGTTCAAGTCGAAGAAACCGAAGAAGAGGATGACATTAAGCAAGTTCCAATAGCAGACATTTTCGTCGATGGGAGTTCGATGAACATCACGATTGATGTCTCACGACACGATGAACTGGATGATTCAGAACTAGAATTGAATCTTACCGGTGGAGGCTCAACACTCCAGTTAATGCGTACGACACAAATGCGCCCACTCCAGCGTTTTGAGTTGCCAAAGGCAGCTGAGAGCGTGGACGGTTGGGAACTAAACAACGGCATCTTGGATATCACACTCACCTTGCGCGATCAAACGGAATCGGCAACCCCTGAAGGAGGAAATTGAAATGGCAAAAATACCTGTAATTGGAATTGATTTAGGAACGACAAACAGTTGTGTAGCAACGATTGAAGGAGGCGAAGCAATTGTCATCGCTAATGCGGAAGGTGCTCGAACCACACCCAGTGTCGTGGCGTTCGCCAAAGATGGTGAGCGGCTCGTGGGTGTCACTGCGAAGCGTCAGGCAGTCACCAACAACGAGCGGACATTCATGTCCGTGAAGCGTGAGATGGGTACAGATTGGAAAGAGGGTGTAGACGATAGTGAGTACACACCACAAGAGATCTCTGCATTCATTCTACAGAAACTGAAGGCGGATGCCGAGGCCTACCTTGGACAAGATGTCAAGCAAGCCGTCATTACCTGTCCTGCTTATTTCACAGATGCCCAACGCAAGGCCACCAAAGATGCGGGGCGTATTGCCGGTCTTGAGGTTCTACGAATCATCAACGAACCCACTGCTGCCGCGCTAGCCTATGGTGTGGACAAAGAAGACGATCAAACCATCCTTGTATTCGATCTCGGCGGTGGTACATTCGACGTCTCTGTCCTTGAAATCTATCAGGTTGATGACCAACCTCAAATCGAAGTCAAGGCAACTGCAGGAAACAACCGTTTGGGTGGTGATGATTTTGATGAGCGTGTTATTCATTGGTGTGTCTCTGAATTCAAGAAGAGCAGTGGCATCGATTTGTCTGGTGATAATCAAGCCATGAGCCGATTGAAGGAAGCAGCTGAGAAGGCAAAGATCGAACTCAGCGGTACCCAAACCAGTCACATCAATCTGCCCTTCATCACGATGAAGGACGGTAATCCAGAACACTTGGATCTGAATCTCTCGCGTGCCCAATTCGATGACTTGACTGCAGACTTGGTGGAGGCCACCATGGGCCCAACCCGGCGAGCCATGAAGGACGCGGGTGTCAAAGCTGGAGACGTTGACAAGATTCTCCTGGTCGGTGGCAGTACTCGCATCCCTGCAGTTCAAGCCGCCATTGAAAAAGAAGCTGGGAAGGCGCCATTCAAGGGCATCAATCCCGACGAAGCCGTGGCCATGGGTGCAGCCCTTCAGGCAGGTATCATCGTCGGCGATGAAGGAGTCACAGATGTGTTGCTACTCGACGTTACACCACTCAGCTTGGGAATCGAGACCCTCGGTGGTGTCGCCACACCCATGATTGAACGGAACACTACGATTCCGACCCGAAGATCAGAGGTGTTCAGTACAGCTGCAGACAATCAACCGGCTGTGGAAGTTCATGTTCTCCAAGGTGAGCGAAAGTTTGCCAAGGACAATGTGACTCTGGGTAAATTCTTCCTTGAAGGAATCCCTCAGGCACCACGCGGAATTCCGAAAATCGAGGTCACATTTGACATCGATGCAAATGGAATCGTGAGCGTCTCCGCCAAGGATATGGGAACCGGCAAGGAACAATCAATTCGAATTGAGAGCGCGACCAGCCTCTCAGAAGATGAAATTCAGCAAAAGATCTCCGAGGCTGAACAATTTGCAGCGGAGGATGAAGAGCGCCAAAAGAAGGTCGAGTTGCGCAATACTGCGGACAATATCGTCTATCAAACTCGACGAACTCTCAAGGAAGCTGGAGACAAACTCGAAGGCGAAGACACCTCTGCAGTCGAAGACAAATTAACGGAACTTGAGGCCATGATTCGAACCGATGAAGGACCCGTATCTGACGACGATCTCGATGAAGAGGCCATTCAGGCCAAGGTCCAAGAGTTGGAAGAAGCCATGCATGGAATCTCAGCCAAGTTGTACGAAGCTGCTGCCGCAAACATGGCAGAAGAAGGCGATGGTGACCACACCGGATTTGATGGTGCAGAAGACGTCGTCGATGCCGACTTCGAGGTTGTAGACGAAGACGAAGACTGAATCACTCAGTAATCAATCGATGCAAAGTTCGCACATGGATACCCGTTGCACCATGGGCAACCATGGCGTTGGTCGAAGCACCCCAAGCTGTACCTGCAATGTCCAGGTGAGCCCATGGAATCTGTTCGCCATCTCTTTCCTGAACAAATTGTTTGAGGAAACCGGCGGCCGTACAAGCGCCACCCCAGCGCCCCTTGCCAAGATTTTGCACATCAGCAATCTTTGAGCCTGTCATTTCTTTCTCAAAGGCCGGCAACAATGGCATGGGCCAGGCTATTTCGTCTTCGGCATTGCCTGCAGCATGAATTCGAGCGGACAATGAATCGTCATTCGACCAAAGGCCACTGGCTTCATGCCCCAAAGCGACCACACAAGCACCCGTAAGTGTCGCTAGATCAACGATGTACGACGGATTGAGTTCACCTGCTTTCCACAATCCATCAGATAGAACATTTCTTCCTTCAGCATCGGTGTTGAGCACTTCGATGGTTTTTCCAGAGTAGGTGTTGATGACATCACCTGGCCGGTAGGCACCTGCACTTGGCATATTCTCGGCCATGCAGGTAATTCCATTGACACGACCTGTATATCCACTTTCATACAAGGCGACAAACAGTCCGAAGACCGTTGCGGATCCATGCATATCGAACTTCATGTCCCACATACCTGCGGAGGGCTTGATGGAAATGCCACCCGTATCGAAGGTAATTCCCTTGCCTACAATACAGGGCACTTGCTTGTTCTTTTCTGCAGTGGGATTGAGGCGGAAAAAGACCATACAGGGTTTTCTTTCACTGCCTTTACCCACCGCAATCACGCCGTGCATTCCTTCTTTTTGCAGACGAGCATAATCCCAAATTTCAACCTCAACATTGGGTTTGCCTTTCGCCCAATCTGTTGCGCGCTTCGCATATTCTTCCGGGTACATGACATTGGCAGGTTCATTGCCCAAATCACGTGCAATGTGAACTCCTTTGGAAATCGCAATTGATTTTGAAACTGCTGAGCTGAGAGCATCTTGATGCCGAGCACTCGCTTGGCAATCGAGGCTCCAATCTCCTTGAACATCATCCTCATCCTTCTGTAGGTACTTGTCAAAATCATAATCGCGAAGAATCATGCCTTCAGCGAACAGGGACATCATCGAAGTAGTCCATCCAGTGGTGAATCTGACTGTGATATTTGTACCCTGATCCTTGGAAAGAGCGGCCAAGGTTTTGGCCCCGCCATCCCGGCATTCTTTCTCACTAGGGCACTCCCCCATGCCAACCAGAACCACTTGGCAATCGGCGGTCCAAACATGGAGGTGTTTGCCACTTTTTCCTGAAAAAGAGTCGCTTGAAAGTGCATCATTGACCAAACTACGCTGTGTTCTAGACAGGCCGTTGAGTGCATTGTTTGGGGCTTTGTCCGTCCCCTGAAACAGCGGTAGAACCAGTATATCTCCAATCTTGCCAAATTCACTTACCTTTGCATCCATAGAATCACTAAAATCGCCGATTCGGTTCCGATATACAAAGCATTGTGTCTAAGAATCCGCATTTTGGAGAGGATTTGTAAGCACCCAATACCAAAAATTAGAGTAAATCCTCATTTTTACGGATTCCTGCTAAACCAATTGCGATGATGGCCAGTACTGGAGAGGCGAATGGCAGGAAACCCGAACCATCAGAATCCGAGATTTCAATGAGTTCTGTCGGAACGGATTCATTCACCCAGATACTTGCATCGATGACACGCTTTTGATAATACAACTCGAAATATCCTGTATCGGTCATCGTCAGATTCGATGCGTCAAGAATTGTCTGTGTATTGTTGGTAGCATTCACTCCAAATGTTTCAGACGTCCATTGGACTGCTCCACCATCAACGTAACGAACGGTTGCATTCGAGGTGCTTGCACGGCCCAAATTATCGACATCAATGGCAATATTTTCATTTTCGACAACGAATGAATTGAGAGAAAGCCTTGCTCTCCAGTACCACACGTTGTCGATCAGGTATCGCATCACATCCATCTCTTCATCCAACCGATCTTCCAGAGATTCAAATGATCCTGGTACAAATTGCTCGTCATCCGTTTCGAAGGTGAACGTGGGGAACCCCATCACGCCGTAGCCATAATCACGACTGGTTCCACAATTGGGATACAGTCCCTGGTTTGCATTTTGGATGGGAATGTCAGATATGTTCTCATGAACATCATCTCGAATGAAGTGAAAAAGTTCCCAGTCAGAGGGTTGTTCAGGCCATTTGCCCCAAGGATACAGCATAATCCAAACACCCGTATGCATGGTGACATACAAATCTGCATCAGGAACTACAGTATTCATGTAAATCGAGTTGGCAAGGGTTTCAGCTTCACTGAAAGCACTGCTTCCAGGTTGTGTAGTCGGGCAAGTATTCCAATAATGATCATAATTTCGATTCAAATCGACTTGATTGATATTCCAACGTGTATCGAAGTCATTCCCGTCTGGGTTGAGCATAATCAAGATGTGCACTTCTGAGTTTTGCAAAACTCGAATCGCTTCTTCATTTCCTTCAATCCACCCATTGATGTACCATTTTGCTGACAACCACGCGAGTGCAGTACCCAGATACTCATTGCCATGATGGCCCCCATCGATGTAAATGATTTCTTTCGGGCTTCCATCGGGTTTGGTATCCATTGACCAATCGGATAACTGAACCACCCAGAGGGATTTCCCAAGTTCAGATTTGCCGACATCAAGTAGATTGACAATCTCTGGATTTTCTTTGGACCAATCGCCGACTTCCATGGTTAAAGCAGCCCAAGTCATGTGAACGTGATTGTCTACCGGCTCTCCAGGCCATTCCTGCTCGGCAGTGACAAGAACAGGGGTCATCATCATGACCACGAGGAACACTGCAAGGCCGCGCATCACACCGTAGGTGTGGTGATGTGGATTTGAGATTATTCCTCTGTGGATGAGTCTTCGAAATTTATCACACAGAGGCATGAATGGAATAATGACGAATGGAAGAAGGGTTTCAATTTTCCAATTGAAAAATCAAATTTTGAATTGGAAATTAATTCGATATAAATCTCTCAATTTCGGTTCGTTGGACGAGACAAATCTCTGGATTTTCAATCGATATCTGTTGATGAATGTCATCGGCGATTTGATTCGGATTAACGCCTCCACAAGTGAAACAATCTACGGCAAGAATACCTTCTTCTGCATAGCAATGCGCACTGACATGGCTTTCATCAATCAGGACCACCGCAGCAAACCCAGGTGGGCTTTCTGTACCATCAAATTCCGAAACATGGGCGTGAACTTCCCGAACATTTGATCGTCGAACCGCACTTTGCAGGACCGACAACATCCATCGCCCCTCACCCGAGAAACCTGTGTAATCCAATGTCACATGTCGACCCTTAGCACTCATTTTCCACCCCTCAATCGGCTGGCCAGATATGCCGAGACCATTTTGGTAGCAAGCATGGCTGCTGTGAATTCAGTCACATTATGGGTTGGATCCGGAACGATTTCGTTGACATCGGCACCAATCCATGTTGCTTCACTCGCTGCAGCAATCGTTTCGATGATATCGACAACTTGCCAATATGCAAGTCCCCCCGGAACGGGCGTACCCGTGGTGGGGACGTAAGCGGGATCCAATCCATCCATGTCTAGGGTCACCCATACTGGACCATTCAGTTTTGACAAGGTGTCAAGCCAATGATTCCATGCAGCTTCACCACCACATGGATTGAGAATATCGCGTGCAAGCCACGATTGTACACGAGAATCATTGGCTGTGAATTCAACTTCTTCGCGAGCAAATGCCCGAATCCCAATTTGCAGAACATTTCCTACCCCTAAATCCAATGATCGACGGATAGCACATGCATGACTATACGCATCCCCTTCTAATTCTTCCCTCAAATCTGCATGAGCATCGATTTGAACAATCGTCAATTCGGAGAGGTCTATTGTATCACCAACAGCTTGCATGATGGCAGGCAACATTCCATGCTCTCCGCCTAAAATCACTGGAAATGTAGTGAGGTGCTTTGAGACATATCGACGAATGCCGGAAAGTTGCTCTTGCAATGTATCTCCTTCTCCATCCCAAGGTTCCGCTGTATGGATTCGGAATCCAGAAGGAAGGTCTTCAGGCAATAATGCATCATACAATTCAACTTGGGCTGAGGCCGAAATCGTTGCTTTGGGGCCCTCGTGACTGCCTTGCCCATAAGAACTAGTCAATTCATACGGGACAGATAGAATGGCTACATCTGGTTCGCCTTGGCCCTCGGGGAGTCCGAGGAAATTCCCTTCAACAAACTCGGACACAAAACAAACGCGTCGTCTCGTGCGTTTAACCATGACGAAACCGCATGATGTGTAGCCCAAAGGTCAGAAAATCGCCAACCGTTGAAATAGGTCAGCCCACTCCCATGAAGCGTTGGGCGAGATTTGTTCTCGTCGCAGGGGGGAAGATTATGGGCATGAGTTTGGCTTCGCTGACTGCTGCAATCCAGACCCATATCGACCCCGATATGGAGACCATTACTGCAGAAGGAATGGCCGAACATGCTTTGGGATTCTTCGGATTCTATGACCGGATTATCGACAATGCGCTTGAGCCCACCGATCGAAACTTGTTCTACATGTTCCAAGATTACGACCTCTTGACCACAGAATCCGAGGAAACTACACTTTGGGATGGACGTGAATGGCGGATTCACTATTGGAAATTCAAACCTGAAGCCGTCAATGCGCTTCAAAAGCCCAAGAAAGAGATCGTCAATGATGACCCCTATGCTGGTGTATACGATGATGTGCCCGATGGACTGTGGCGCACACTATCTGACGATGATTACGAAGAACCGTTGTTCTAGGTGCGCACGCCGGGACTTGAACCCGGGTGGCATGGTTGGGAACCATGCATCATAACCGCTAGATCACGTGCGCTTAGTAACGGCGTGTTCGATATTGCCGTGTACAATCGACACCTGGGAACTGGTCTTCAGATTCACGGTACACAGTTTTCAAATTCTTGACGAAATTTTCATCATTTACGAGCAGAATGAAATCTTTGATTCCTGGTTCTTCCTCTCCATCCAACCATCCTAGTAGAATTTCCATGGTCATTCGAGCACCTTCACGATGAGGATATGCATAAACTCCCATTGAAAGAGGTGGACACACGATGGTATCAATTCCACCGAGATTTGCAACCTGCTCAAACATGGCCTCATAGGCCTTTACAATCAATTCACGACGACCTTCGTCCTGACTTGGACGTCGACAATCCGGTCCGACAACATGAATCAGATGCTTTTGTGGCAAATCAAACCCTGATGTTGTTACTGCCGTCCCAACTGGACAAGGTTGTAAATTCTGAGCACGCTGATCCTTTCCGATTTGAATGCAGGCTTCACGCAATTTTTCACCAGCCGCCGCGTGCATTTTCGCATCCAACCCTTCTCGTCCAGCAAGTCGATTACTGGCACAAGTGACTGCCACTTCTGCTTCATATCGAGTCAAATCTCCAGCGATTACTCGCAAGAGTGAATGACGGCATTGTCTAGCGATGATGGCATCCGGCATACATGGGGAGGGGGGGGCCGCCTGATTTATGCTCATCGCAAAAAAAGTACTGATTTTATGGAAACGGTACCATAGGTACCGATTGTCACGATGCCGACATGGTGAAAAGTTGGACGGAAGGGTGCCATGCCGTGCGCTCACGTCTAGCGATTGTCCTCGTACTCCTGTTCGCGCTGCAGAGTTGGTCTGCAGTAGTGCTTCCAGGAGACGTGAAGTCACACCATAGCGAAGGTGACGAAAACACATTCCGTGATGTTGCAGTGCTAGAACCATTCTCGTTCGACACCTACACCGACTACAGTGATGTTGCAGTCATCATCAACAATCAAAGTGAGGATAGTCGAATCATTGGGACCGCCTTCGCCTTGGCCAGAAACATCCCCCCTGAACGCGTCATTCTGTTGACCAATGAGAGTACACCAACTGGAGAGACCATCAACGCCAATCAGTTCACTGAATTCTTTGCAGAACCGATTTCTGAAATAATTGAAGAACGAAATTTGACGGGGCTCAATGTATTGGTCACTACGAAGGGAGTCCCCCTTCGAGTCAACGGAGGAACAAATATTCGAGCCGCATTTGATTCGGAGTTGGCCCTCATCAATGGAACGTATGCCTCTGCTATTTTCGGAGATTGGTACGTTGAATCGAATTATGGATTGGCTGCTGGCAATGAAATGAAACAATTCAGTCGTGCAGAACAGGGCTATTATCTCGTCACTCGATTGACAGGCTACGACGTTGAAACCGCACTGGGATTGATTGACAGAGCAAACGATAGTTTTGGCCAGCATGGATTGAGTGTATTGGATTTGGCTACGAATCGAAATGGATCAGGATACAAGTGGTGGAACGATTTGTTGTATACCGCAAATGAAACGTTGAGTGAAATTGGCCTACCTGTTCACTTCAATCAAAATTCAACTTACATTACGGGAATGTCGAATGTTTCAATGTATGCCGCTTGGGGCAGCAATGATGGCGCATGGGTAGACAATCAGTTGCCAAATTCTGGTTACGACACGTCGGATGGGAATTGGCTTACAGGTTCGCGATATTGGGATGGCCTAGGCCCTTCGCTCTCACCTGGTGAGCAATGGTGGTGGACACGACAGACTGAAACCAAACGCAATGGAAATGCAGCTATGGAAGGTCGCTTAGAAGATGCGCCGTGTGGAGCCAGTGATGCATCTACAACGAATGGATTGCTTGCTGAGTATTTCGACAATAATGGAGTCAGCTACAATGTAAGTACGATGGTCAATCTTTCAGGCCGGACCCCGGATTTTTCTCGGCATGAACCGAATATTGATTGGCCGTCAACCACAAACCTCTGGACCGGCTTGGACAGTCGATTCCTCGATTACTGGAGTGCTAGACACACTGGAATCATCCACATCCCAAGCGATGGAAATTGGACCTTCTACCTCATCAGTGATGATGGTAGCAAATTGTGGATTGACGATATCGAAGTTGTCGATAACCAGGGACATCATGGTATGAGAGAGAGATCTGGCGTCGTTTGGTTGGAGGCGGGTGAGCATGCCTTGCGAACCGAGTTTTTCGAACACGGAGGACATGCGGGTTTGCAACTCAAATGGGAAGGGCCTGGGGTTACCAAGCAAACGGTTCCAACCAATGTACTAACCCGTGGTAGCAGTTACCCAGTCAGAGAAAATGCACTCATTCACCACTGGGAATTTGATGAGGTATCCGGTGACCAAGCCAATGATTCGGTCGGCAATGCTCATCTCAATTTCTCCGGAACCAATGGCTCACAATGGCGAACTTGTGTCTTAGGCAATTGTGCATTCTTCGATGGTATCGATGATGAGGCGAGGGTTGATGTCGAAGATTCAGTTACAGATTTCACCGTGAGCCTTTGGGTTCAAGCAAATCAAAGTGGGCAAGCACGCCACTCTTCTGTAATTGCGGTAAACGATGTTGCAGGAGATGATGACTCATTCCAATTCCAAACCAGTGGTGGCAATCCAGGTAATTGGGAATTGTATCACAACAACTCGTACAGCTTTGGAACGGTTGATCCCACGGTTTGGCAGCATCTAGTTGCCACGTTTGAAAACGACACCATCACTCTGTACATGGACGGTGTCGAAATCTTGAATCAAAGTGTCCCCAATGGTACGGTAAACAGCATTGAGATTTACAAATTTGGAGTCAATAGAGCGGGGAACAATCATTTCAATGGTGTAATCGATGAAGTGCAAATGTGGGAAACTGCATTGTCTGCCGAAGAAGTAGCCGATGTCCATAGTGAAGTTGTTTGGATCTGCCCGGGATTCAACACCACGAACAATTCCATCGCTTACGTTGAACAACGATTCGAAATTGATTCCGATTTCTCAGCACATGCATGGGTAATCGATGGGTATTCAATGAGAGATGGATGGATGGAGGGCAATTGGTGGTTGGAAGTAGAATCATTCGATATTTCTGGAAGCCCAATTTCACTAAATCGTTCAGAAGAGCGAAGTTTTTCTGACGATTGGCAATTGGAACAACTACGATTTCGTCCTCATACGGATGCAACCGAATTTGCAGTTCGACAGGTTGCGGAATTTTCAGATGGGACTTACAACGGCTCGATTTTCTTTGATACACTGAGAATGTACCCGATTCGTCCACACTTTGAATGGGTTAACGGAAGTATCGCTGAGACGGCTGTGAGTACAGGAGGACGTACGTTCATCATCAACTCAAGTTATGGGCAAAGTTTGGTTTCTGATCTTCTAGATGACGGGGTCTCGGGAGTGAAGGGTTACGTCTACGAACCCTACTTGAGTGCCGTTTCCAATCCCGAACAATTGCTATCTTGCTACGCAAATGGATTCACGATGTCGGAATGTTATGCCGCATCTAATGTATTCCTTTCTTGGATGGGTACAGTCATTGGTGACCCGAAAATGGCAGCCTACAGCGATCGATTGCACGATGTCAACATCTCTGAGATTTATATCCCCAATCGATTGTCCGCGGGGACCAATGGCAGCATCGAAGTATTGCTGGAAAATTTAGCTCCTGGAGTCGCAAACGGCCATCTTGAAGTACGCGAGAGATTGAACAACGTTCTTCTGGCCAATATCAATCTGACAATCCCCAGTGGAAATGAGGTAGGAAGTCGACTGATTTTACCGGTCAATGTTACCCCGTCTAGAATTGGATTCACCGAATTGTTGGTTCGATGGGTTCCAGCGGAGGCGAATCCCGAGCGAATAACTGACAACAATCTGAAAACCATTGAATTGGATATCAATGGACCACCAGATATTGATGAGGTAACTTGCTCTACAAGCACAGCAACTCGTGGAGGTATCGTCATTTGTCAGATCGAAGTTTCCGATGACTTCGGTGTTTCATCCGCTACACTCTCATGGCGCTACAATGGTTCGAATGCTTCCTACTCTCCAAGTCCCGCATCAACTCAAGACAATGGCACTGTTTGGAAAGGTACAATTTCGCTGCCGATTGATGCCCCCTTGGATTACGTTGACCTACACTGGATTGTGTACGATTTACAAGGCGAATCCACGGAACATTGGTGGAGTTCTGCCTTCCAGATTATTGATGCCAGTGCCACTTGGCACGGAGTACACGTTTCGGGTGTAGATCTTGAACCATGGCAGGGATTCTCACCACCGATTCACGGATTGCAAGGTTGGATCCGAGGACAATCCCATGTACTGACTGCCTGTGTTGAAGATGTTGACCATGATAACATGACTGAAATGCCATCAATCTTGGTCGAAAGTGTAGAGTTAGACACCCCAATTCAATCCAGTTTCAGCGGTAGTAAAACCTGCTATCAAACAATCTGGAACCCACCGAATGGAGGAGAACTTGAAGCTGTTTCAGTCGCTTTGTACGCAGATGGAATTGAATGGTCAAATCGAAGTCTGATGCCGCACGATTTGCCTCCACAAGCTGAACTGAGTGATTCAGAACAGTACCATTTAGATGGAAGTGAAGACCACATTCTCGTTGACTTGGTCGATGCAGATGACCCCAATACGACATATCAATTCGAAACCAGCGTCTTGTGGCCAGGTGCAGGTCTGCAAGTCATCCAAGGGGGAGCAGTCACTGCTCCGCCGGGTTTGGAAGTTGGTGATGCTCTAATTC
>CEPB01050089.1_pt1 | contig 14428 bp, 8 predicted proteins | sample 530611 | NCBI WGS metagenome assembly CEPB01 (sample SAMEA2620672, study PRJEB7988) | marine metagenome | isolation source: saline water (ENVO:00002010), including
AACTTAGTGGTGGATCGACGACTGTATTTAATGCTGGTCCAAACGCTTTTGGGATGCCTTTGGCAAACATTTCAAGGTCAAATAGGCGGGCTCATGTTGTTGGAAATTCGTTTTTTAATAAGAACTGGGTTTTTTCACCAAGCTCCACCACAGCAAGAGATGGACTGGGACCTTTATTTCATGCACGATCATGCTCCAGCTGTCACGTAAAGGACGGTCGAGGGGCCCCCACCAATGATTCATCTACATCAATAGGGTTACTTTTCCGTTTAAGTGTCCCAGGAAAAGCATCTGGAGATCCTGTTCTAGGTGTTCAGTTAGCTACAAAAGCAGCTCCTGGTGTTGAGCCAGAAGGTACTGTTAACGTTCGTTATGAAGAAAAGGAAGTCGGTTTCGATAATCTCAAAACGGCTTCTCTCAGAAAACCTCAATATGAACTTATCACAAGTAACCATTACGGTGATCCTCATGCAAAAATTCAATTTGGTCCACGTATCGCACAACAATTAGTTGGCGTTGGGCTGCTTGAAGCGGTGCCAGATACAGCCATCTTAGCTAAAGCAGACCCTAATGATGAAGATGGGGATGGTATTTCCGGTAAACCAAATTATATCTTTAACCCAGAGAGTAAAAAGAGAGAACTAGGAAGATTTGGCTGGAAAGCAAATGAAGCCAATCTCCGAACACAAACTGCTTCGGCTTTTCTCAGAGATATGGGAATCACTTCACCCATACACCCAGTTGAAGATTTCACTAAACCACAAAAAGAAAAAATCAATGTTACTTTAATTGCCAACCCACCTGACATTGATGATTCAAAGTTTGACCGCGTTGTAACTTATTTGAGGACGCTCGCTCCACCAGCTCAGCGAAACGCTAATGATCCGTCTGTTAAGAGAGGTAATATTTTATTTCATAAAATAGGCTGTGCCAATTGTCATACACCAAGCCTTAGAACGGGTTCCGATGCCTCAATTGATGAACTTAAAAACCAGCCCATTAAGCCTTATACGGATCTATTGTTGCATGACATGGGTGAGGATTTAGCCGATGGAATACAGGACTCTTTGGCTTCTGGGTCTGAATGGCGAACTCCTCCACTCTGGGGAATTGGTTTAACCAAAACAGTCAACGGCAATACCTTTTTTCTACATGATGGTAGAGCCAGAAGCATTGAAGAGGCTATTTTATGGCATGGAGGTGAGGGGTCAGAATCAAGGAAAAATTATTCTTCCCTGAGTTTGGATGATAAAGTCGATCTATTAAATTTTATCAATTCCCTATGACTCTAGATGAGCATGCTTGCAGGGTTTTCGATGCGTTTTTTTAGCTCTGCTAAGTATTCGGCACCAACAGCGCCGTCAATAACTCGGTGGTCACAACTCATTCCCACTTTCATAATAAGCCCTGGTACAATGTTCCCTTCATCACTGACAACTGGAGTATTTTTTATGCTTCCTATGGATAAAATAGCTGCCTGAGGAGGGTTTATAATGGCATCAAAATTGTCGATACCGTAGGCACCTAAATTGGAGACGGTAATTGTCCCTCCAGAAAATTCATCTGGTGAAAGTTTTTTGCTGCGTGCTCTTTCGGCAAGATCTTTCACTGCTAAACTGATTTCTAAAAGACTCTTTTTATTGGCTCCAGAAATGACTGGGGTAACCAATCCATCATCAACAGCTATAGCTACCGAGAGGTTTACTGATCCAAATTGAACAATGGAGTCACCATCAAAGCTGGCATTAACCTGAGGCACAGACGCGGCGGCATTAGCGACCGCTTTAAGAATAAAATCGTTGACCGTAAATTTATTGTCATGTTCACCTGCTGCTGAATTTGCCTGTTTGCGTAAATCCATCAACGGTTGTGCATTGATTTCTATGTTTAAATAGAAATGCGGAATTTGGGTCTTTGATTCAAGAAGCCTCTGAGCAATAATGCTCCTCATTCCACTAAGTGAAATTCTTTGATCTTCTTGAGTTAAAGTTTGTTTTGGTTTTGGTGCCGGAGTAATTGGTGCTGCTTGGCTTGATGTGCTATCAGCTGTTTCTAAATCCTTTTTTACTATTCTACCTCCGGGGCCAGATCCTTTTATCTTATTTAAGTCGACTCCTTTAGACTTCGCTATTTTTTTTGCTAGAGGTGATGCCTTGATCCTTTTTCCCTCAGAATTCTCGGTAGGTGTTGATTCGTTTGTTTCACCCCCTTTGGGTTCTGGTTCTTCAGGACTGCTACTTTCTTTTGAGTCAGAATCATCATTCGGCGATGACTGCTCACCCGAAGCCGGTTTTTCTGGAACCTCTTCGCCTTCCTCTATAATAACCGCTAAAGTTTCTCCAACGGGAGCCTTGGTCCCCTCATCCATGTAAATGGCTCCAATGGTTCCTTCATCAAAAGCAACCATTTCCATAGTGGCTTTATCGGTTTCAACTTCTGCTAAAGGATCACCTACATCGACCTTGTCTCCAACCTTAACCAACCATCGAATGAGTGTTCCCTCAGTCATGGTGTCACTTAATTGGGGCATCTGTACAAAATCTGGCATTTTATGAAATTCTTAATGAATACTATTAAAGGAATAATTAACCAAGACTTTGTACCATATCAACTATTCGGCTGACATTTGGTATCTGTTCTTTTTCGACTGGGGGACTATAAATGGCAGGAGCATCAACAGATGTTACACGCTTTATTGGCGCATCAAGATCATCAAAAGCTTTCTCCTGAATCATAGTGGCTATCTGTGAACTGATTCCGCAAAATGGTTTGCTTTCATCGACCAATACCACGCGATTGGTTTTAGCGACGGATTTTAGTATCGTTTCTTCATCCAAGGGTCTAATCGAACGCAAATCGACCACTTCTGCATCAATTCCACTTTCTTCTTCCAATTTTTTAGCGGCCTCAAGCGCTACAATCACACACCTGCCGTGGGCAATCAGGCTAACATCTTTTCCTTCTTTCTTGATCTCAGCTGTGCCTATCGGGATGGTTATTTCTTCATCAGGTAACTCTGAAGCTGCTAATGGATCCCCGTAAAGAAGCGTATTTTCCATCAAATAAACTGGATCATTATCCCTAATGGCAGACTTCATTAATCCATAAGCGTCTAATGCTGTAGAAGGTGTAACAACTTTTAAGCCAGGAACATTAGCAAAAATGTTCTCTGTTGTGTGTGAGTGTGTTGCTCCGACGTTTGTTCCACCATTTGCAGGCCCTCGGATTACGATCGGGCAATTAATCAAACCACCAGACATATATCTTACACATGCAGCATTGTTGATCATTTGATCAAGCGCCACATAAGCAAAACTGTAAAACATCAACTCCATTACAGGTCTGACTCCTAACATGGAGGCACCTATTCCCATACCAATAAAACCCGCTTCCGAGATAGGGGTATCTACGACTCTTTTATCTCCCCACTTATTCCATAATCCTTCAGTAACTTTATAAGCACCGTTGTATTCGGCTACCTCTTCACCAATAATCACAACCTTTTCATCATTGGCTAGTTCTTCATCCAATGCCCTGTTTAGTGCCTGTCTGTATAGCGTTTGTGCCATAATAATAATTTCAATAAAAGGTTAGCTGTTTATTAGTTATGAAAGAAATGTCTCCCCGTTTTACCAGACTGTGTGCCTTCATCAACTTCGTAGTAAACGTCTTTAGTAATATCTGAGACTTCAGGAAATGGACTTTCCTCTGCAAAAGTAACGGACTGTTTTGCTTCGGCTTTTGCCTCATTATCGATTTTCTTATAGAGGTCTTCATCAATGACTCCCTCAGATAAAAGGCATTTTTTCCAAACACTTATGGGATCATAATTTTCTTTGTAATGATCTATCTCTTCGGGGGAGCGATATTTTTTTGAATTTGCATCGGCGACGGAGTGTCCCTGATATCTATATGTATCAAACTCTAGGATTGTTGGCTGACTCTCGTTATGAGCTCTGTCTATTGCTTCTTTTGTTTTTGCCCTAACTTCATAAATATCATTTCCCTTAGCGACGTCCCATGCAATGCCATAGGCATCACCCCGTTGAGCTAAACAATTGGTAAATGCTGAAGATCTCTTTTGGCTAGTTCCCATGGAGTACCCATTGTTTTCAATAATATAAATAACAGGCAGCTCCATCAGTTGAGCCAAGTTAAGTGATTCATGGAATGACCCCTGATTGACCGCTCCATCACCCATAAAACAAAGTGCCGCACCTGTATCACCATTATATTTTAATCCATACGCCAAGCCCAGTCCTAGCGGAGTCTGACCAGCTACGATTCCATGCCCACCCCAATAATTTTTGTCTGGTGCAAAAAAGTGCATTGATCCTCCCTTTCCTTTGGAACATCCGGTTGCTTTGCCAAATAGTTCAGCCATACACTCATCCATGCTCATACCTACGGCTAATGCATGCCCATGATCTCGGTATGCTGTTATGAGGTGATCATTTTTTCCACATAGTGAAGCCGTACCAACTGCTATGGATTCTTGGCCTATATAGAGATGCAGAAAGCCTCCCATTTTCCCAGCGTTATAGTATTTTAGTGACGCTTCTTCAAATCGCCTAATACGTACCATTTTTCGGAGAAGCTCAACTTTCTCCTCTTCTTTTAGGCTTTCATTTGCTGCGTGGTCCTTAAATTTATATGAATCAACTTTATCAAGCATCGCTAATTTTATTTTAAACTTCTTGGGATTGGATACCAGTTATTTTAACTGTCTCATGTTTGGGGATTAAGGCAAAGTAAAAGGCGGAAGCAAATATTATGTTGCTTAGTAGAGACTTTAAACCAAATAGCCATGCCGGAGGATATCCAGGAAGACCTGTTGTGTTTGCCATCAACCAACCACTTATGTTTTTTAAATATCCTGGATCAAAGAAAAATGAAACTGTATTTGCTGAAATATAAAAAATGATGCTGCTGAAGAATGTCGATACTAACAAAACAATAATATTTTTTTTATTTCTTAATGAATGTCCCAACCAATAAAGTAATGCGAAAACAAAAAGCAGAAATAGGGAGTAAACATTTATGATTGCAAAGCCATATTTTAAATTCAGAACAACGTCGCTTATCAAAAATGTTCCGAAGGTGAGTATTGCTGCCATTCGTAAAGGCAACAGCATGGCTCCGCAAAGAGCTAGTGCTGCCAGTGGGGAAATATTTGCCAATGCTTCAGCTATCGCTGTCTCAGAAAACGCTGGTAAAAGGCGCACTGAAACAAAGCAAAATAAAAGTATGATGACGTAGTAATATTTGCGATCCATTTTTAGTAGCTTCAAAAGTATCCTATTTTTGCATTGCTGCTACAGTGGTTTGAATATTTCTGCATAGAATTTTAATTATGGGTTTATGTTTCGTTTTAATCTGAATAGTGTAACTTTATTTATATATTGTAAGTCGTTTAATATGAACGATATAAGTAAAATTTATAGTTGCTTTTAAAATGTTCCACGTGGAACAACATGACAATTTTTCAAATCCTATACCGAAGTGAGTAATTACATTTTCCCAAAAAAATATGATGTCATTGTTATTGGCGCAGGTCATGCAGGAGTAGAGGCAGCATTGGCAGCGGCAAGGTTGAACTGCGAGGTCGCTGTATTGACACAGAATTTGGATACTGTTGGACAGATGTCCTGCAATCCGGCAATCGGTGGATTAGGAAAAGGCCACATGGTTCGTGAAATTGATGCACTGGATGGCGCCATGGGATTAAATACGGACGCGACTGGGATCCAATTTAGAATGTTAAATGCATCAAAAGGACCCAGTGTTAGAGCACCAAGAGCCCAATGCGACAAAAAGGCTTATCAATTTAGAATGAAATACCTAATGGAAAATCAGAATAATTTGGATTTGCATCAAGGTAACGTTGCCAAAATTCTTGTGAAAAATGAGGAGGTCTGTGGAATTGTCACCAACCTTGGAATTGAGTATCAAACCAACAGTGTGATTGTCAGTTCAGGCACTTTTATGCGCGGTTTGATGCATGTCGGTAAACAAAATCAGGCTGGTGGCCGGATGGGTGACGGTATTTCAACTCTATCTGATTGTTTAAAAGAATTGGGATTTGAAATACATAGATTTAAAACTGGGACACCATGTAGATTAAATGGGCGATCCATCAATCTAGAGAAATGTGAAAAACAAGACGGTGACTCTCCTCCTCCTCGTTTCAGTTTCATGTCTGAAACCATTAGTGATCATTCTGAAAACGGTAAAAATACATTTACTTTAAATAATTGGAGTGATTCATCGTTCCACGTGGAACAATTACCTTGTTGGATCACCTATACCAACCAAAAAACACATGATATAATTAATGATAATTTAGATCAATCGCCAATGTATAGTGGTATTATAGAGGGTGTTGGTCCAAGATATTGTCCATCTATAGAGGATAAAGTGGTTCGTTTTGCTGAGAGGGAAAGACACCAGGTTTTTTTGGAACCTGAGGGTAGGCAAACAAATGAATATTATATCAATGGCGTTTCAACTTCACTGCCTTATTCCGTGCAATATGATTTTATCAGATCTATTGCTGGACTGGAGAATGCTGAAATTATTCGACCGGGATATGCAGTAGAATATGATTTCTGTACTCCCACTCAACTCTATCCAACTTTAGAAACGAAAAAGGTCGGGGGATTATTTTTTGCAGGACAGATAAATGGGACATCTGGTTATGAAGAAGCTGGGGGGCAGGGCTTAATAGCTGGTATAAATGCTGCACTGAAATGTAGGTGTGAGGATCCTTTTGTATTATCGAGGGCTGATTCATATTTAGGTGTAATGATTGATGATCTTGTTACAAAAGGAGTAACGGAACCTTATAGAATGTTCACTAGTCGTGCTGAATACAGGTTATTACTAAGACAAGATAACGCCGATATAAGATTAACTGAGTTGGGTGGTAAGATTGGATTGATTCAAAAAGACCGTTTAGCAAAAGCATTGGGTAAAAAGAAGGCTTTCGAACAAGCTTTGATTTTTGGTAGAAAAACAAACATTGAAGGTATTAGAATTAATGAGTGGTTTAGGAAACCTGGAAATTGTGTAGATAAACTACCTGATGAAATTTCAAAGTTGTATAATTCTGAAATATGGGCGCTCATTGAAATCGAGTTCCAAAATGAGGGATATATCGCTAGGCAGGAATTAATGATTAACAGAACTCAAGCAATGGAAGATTTAAAACTTCCAAAGGATATTAATTATAGTGATGTAGGCAGTCTTAAAAAAGAAGCTCAGGTGAGGTTAAATGAAATTAAACCCAGCACCTTAGGTCAAGCGTCTAGAATCAGTGGAATAACTCCCGCGGACATATCTGTAATTTCAATATGGTTAAAGAAGGAAAATATAAGTAGTTGATTATAAACAACTTATGTTTTTTCTATAATGGTTTTAATAGTCTCTAAAAGGGCAGAGGAACTTAATCGGACCCGACTATTTTCGGTAAAGTGTGACCAAACAACATTACTTTCAGAATCAACTAACACTTTTCCAATTCTTGCTATGTTAGTGCCATTAAAGGGGTTGCCTTTAATATGAACCATTCCAATCTTTTTACTAAATACACCTGAAGGATCAGAAACAAATTGGAACATTGAATTTGTTTTCTCTTTAGCCTTAACAATATCATCTAACGTTCCTATGCAAATTGGAGCGACTTGAACATTTAGTCCTTCTAGGTCTTCTCTTTTACTCTCTAGCTTCACGAGCTCAGCAATGCAATAAGGTCACCAATGGCCACGATAAAATACAAACAGCGTAAACGGTTTATTACTGATTAAATTAGAGACAAGAATTTCATTTCCACTATCTGTAACTAGTTTATTCTCTCCTAACGCCGCTTTTGAAAATAAAAGATCAGATTTATTAAAGGGTTTGTAAGAGGTCAAAAACTGACTCCACCAAATAATTCCTATGACAAACACCCAGGATATTATGTTTATTAGAAAAATTGATTTTTTATAAGCTTTAGATTTTACCAGTAAACGCAAAAGAACAATAAGCGAAGCGCTTATAACGACAATAGCCCATAGTGGTCTACTCTCATATACTTCAAATTTTGTAGCTAGTACAAAATGGACCAGCACACAAAATGGTATTAAAAGAAAAGCTACAATTGAACGAGCCAAATTCATAAAAAGGATTACCAAGTTAAAGTAATTAACACTCTTGTAAGAAAGAAATAAAGAACCGGTATTATATCTTCTTAGTCTTCTTAATGTTAATATATATACAAATCAATGTTTCCACAGCTTAGAAATAGATGTTCCATAGTTCCGGAAGGCTATGAGTATTAAGTTTAAGGATGTAAATAAACTTCAGAATTTGATGAAAACAACCAGTGTTCAAAACATGTAAACAACAAATGCACAAATATTAACAAGATATACGCAGGACAATTAAATTCTTATACTCATCAATTAACAAAATATTCACAACCATAGTTGATTATTAATTGCAACGGACGCCGCTTTACTCTCGGATTCTTTTTTGCTTTTACCAGTACCTTCACCAAGAACTAAGTTATCCCAGAAAACCTCGGTAACGAAAACACGTTCATGGTCAGGACCTGATTCACTAATTACTCGATACTTAGGAGCTTCTTTGGATATAGATTGTAAAATTTCTTGTAACTCACCCTTTGGGTTTTTTTCTATTGGATCCGAAACAACTCGATTCATTTTGTTTTTGCAACAGAGGAATATGAACGATTTTGCCTTTTCGTAATCAGAATCTAAGTAAATTGCACCGATTAAGGCTTCGAATGCATCAGCAAGAATACCAGTTCTTTCACGACCACCAGATTTTTCCTCTCCTTTTCCAAGTAGAATATGATTTCCAAGATTTATATTTAAGGCGTATTCCTCTAGAGCAGAAGTAGAAACTAATCGTGAACGGAGCTTGGTAAGTTGACCCTCTGGAAATTCTGGGAACCTCTCAAAGAGATCATTAGTTAATACAAGTTGAAGTACTGCATCGCCAAGAAATTCCAAACGTTGATTATCGGATGATTCAGAAGGATTCTCATACGCAAGGCTGGGATGAGTCAAAGCCTCAACAAGTAATGCTTCGTTGCGAAAATTATATCCAATATCCTGCTGTAGATTTTCCATTTCCTAGAAATATCAAAATTCCTTAGTGCTACTGAAATGGGGTGACCGACGGGACTCGAACCCGCGACAACCGGAACCACAAACCGGGGCTCTACCAACTGAGCTACGGTCACCATTTTATATTTCAGTAAATTATCTCTCGCAGGTGAGAAGACAAAATTAGGATCTACTCACCTGCAAGAGGCAGTTGAGAAAATAACAAATCATCGTCTCTAGTCAATGAAGGTCTTTAGCTCAGATAAATAATTATTCGATTAGGACTCGAATTCTCATAAATCTTAATGTGCTATTAGAGAGATTTTCCTTCATTCGCACAGAAATACCAGTGAGATCTTCATTAATAGCTCTCTCAGAAATAACTAAATCATTAGCATCAGCCTGTACCCAAGTTTCTAAATTATGACTATATTCAATAATATAATTAAGACCGGTTACATTGGATCTTTTTTGGTATTCTAAATTCAAGTATTCGTTACCGTTTAAGACCAAAACTTGCGCAGAAGGGGCCGAATTAGTGTGATTATCATCAGATAAATCGAACCCAAAAGCATAAGTTAATAAATTATTATATATATCACCTTCTTTTACACTCATAGGGTTACTTTCACCTCTGGAAGTCATCCAACTTGAAAAACCTTCATTAATATTTTCTCCCCTACCTGGTGTTCCTCCAACAATTGAACTAGGTGACCACAATGAACCATCACTTGAGTTCGTTAGATTAGAGCTAAGAAAAGTTAACGAATAACCCTCTCCGTCAGGTAGTGTTGGCCAAGCACCACTATCATTATATTCAAAATTCAAAACAATATTTCCAGAGCCATCTAATAGAATAATTTCCTCTCCATTATTATTTAGTCTTCCACCTGGCCAAACACCAATTATCTTGGATTCAATTTCATTTCCGTATCTTTCAATAAATGCCACCCTATTAGAAACCACTACCGCGTATTCTCCTGATTCAATAGAGACATCAGAGAGTGTAAACTCATCAAACGGTTGTCCTGGACTAAATGAATAACCATTAAGATCAATCGTTTGATTTCCACGGTTATGTAATTCAATGAATTCATAATTTGATCCACCCAAAGGGTTATACATTATTTCTGATATGACTATGTCATCACTAATAGGCGATATGCCTTCTGGAGATGATAATAGAAGATAATCAAACGCCACCCTCAGGGCTTTAGCCTCCTCGGTACTTGTAAAAATTCCTCCATCAATAGCAACCCAATTATTATTGATGCTTATAGAATGGGCCTGATTCCATATTCCTGATTCGACTGAATATTCGAAAAAGAGCTGGTTGTCGGATCGCCTCATTCTAATAACTACATCATCAGAATTGGAAAAAGGAGTTGCATGTACGGTACCGGCGCTTCCTGAGGAAGTAACTTTTACAACGGCAAGCTCTTTGCCATCTTTGTATCCAAAAGCGTATCTGGAGCGACTGTCCTCTTCTTCAAGTTCTATGATCAATCCAGCCATGAATTCACCGAATTGAATATTTAATAGCTCGAGATCAGTTTGAAGAATCCAGTCTTTTTCTCTAGGCAATTCGCGACGTATCCATGGGTGAGTTGTACCATCAAGATTACCACCTTCGGTAACCGGTTGGGCAGTAATGCTCAACTCTGCCGCAAAAAGATAATCTGAACTTCTTGCTGCACGATTGTGCAAATCTACAGCTAGAATGTTTTTTCCATTAACTAATTTTCCAGTTCCATCGAAGATACCAACTGGTCTAGATTGTTTTTCATCTCTGGCTGAAGTATTGCTACTTGCACCTGTTCCATGCTCGATGGTTCCACTAGGCAATCGCACACGATCTATTTCTATGCCGTTAAGCCAAAATCTTGCCCCATCATCAATGACTGCCCGAATATCAAGTTCAGAACCAACAGGATCATCGGAAAAATCAAACTCTGTTCTGAAATAATAACTCACTAAATTGTTAGCAGCATCATTTCTTAATGGGGTGTTTATACCGGGCTCGGGAATGGTACCAGAATCCTTGCCGAACATTCCTTTGCCAACTTTCCAATTTGAGTCATCAAAAGAAGTTTTGGCAAAGTCCGCCATATAATCAATGTTGTCGTCACTATATTTCCAAGTTTGATCTAGAGAAATATAATCTTTTTTAGATGCCACACCTGGAGGAAGACCCAGGGGATAGGTCTTATCATCAGGCATTTGGATTATCAATTTTCCATCGGATTCACCCAAAGACCAATACGATCCTGGAGAATAATTATCTTTGGATTCGATGTTATGTTCTTCCAGCCAAGGATCCAGATAAGGCACATTGAAAGATGAGAAACCGTCCGGAGCGAAGACTGTGACATCAGTCGTATAATTCGATTTTTGTCCATCTACATCACTGACCTCCAGAGATACGGTGTAAACACCTGGAGCACTAAAACTGGCAACAGCAATCCCATTTTCAGATGTAATAATGGAGTTTTCGGTCGAAGTGCTCCAACTAAAACTTAACTCACTGCCTTCAGGATCGTAAGAATTTGAAGCATTTAAAGTTAGTGTTTCGGCGAGTGCAACATTACCGGATCCTGGTTCTATCTTTACGAATATGTAAGGTGCTGCATTATTCGTTTTATTAACTTCAATAGAGGCCGTTTCTTCTCCTTCTGCTGGCACACCATCGTCGTCTAAGGCCGCAAAGCTCAATTTATTACTACCATTCTGAAGATTGATTCCTTCTATCTTCCAATTGGTTTCATCGATCCAACTGAATGTGGCTTCAGGATGATTTTCGATACTTACCTCCCAAACCCTGTATCCTGCTTCACCTGTTACTGTGATGGTATCGTCTGTTGTATTAGAAATCCTATCTACTTTGAACGCTCTGTTTTGGCCATTAGATAACTCACCTTTTATTCGATTAAGTCGACCTCTATCCCAACTTACGTATTTAGCTTGATTTGGATTATAAGTGCTTGAAACATCCTGCTCACAATCAAACCAAGCTCCTACTCTTGGACCGTTGGCTTGATACTTATCGATGATTTCCGTCAAATAGTACCTAAATATCCTTCTGTTATATGGTTTTCTAAGCCAAGCCGAGAATTCGGAACCTCCACTAGAAATCATTTCAGAGGGATTTTGAAAGGCAAGATCGGAGTCATGGAACATGAAATGAAATTTTCCATCGTCTGGACCTTTGTAGAAAAACGTGTTCTTCGGTCTACGGAGTAAAAAAGTATCCCAGTCTCCTATGTATCCACGAACCGCGGCCATCATGCATATTTTCTCGGCATCTACCAAACGATTGATTTCATCTTTAGTGTAACTGTTGCTGTTTTTTACGGTTTTCAGCAAATTGATTAGAGCAGTATAATCATATTCAGTTTCTTTTGATCTCAATAGCCATTGACTATGATATCGGCCTGGGCCTGGCCATTCATCGCCAGCATACCACCAGTAGCGACTGGTTATTTGGTCTTTACTATAGTTATCGTCAAAAAAGAAAACATCATCAACTCGGTATAGATCACCCTGAGATCCATTTTCTCCATAATTACGTTTGAGAAAATCATTACCAATTGGCTCAAAGAGCTCAATTGAATGGCGTGGTCTTCCTCCATTTTCAATGATGGTGCAAAACTCATTTTCATTTACCGCGTGACCCATGAGATATAACATGTACCGAGGTACTTTATTGTTGAATATGTTGCCTGCTCCTTCAGCAGCGGGAGTATTGTCCCAGGAAAGTTTGGATAAGCCTCTTAAACGTTTATCTAGCGGTAGTTTAAATTTTCCACGCTTGGTAAAATTGGAACGGTCTCCAGCATGCCATGGACTGCCCGAAGGTCTAATTTGGCAATTGTAGAATATTTCTGTTTCATCCACAATGAGAGTCATTTTCTTATAGCTGTTGGAAAGGTTAGGGAATTTCCAATCCCATGCAGCACTACTACCACCGCTCAAAGATCGTTTATCATAATCTGAGACAACCCAACGATAACTTGTCACATCTGTATCAATTTCATCATTATCAACAACATACATAGCCGGAACACTTTGACCTCGGCTAGGTAAAGTGACTTCGTCGCCATTCTGTGAAGACGCCTGGACATAAAACTGTACGATTCTATTATCAACGCCTTGATCCAAAATTTGAGCAGACCAAATACCATCACCTGCTCTGGAATCACCTCCTGAACCAGCGTCATTCATATTTACACTTTTCCAATCTCGATTATTAGTGGAGGAATCTTGTCTATAAAATAACTTCACAGAGTTTGATGCACCCGATACACGTGCAGAAACAGTTACAGGCTCGTTGCTTTTTGGAACTGCTGGTTTATGAGCCAATGACCCTAATGCTGGTGGTGCACTATTAAGAAGCGACCCGTTTGGCTTTCCAGGGGTCCCTAAATTGTTTGGTATTGGAAGTCTGTAGGTAGAGACAAAACTGTCTTCAAAAGTTTTAAAGATGATTCGGGGTTTACCTTTGATCCAGCGTGCCTTGAACTTAAGTGTCAATTCATCGTTACGATTCATGGCATTAACTTGAATTTCAGCTTTATTAGCTCTGTTATCTCCATGGCCATCGGAAATTAGATGGAAGTTACCATTTTCGAAATAACTGGCATGATGAGTTCCTTGTGGTAGCCAGCCGGTTTCTCCTCTTCCATTAGTGGTTCTTTGATCAGCGTTTTGAAGAATATCAGTTCCATTTCTAAGGAGCTGAATGTCTTTTAAAATGACATGAGCATCACCAACGAGATGAACCCAAAGCTCCTTATCGAGTCGAGGCACTGAAAGATGATGGTAAATACCTGAATAAGTAAATTCTTTGAACTCTGTCTTAGCGCTTTCATCACTGTCACGCCAAGAAGTTGGAAGGTCATTGTCTGAAAAAGGGTGAATGAGTTCTAGACTTGAACCGTCACCATTGGTCCAATGAGGCCAATCACCGCCAACTTTATAGTTAACTTCATCTGCCAAATTACCATTACTGTCCTCTAATCTTAAAAGTTCCCCTTCATTGGCCAGGTTGTTACTATAATTTCCTATAGCATTAACACCTTCGTAATTCTCATTAATCCATTCTTTATTCGCAGCTATTACAAGATACGATTTAGGAGAAATAGTGGTGCCTTCATCAAAGGTGAAATCGATACCCTCAACGAATTCCCATCCACTTAAATCTATCGCTTTGTCACTACGGTTATAAAGCTCGATAAATTCTCCGTTTCTTTCATCACTCGGCGGGTCCGCCATTATTTCATTAATAACAATGTTTGTTTCTCTTACAGGCTCATTAA
>CEPB01030995.1_pt1 | contig 14177 bp, 7 predicted proteins | sample 530611 | NCBI WGS metagenome assembly CEPB01 (sample SAMEA2620672, study PRJEB7988) | marine metagenome | isolation source: saline water (ENVO:00002010), including
ATGGCACCGTTGATTTCACAGCAGTGTATGACAATCCAGACGGTTTGCCTTACGTTCAGGCTGCGCGTAAACGAATTGGCCGCGGTCTCCAGTTTACCCCTGGAATGAAGGTGAGTTACATTGTCACTGATTCACGCAGGCGACCGTTAACGGTTGAGCCTTGGTTGGTGGCCGAAACCGGTGATTCTCCTCCTGAACCTGATTGGATGTTTTACGCTGAACGATTGGCAAGAGCCATGGGAAGAATAACCGAAACATATGGTTGGTCCGCTGATGATTTACTCAAAGGCAGCCGTCAGCAAACATTGTTTTCATTCTGATGCCGATGACTTCCATTTCAGCGAATGGTTGATGATGGACAAACGCGCCCTTCCTTTCATGCGACGCGCGACAGTGCTGCTCACCGCCAGTCTGTTTTTGTTCACTGCAATGGCAGGGTGTCTTGAAACACTTTCTAGTGATTCACCTCCAACTGTAACCATGAACGTCTCACCTTCGGGGACGGTAAAAGTAGGCGATACAGTCCAATTTTCCGCGACTGGATCTTCAGATCCTGATGGAGACCCACTTTCGTTTAATTGGAAATTCGGCGATGGAGACGTCGCTACAGGCCAAACGGCCAGCCACGTGTACAATTCGCAAGGAACCTTCACGGCTGAACTCTGTGTGACCTCCACAGATTTTGAAATCTGTGAGGAACGAGAAATCACTGTTGCCGCTGCCGATGCCGCGGAGCCTACCGCATCCATTGTGACCTACAAGGATTCGAGTTGCCTCGGTGAAGATGCGCCGACGGGTACGTTCATTCTAGCTTGGATTTGTGAAGAAGAAATGGACACGAGTGACGAATCCATCGATGCGACCACGACGATCCAACTCGATGGTTCGGACTCTTCAGCCGGTGATGCGAGTACCTACATCACCGATTATTCATGGGATCTCGACACTTACATCGACAGTGATGGCGATGGGGTGACTGACAATGATGTGGACCAAACCGGTGAGAACGCGGAATGGACCAACGTTTGGCCCGGTGAGTACGAAATTAAGCTGACCATTACCGATAATCAAGGATTCACCGATAGTGTTGAGACAGACGTATTCGTCAACTATCGTGGTGCTTGGGCAGAATTCACGATTGACAGCAACGGAACATCCGGGCCCGGCACGGTCACTTTCGAGTATCCTGTAGTGTATCAAAAGCAACACTCCAGTCAAACTCATTCCATACGCTATGTGACCATTGAAGCTGTTTACCCGCAAGAGGATGATGATTGGGCTGTAGGAAGCGGCCAAAACCGATTAGATCTCTATGCTTACAATGGTTCTCAATCAGATTCAGATACGGAAGAAATGGTCAACACCACTCACTTTACAGATGAAGACATGAATTGTGGTGATGATGATCGTTGCACAGAACTCACGTTGCGCACCACTCAATTTAGAAATTTCAATGATGGCGATTTCACAATGTTGTGGACTGTCGACCTGGTCAACGAGAAATTTACAGATGCGACGGTGAAGTCATTCATCATCACTCTAGAGTACAAATAATCGTATTTTTTTGCGACAAAAATACCTTCAGTTACCCATTTGTGCGAGTTTCGCCTATACCGTTGTCATAGACTACCTTCAAATAGGGGAGTAGGGTCGGCGGGCCACACATTGAGGTGAAAACTATGGGTTCACAATGGGAAGATAAGAGCAAGCCACACCTAAACATCGTATTCGTAGGCCACGTCGATCACGGAAAGTCAACCACTGTTGGTCGTCTACTACTCGACACAGGTCACATCGAAGCGCACGTTATTGAGAAGAACGAGAAGCTAGCACAGGAGCAAGGTAAGGCCGGATTCGGTCTTGCGTATGTTATGGACGGACTAAAGGAAGAGCGCGAGCGTGGAATCACAATCGACGTTGCCCACAAGGAACTGTTCACTCCAAATTACTACTTCACAATCATCGACGCACCAGGTCACCGTGACTTCGTGAAGAACATGATTACCGGTACCAGCCAAGCTGATGCAGCCGTTCTTTGCGTTGCCGCAAACGACGGTGTTAACGCACAGACCAAGGAACACGCGTTCCTCGCACGTGTATTGGGTGTTAAGCAACTGATTGTCAACATCAACAAGATGGACATCTCTGGTGTCGACTATCAAGAAGCCAAGTACAACAGCGTCAAGGAAGAAGTCAGCAATCTGCTAAAGATGGCTGGATTCAACCCAGCTGATGTCCCAATGGTCCCTTGTTCCTCCTTCAATGGAGAGAACCTCTACGAGAAGAGTTCCAACATGAGCTGGTACAGCGGTCCAACACTATTCGAGTGCATTGATGGTATCCAGATGCCACCCAAGCCTACTGACCGACCACTACGTCTACCCATTCAGGACGTTTACAAGATCGGCGGTATCGGTACAGTGCCTGTTGGTAAGATTGAGACTGGTATTCTACACTCTGGTAAGACCGTTGTATTCAACCCAAGCCAGAAGTCTGCTGAAGTCAAGAGCATTGAGATGCACCACACGGTTGTCGACAAGGCTGAGCCTGGTGACAACGTTGGATTCAACGTCCGTGGACTATCCGCAACTGACATCCGCCGTGGTGACATCGCTGGATACTCAGACAGCGAGCCTATGTTCGTACGTCACGACGAAACCTTCGTCGGTCAAATTCAGTTGATGGACATCCCCAAGGCAGTAGCAGCTGGTTACACACCTGTGTTCCACGCACACACCGCTCAGGTCGCAGTTCGCTTCGTCGAGCTCTTGGAGAAGACTTCCAAGGCTGGTAAGGAAGCCAACCCACCGTTCCTTGTGACTGGTGACGCTTGCTTGATTCGCTTCATGCCAACCAAGCCAATGGCCATCGAGCAGATGGATGCGTTCCCCGAACTTTCCCGCTTCGCTATTCGCGACATGGGCAAGACGGTCGCAGCCGGTGTCTGCATGAAGATTGAGAAGAAGTGAGTTCCTCACTAATTGATCATCGGAAAAGGGATGCGCCATGCCAACGGTTACCACGATTAAATTGACGGGTGAAAACCACGTCGATATTGACGCGGTATGCGCATCGATTCGAAGTATCAGTGAGCAAACCGGAGTTAAGCTCCGAGGGCCCATTCCATTGCCTACCCGCCGTTTGGTCGTTCCATGCCGGAAAGCACCAGATGGCGAGGGCAGCGAAACTTGGGATCACTGGGAAATGCGAATTCACAAGCGTCTCTTGGAATTGGTCATCGGTAAGTCCACCGATGAAAGTGCACTACGTCAAGTGATGCGCATTCCAATCCCAGACACGGTTACCATTGAGCTCAGCCTGCGAACCGTCGCTTAATCTAGCGATGCGGCTTCGGCCCAACCCGCTGCAATGAGGGTTTCCGCCATCAAGGAGTGGCAGTTGAATGAGTCTCCTGCAAGGAGTTCGATTTCTTCACCACTGGCGTCTAGGATGGGTTCAGGCATGTCCTTCAGAATACGAAGACGCACCATCCCTGTTTGCTCCGATTTTCCGGATTGCTCATCTTGACCACTAGGTTCACTCATTGCTGACTCGGAGATCTCGGGATATTCTTCCATCATAGCAATACGATCTTCTTCGTCAAAATCGGGGTCGGTCCAAATTTCCTCAGGTACAACCTCTTCTACAGCAGGCGGTTTTTGCCCGGTTAACCCTCCTGGTTGTTCAACAAACTGATCCAACTGAGCATTACCTGCTGGTGTCACTGCAGGTTGAGGATTGGGGTTCTGAAGTACACCTTGCTGAAGCCCATTCCAAGACACATTTCTTTTGTATTGTTCAATCAATTCAGCAACCCCTTCGTGGAAGGCTCTCTCCGCACCATCCTGACGCTGCCAATCGATTGGCATTAGATTCACACCTGCCTCCGTAGTGGCGTCACCGAAAGGCGTACTGGCTAAATTGGCCAGAGCAGCGTGATTGACAAAGGCATTCAAACGATGTCGAGTCAAATCGGAGATGGTTCTACGGAGGTTGGATTGCCTTCGAGTCAGTGTTTGTGCACGTGCAGAGAATCCTTCGGTACGGCTGGTTTCAGTAAGCTCCAACTCAATGGATTGCAGCAGCTGGGAACAAACATGCCAGAAATCAGGACGAGGTAGATCAACTGGAAGAGCATGTTTTGCTTGGGAACGCAATAACGCATGTAGCTGCGCTTCAATAGCTGCAAGTTGAGGTCCCTGCAGCACTTCTTGTTCCGCCATACCATCACCGCGAGTGGTCCCTCCTCCGTGCCGGTAAATGAACCATTCACTTCGAAAGCGCCCTTCGGGCGCTTGGGTCAACCATCCGTTGTGTTCAAACCGATGGCCACAGGTCGATGGATGAGTGTGGAGGCATGAGGACAGCGACCCTGCTTGTTGCAATCATGATTCTGGCCCCATTCGCCCAAGCTGTTGAGAGTCCATATTCGGGCAACCGAGAGTTGATTGTCCAACCCAATCCCAATGGGGAATTGTCCAATCTAACTGAGGATGCGTTCTCAATCCCAGCCAATTCCACCATTCTCGACGGTTGGGTCAATGTGTCGACTGGGTCGAACGGTGATGGAGGGTCGGGTACCCATTGGAATGTCAATTCCCCCACGCTCAACTTTAGTCATGGGACATTTTCAGATTCTTCGATTTCAGTCTTCGACCATGAATTGACATTGGACGTAAATCATACCGTGGGTCGAATAGATGATTTGGAAACTCTCTCAATGCGATTCCAACAGTACTCACCCGGAGGAACTGCCGACGTTTGGCGGATGGCAGAACCCTCTCAGTTCAATGGCGCCTTTGCGATGAATTACTCCGCGAGACAAGCTGCGGGCGGTTTGATTCCATCCTTGGCATCAGATGGTTCATTGATTGCAGCCACGCTCCCTGAAGATTCGGTACCGGCTGGGACTCATGCGTGGCTGTCCTCCCCCCCAAGTCCCATTCCAAATGTAGTCAATCAATGGATATTGAGTTTCAATCACTGGTATCACCTGCACCACACCAACAGCTCGACAGGCTCATCTGGTGCATGGCTAGAGGTTAGTTTAGATGCGGGTCAAACGTGGCATTATATCGAACCAATCGGCGGCTATAACTGGAATATTTCAGACACTGCACCGGTTCCAAATGGTGCACCAGGAGTAGGATTTGGTGTATTTGGTGGTCCAAATGCCAGTGGGTGGGTGAATACATCTTTCGATATTTCTCATCTTCATTCCACCAATCACTCTAGTCTATTGCATCGTTTCGTGCTTTGGACCGATCCAACGGGGATGGTCGACCGTCCTGGGTGGTATGTCGACGAAGTTACAGTTTCCAATGATGGAGATATTCCAGGCACATGGTTTCATGGCTCTCTCAGTGGAGAATATGCCCCTGATGCGAATGCTCACCTCACCATCCCAGTCCAAGTCAATGCAAGTTTAGGGACATCAGGTGCCTGGATGGTGCGGTATTGGACTGATTTTGATTTAGAAGGCGGTTCATGGGATAAATTCGAAATTCAGGTTTCCAGCGACAACATATCATGGCATCGAATGTCGCCCGTCGGTGGGATTCCTGGGCCCTATGGCTTGACCGTTGGAGGTCGGACCATCATGGAAGATACAGGAGGTTGGGTCCAAGTTGCACATCCATTCCCTGCATCATTCAATATTCCCATCAATGGGTCATTCATGCTTCGTGTTGTGGTCGAAACCGATCAGATGCCCTCTTCAGGCTATGGGGGTGCATTGGACCCTCCAGAGGGTGTATTCATTGATGATTTCAGTGTGACTCGTACTGTTTCAGGCTTCACCGATACAATGTGGTCGGAGAACTTCACTACAGACGCCGGCGCTTGGCATGACCTGCTCCCAGGAGGAAGTTACGACCAGTGGCAGTATCTCAGCAACTGGGGGAACAATGGGCCCTATCAATCCAGTTGGTCGTTTGAGAATGCTCCACTCATCGCAGACGGTTGGTCTGTACATACTCCCTCCGGCCAATCTTGGGCCTTTGGAAATGTATCCAATGCCAGTGGTTGGGGTCCGTCTGCATGGCCCAGTGGACAAGTGGGTGTCGCCATGGGATTGGACAATCGGCACGCAGCCAATTCGTGGTCTCACCTGATCAGCCCCTCCTATCACATTCCTTTGGGGGCAAGTGCTCGGGTTTCCTTTGACCACTATATCTGTGCAGAAGTCGGTTGGGATGGCGGTGCCTTGTACACCAGCATCGACAACGGGACCTCTTGGCAAATCTACGGACAAGATATTCCACAATTCTATGATGTTCAACATTGGAATAATCCACAGTCGCCTCTGTATCAACAATGGGCTTGGGACGGTTCGAATCAGAAGGGTGGTGGGTGTACCAGCAACAAATCATTCTCTCATGTTGAAGGTGATTTGTCCAGTTTTGGAGGGTATGATATCATGCTGCGCTTCTCCTTCTTTTCGGATACTTTCATCGAGATGGATGGTTGGTATATCGATAATGTAGGCGTCATTGTTGATTGGTTTGAATCGAATGGTTCGTGGACCAGTGATTTGGTACTCGAGAATTCCCATGGATTTGCACCTACGATTGATGTCGATGCACGGGTACCCGACGGAACATGGGTTAGAGCCTCATTAGTCGATGCAAATGGTACACCATTGCCGGGTTTAATCGCCTCTGAAAATCTTGTTTTCCCCATTCTTCCGACGGATGAAATGTATCGTATTCGAGTCGAATTTGGAACCACAAATCATCAACTCACTCCGCGAATACTGAGTTTACATTCAGGTGCGGTTCGAATTTTGAATGGTATGGACGGGACCAATGGATGGTCGATTCCGCATATTCTTACTCACGACAATGTCGCGGGGAACATTACGAATCCCACTCTGAACACCGTTCGTATTTCAGGGGCCTCTGCATACGGGGATGCCCCTATTGAAGAGATTTCAATCATCGCTGAATCGGCCGGAGCTTTGTACCAAATTTGGGATGGACAAGGTACCTTGCTTGCCAGCGGTGTTTTAGGCAACCAGAGTGTTTCTCTACCTCATGCCGCAGTCAATATTCGGGTTTCAATCGATTTACAGCCTGGAGGTTGGGTCCATCACGCCTCGTTCATCGGTGAACTTGGTGCACCGATGAAAACTGGCGCACTTGACGTGGGAGGAGATGGAGTCGTAGATTGGTCTTGGAATAGCATTCAAGATGGAGCCTTCGGTTGGTTTGATGGACATCATCTTCAACAGAATACACCACTCTCTCAATGGGCAGTACATGGGAATCCAGTCGATCAAGGCGTCGTTCTTCACGCTGAAGATGACATCACTTGGACTTGGGCAAACGGTGTTGAAGACTCGCTGGATTCAGGACAATATCGGATTCTCGAGTACCCAGTATCTTCAATCCAAAATCAATCGGTCCCGTCAGATTTTACCTTCATCGGTATGGCTATTTCATGGGAAACAATCGATTCGGTTACAGGATTAGGTTCGACGCTTCGAGCGATTCAATCTGATGCAATCAATGGTACGGGTCCTGCTTCGATTGCTGCCGGTGAACTTCAAATCCCCATCGTACTGCAAGCAGACATTGGAGGCATTTCCCTCACAGGTTCGATTTCTCATGCCCAACGAATTGTCAATGAAATCGATTCAGTACCAACTGGAACCATGGTACCTGAACAGAACATCACCATCGTGAGTACACACACGCATTTATTCGATCGCGACCTGCTCGATGTCGCCATTCTTCGATTGCAGAGTTCGACAGGAATCGATATTGAGGTTCATGTTGAGGGCCTATCAACCGAACCGGTGGCCACCCAAATATTTGGAGCACAACATATGGCATTGTCCTCAGTTAGTCTGACGACGGTAGGTGACATGGGGCTTCAACTGTACTGGAATTTCCAAACTCAGTGGGCTTTTGATGATGCAGATATCATTGAAGTGTTGTCCGAAGCAATAGAGGTTGATGGATTCACTTTGGGCCCTGCCAGTTCAACAATCGGTGGATCAAATCATCAAGCGATGGAGAACGATCTTGAAATTGTCTCATGGGAGGTACGTGATGAACAATCTCGCTTGTTATCCAACGAGTGGGATGCCCGGTACCCCCTGCATGCCAAATCGGGTTCAATGATTTCAGTTACTGGAACGGTACGATTTGAAGGTCAAGCAGCAACACATCCTGCTCCGAACGCTTACACTGTGGGACTAGAGCTGAATGGGACCAATGGAACATCACAATCGATTGGGACTAGCGGAGAATCGGGAGCATTTTCCGCATTTATTCAACTTCCTAGTGGTTCGAATCATGTCACAGTTTCTCCATGGATTTTGCAGATTGGTCCATCAGGAGTACCCATTTTCGGTGCAGAGGATGCTTCTGCTGGTGAGTTATTGGTTGAGGTCAAGACTGACCCCAATCCACCGAAGTTGGGCCCATTGATGATTTACACACCCGATGGTGGTCAGTTGGCGGATGGCAATATATTGTCCCCTGATCGAACAGTTCCGTTCTGGATTGAGGTTCAGGATGATGAATTGCTGGACACATTTGTATCTCTACGTTGTTGGTTTGAAAGTTATGACGATACCGATCAAGACGGCATCCCAGATGAAAGTGAGTATGGCGAATCACTGCAATTTTTAGGCGGTGCTCCCAGAGGAACAATGCGTGTTGATTTCCCTGCAGTAAGTTTGTCTATGCTCAATGAAAATGATCGCATTTCATGCTATGTCGAAGGTGGAGATTTTGCCGGCCATGCATATGTTGGGGGTGGAGGTCCAGGATTCGAGAATGATCTTGCGACAATGTATGTTCAAACACAACAGCCAACTCAATTATCGCTACCTTCAATTTCACTTAATCGCCACGAAGATATGTCTCTATTAATGGGAATTGAGCACACTTTTTCGTTTACTCTTCAGGATGCAAACGGGCTTGAATCGATAGATTTGATTCAATTAGACGTTGCTGGAGACGGGCAGGGCATCATTGACTATCAACCATTGAATGAAACACTCTCATCAACTGTGAATACACCCGTAGTTCCACTTTCTGTTTCGACGGAACCCCTCGGAGATGATGCCTATCTGATTGAGATTTCATTCGCCATCAACTTTGGGGCACCAGAAGACTGGTTGCAAGGCCAGTGGATTCCTTCACTGAGAATTCATGAAGACGGTGAACTAGTCTCTGGACCAGCGATAAACTTGCAACATCTTGCATGGGCTTTGGACAATCGACTAATGTGGCGTGTCGATACAATCGAGGATTTGACCTTACCCTCTATGCCAATTTTTGAAAATAAATTGAATCTACAACCGGGTGATTCAATGTCGTTTACGGCTTCCATAGTACACCGGGAACTGAACCAAAAAATTGCGATTGGACTACCACAATCTACGACGGTTGAAATCAATATTCTTGACGGAGAGGCGCCATTTACAATGTATTCAGTTCCAGATGGGGGCGGGTTCAGTACAATCATCGATTTCGATGCCAACCTTTGGAAGGGCCCTACTCATACCATTCAGTTTGGCTTGGACAATCTTTCAGGATTAAACGCCAGTTTACCCGCTATGTCGTTTGCAGTTGCCATCGACAGTATCGCTCCAAGAATCGAATTCCAAACGACAAGCCTTGTCCAACTTCGTTCCGATTCACTTTCCAATCAATTGGTGGCCTTCACGGTGGAAGATGAAGGCGGAATGGGTGAACAGGGCCTTGTTCTTCATTGGGTTTTCCGAAGAGATGGGCTTGATATTTCAGGGACGAAATCTTCCTTTGATATGGGCTTAGGTGTGCACTCTGATGGATTGTGGGTTTACTCAAATTACGTCAATATGACCTCAGAAGTCGATTTGTTACCCGGTGACGTGTTGATGGTATGGGTTGAGGGGCAGGATCTTGCAGGAAATGATTTACAGGGTCCAGGTACAGAATATTCACCACGAGTTCCTGCATTGGAAATCATGCATTTCACTCCTGATTTAGTATCAATTTGGATTGAAAATGGAGCCCCCGAAGTGGGCGACATCATCGAAGTTGATGTCCGAATTCACAATATTGGGAATCTAGCGGGTGAAATCAATGTCAGCCTTTGGGCATGGGAGCCGCAGCCAAATTCAGAACCGTTCATCATTCAACTAGAAAGTCAACAAGTTTCTATGGACGCAAGGCAATCAATCTTGTTGAGATTTGGATTTGAAGCTTGGAGAGAAGGGGATTTACAGGTCTACTTTATTGTCAACAGTGATGTTGATTCGAGAATTCCAGTCGATGTCGCCCCGATTCGTGAAGAAGGAGCCAGTTTGTCGTGGTTTGAGCGTGTCTTCGGAGACGGCCCAATCGTCGTCAGTATGTTGGTACTGGTCTGCACTGCACTTGGATTTGGAGCTGCAATGTTGTGGCTACGTGATGAAGAAAGTGATGAATGGGGTGATGAATACGAGGACGAAAACGAAGATGAAAACAGTGATTGGCCCAGCCCTCCAGAACAGTTTCCCGATGAAAATCCACCCCCAATTCCCCAAGATTTACTCGATAGCCACCAAGAGGAAGAATGAACTGTAGAGTTTGTCTCCCACGAATTACGCAGGGGTTCCCGAGTGGTCAAAGGGGGCGGACTCAAGATCCGCTGTCAAGTGCTTCGCAGGTTCGAATCCTGCCCCCTGCACCAATTGAAATTTTGAATTTCCAATTGGAAAATTCGATTTGATACATCAACCATGAATTACAGCCAGATTCAAACGCAAAATCCAACTCGCAGCGAGTATGAGTCAGGGCGATGATTTCATCCTCATAGAGGATGAAGATGAGGATGACCCCCCATCGACTCGGATTCCTTCGCAATCTACAGAACAATCGGATTCCAATTCGGGCACCGACAATGTTGCTATTGCAGAACGTTTTGCAAAACTCAAGAAAGGACTCACTGAACAGGTGGATGCCGTCAAAGATCGTCTGAAGCCCCGGTTGGTCGACGTTGAAGTTAAAGCCATTACGGAAGCCGCCGATCTATCACTGGAAATCGATGGTTCTCACACCTTTGAATGGCCCATAAAGGGGATGGATTGCCCCGATTGTGCAGCCAAGGCAAAAAGGGCAACTCAGCGTATTCATGGTGTAAAAAAGGTCGCTGTTTCTGTGACAATGGGTACAATCTCAATCGATATCGATTTGGGTGAAGGACACACATCGAAAGTCTCTGCAGTTATGGCCAGTTTAGGTCACGAACCGGATGTTCCTTGGCAGCGAATTATGGGGGTGACAGCTTCAGGACTTGCAGCAAGAAATGGTGTGAGTCGAAGAGAGTTAAGGCAAATGATGATGCAAATCCCTGCTATTTTGGAGGTTCGATTTGAAGACGCTTACGTCGAAATTCAAACAGTTCCATTGACTGAAAAAATTCTGATTAGCGAGTTAAGCAATGGCCTCGATCGGGTGATTGGCGGCAAAGCCATACTGAAAGAAGTCCAGAATCGGCGCTTAGATCAGGGACAATGGCGCTTGGTATCAACCATCCCTGCATTATTGATTTTGGTTGCAATTCTCATTCTGCCAGAGCGATTCCAAAATCAGAGCCTCTTGTTGTCAATGACCCTCATCGGTGTGGGACTCTCTGGATGGCGCATGTTCCTTGATGCATGGGGTGGCCTCAAAAACAAGGAATTGGGTTTTCAACTGTTGACATCATTGGCAGTGATTGGAGCTTTTTTCGGCCAACATTGGTCTGAAGCCCTCATGGTTTCAATTCTTGTTGCAATTGCCGCTCATATGGAAGAATCAGCTTTGCTGAAGGCCCGTGAAGCCATGCAAGGGGGACTCGATCGTTTGCCCAGGCGCGCTCGCAGAGTGAACAAACCCAAGATAATCACGGGTATTTCGATGATGACCCCCATGCAGAATATGTTGTCATCAAGTCAATCAGGATCTCATTCGGCAGATGAAGAAGAACTAATCTCGATTGAACTCCTTGAAAATGGAGATCGTGTTGAAATTCGGAGCGGTGAAATTGTTCCGGTAGACGGTGTAGTCATAGAAGGAATTGGTTCACTCAATCGCGCCCCTCTGACTGGCGAGAGCATCCCGATTCGAGTATCTGAGGGCGAAGAGGTTCACGCAGGCTTGGTCCTCGACCGAGGGCCGATTGTAGTTGAAGCCACTGCTGTGGGTGGTGATACCAGGTTGTCGGGGTTAATCGATGAAGTCAGAACCTTCCGGGATCGGCCCCCTAGGGTTCAAGGCTCAATTGAGATGTTCTCTAAATGGTGGGTGCCCCTTGTTTTGGTGGGTGCCCCTTTAGCGGGCCTAATCACAAATGATGTTCGCCTGACCCTCTTACTATGGGTGGTTGCTTGTCCTTGCGCACTTTTACTCGCCGCGCCAGTTCCTCACGCTGCAGCACTTTCTACGGCCTCCTCAATCGGTGTTGTTGCTCGTGGTGGGGATGCACTCGAAGCTGCGGCCGGGATTGACCTTGCATTACTCGACAAAACCGGTACATTGACCAGTGGACAGCCAAGATTAAGCGAAGTTCGTTTGGCAAAATCACAGAAATCAGAAAATGTACTCCGTCTTGCTGCTGGTCTTGAACAGCGCTCGAATCACCCATACGCCGCAGTCATCTTACAGGAAGCTAGCGGGTTGGGTATCGCAGAAGTCACCTCAATACAGGACGGTGATGCTGGTGTGGAAGGGAAACACAGTGGTAAGAAAGTCATGTTTGGTCGTAAAGATTGGATCATCAAGAATGGCATCAAGATCCCCGACGATTTGTTGGAAGGTATCGATCCAGCACTCGGGCTATCAATTCTAGCGAAAGGTGACAAAGCCATTGCTGCTTTCACATTTATTCATGATGATTTGAGACCAGGCGCAGCAGAGATGATTCATGACTTGCAATCGATGGGTGTCGCGATAGAATTGCTTTCCGGTGACACACAAGATGCCGTTGAAGCACTTGGAAAAGAGATCGGGCTTCCCGCGGTACAGTGTCGTGGTGAAATCGATCCAGAAGGGAAAGCCATGTGGGTGGAACGCCGAAGCCAAGGGCGGAGGACATTGATGGCTGGAGATGGTTTCAATGATGCCGCAGCTCTCGCTGTTGCAGACATTGGTGTTGCAGTTGGCAGTGGAGAGCAAGTGAACTTGGATGCTGCAGATGTCCTCATTCCAGGTGAAGATCCACGTGCCATCACTTCACTGATTAGCATTGCCAAGCGTACACGTGCTGTAGTTCAATTCAACATCGTGATTTCAATTCTGGTTACTGTGATGTTGATGGGAGCGGTATTGACTGGAATGAACAGTCTTGCCCTCGCCGTTCTCGTTCATGAGATGAGTGCTTTCCTCGTGATTCTCAATGGTGCTTTCATTGCTTCATCAGGCAATCGAATAAATTTGTTAAAATCTGTTTTGGGTTCAATTCTCAAAGATTATTCGGGCGCATTCAAATTATTGTTTTCTAAGGAGTCCGCATCTGTTACGCATGATTGAACAGTCGCCGCCTTGATATACGCGTATGAATCGACGAAACCACGGGGGACGGTCAGTGAGCAAGATTCGTGTTGATGGGCGAACCATGGCATTGTCACATCCGACAAGGCTAGCCATCTACCAAGATCTTCTGGATGCTGAGGAAAAGTCAACCGTCATGTTGCAGAAGAGTACCGGTGTTACTCGATACCACTTGTATCATCACCTGCAGACTCTAGTCAAGAATGGTTTGGTGGAAAATCATCGCGATGAAGGTCGTGCGCGCTGGTGGCGGGCGACCGAACGAGTCAGTCTTACCCCTTCAGCTCAGCCGAGCGTTGGAGATCATCTTCCCGACGATGTGCGTGAATTGCTCGAATCTGGGGCAGAGGTACACTTCATCCCCATCCCTGCAGATCGTTCAGCAACGTTGGCCAAGAGTGCCGTCTCTGCGATTGCTGAATCCTTTGGTGTCGATTTGGACATGGGTGTGACCTTTATGCCGAATGGGATTCTTGTCATCGGCCCTCCCAAGCGTCCGTAAAGAGGTGATTTCGTGAGTGATGAAATCCCTGAAATCGAATCAAAGATTGCATCTCCAACAATCGATTGTCCGAGTTGTGACAGTATCCTTCCTCATGAGCTCGGGGAAGTCACTTGTCGTGTATGTGCAGCAGTCGTACGAATCGACCACAAGCCTACGAGAGA
>CEPB01123993.1_pt1 | contig 13749 bp, 18 predicted proteins | sample 530611 | NCBI WGS metagenome assembly CEPB01 (sample SAMEA2620672, study PRJEB7988) | marine metagenome | isolation source: saline water (ENVO:00002010), including
CACCTTCACTAAAAGAAGCATAATTAAATGTATCTCTAAATCTAGACTTGATAGTTTCATTAAAGTTTTCATCTAGATTAAAGTTTACGTAAAAGTCCATTGACATGAGATACTTGTTAATTAACTGATTCATAATAGGTAGATACTGTTTAATAATTTTAGTTTTAATACCTGTATCGTTTAACATGTCTCTAGCTGCCATGATGTAAGTTTTATCATCTTTTAACTTACTTCTTTGATGTTCAATTTTTTTACAATCACTTTTCATCTGATCTAGTTTGTCTATATCTTTTTGTGATACACTACCAGTTTCAAAGTTTGATATATCTTCTTCTAACTTTGTATTATATTTTTTTAATTCTGATATAGAACTAAGTATCTCTGCCTGTCTAACTTCATTATCTCTTATCTTTTGTGTTACACCTGTTATTTCTTCTAAACGTTTATTAACAACTAATAATTCTTCTTTAAGTTTTGTTGCACCTTCAACGATTTCTTTGACTTTGATTTCTTTTTTGTTAACCATTTTTTCTTTATGAGATTGTTGTATATCTTGTTCACAGGTTGGACACGAATCATTATTCTTAAAGAACTCCATATCTTTTGTTAATTGTTTATGTTTTTCAGTCAAAGTAGCACGTATATTATTAAGTTTACTTAATTTGTCCTCTATTACTGTCTTATCATTGATTTCACCCGCTAAATCCTCGCTAGCAGTCTCTAGCAGGGCTTTTTCTTTCTCTCTGTCTGTTAGTATTGTTTTATTAGAATCAAATAAATCTTGTTTCTCTTTGATGATTTTATCCTTATTTTTTTTCATATCATCGATATAGTTTGTTTGCATGGCTATCTTTTCAACTGCCAATTCAAACTGATAATCCATATCTTTGATATCGTCTTGTAAATCTTTTAGTTGATTTTTAAGTATCATGTTCATTAGAGAGAATATTTTAATGTCAAGTATCTCTTCAACTACCTCTCTTCTATGTACTGCTTTTAATTGCATGAAAGGTACAAAAGTTGATGACCCTAATATTACAACCTGAGTAAATGATCTATAATTTAATCTTAATACATTTTGTTCTAAATACTTTTGATAGTCTCTAGAGTTTGCTTCTTGATTAATCATTTCGCCATTTTGGTATATTTCAAACTTACTAGGTTTAATACCTCTAACAACTTTCCATTGATTAGTACCAATTCTAAATTCTACTTCAACAACTGCTTCTCTATCGTTGACAGTATTAACTAATTGAGATTTACTAATTATTCTAAAAGGTTTACCAAATAAACTAAAACACAATGCGTCAAGTATTGTTGATTTACCTGCACCGTTCTCACCAACTATTAGTGTTGTGTTTTGCCTATCTAAATGTATCTCTGTAAAATTATTACCAGTAGATAAAAAGTTTTTCCAACGTATCTTTTCAAAGTGTATCATACTAACCAATTCCAAACTGCTCTGATAGATAATAGTAAATACATACCTTCCATTAAAGCTCTAGGAATATCTTTATCCTTAATAGCAAATCTTATCCACATACTACAAGATATACATGCTATTGCCCATCCTAACCATTGTGTATCAACATCTGCATTTGATAAAATAAAACATCCTATCATTGCAATAATAAATCCTAACCAACGTCCAGCATCTAATTTATTATAGTATCTAATTTTCATAAATTTATACCTTTTTCAATAATATTTTTTGCAAGGTAATCATGTGTTTTTTGTCCATAGTGATTATCTGTATCTGACACTTGATCTATCTGTAAACTACTAATACATTTTCCACCAAGGTGTGGGTGTATAGGCCAACCCCAAAATCTGTCTTCGTCTATAAGATCATGTAAAGGGTGTTCTATTATTAATTTTGCAGCTGTAAACATTTTGTCATATTTCATATTTGGCCATGGCCATAAGTCTTGATAGAAAGTGTAATCAATATTCATTTTTTTTAGTGCTGATTGTAGTAAGTAAAATCTATTCATATTTTCATTTACTGTTTCTATAAACTCTTGTTTAAGATCACCAGAAGATATAGAATATAACCAGTTTTGATATTGACTACCTTTTTCAGTTGGAAATCCGTCATCAAAATATTTTTTTGTAACAAATTGATTATATGATAATACAGGTTTTTTTAAAACTCTATACCACTCTGACCAAAATACATATACATGATCTACGTTACTATTTTCATTTACTGCTTTAAGAACAGAATTACATATAATATCATTTCCAGCAGCACATTTAGATAAGTTTTTTACATCTAGGTTTAGTTGTTCAAACCAAAGAGTTAATTTATAATCTAACCCAGCTCTTTTTTGAAATTTTAAATCATGATTGCTATCACCTGCTACTATAATCATTTTTTTTCTCACAATTCATTACCCCAACTATCCCAACCTTTTCTTTCTCTACGAGCAAAAAGTTCTACATAAGGACCATCTAATAATTGTTCAATTCTTTCATATATCTCATCTGGTTTTCTACTATGTTCTTGTCGTTGACTTATGATTAGTTGTCTTACTGACTTTGATATTCTTTTTGGTTTACCTTTTGTTGCAAGTAAACACATCTCTGGGTTTGCTCTAGTCCAATAACCTAAACCTGTAAACATACCTAAATCATTTTTATTTTGTTTCGCCCAAGTGAAACCTACTGTTTTATATTTGAAACCCCACGCTTTAATAACTTCCAAAGCTTCTGGTAACATTGGGTCAACCACCCACATGAGCAATACACAATCATCTGAAGCCAAATCAGAAACACGTAAATTAGAAATATCAGAAATAGACATGCAATCATAATGCTGTGTAGCGTTACGTCCATCACCTTTTGAACTATATGATTTAAAGTGCCAAGGTGGGTCTGCATAAATTACCTTGTATTTAGAGTTCCAAGTCTTGAGCTTCATTATATAATCCTCGCATCATACCTTTTAATCTATCCTTATCTAAATCAATTTCTAATTCATCTATGTATTTGTTTAGTAAAGTATTGGTATCTTCAGCATATTTCACTATATCATCTGATACACTATCTGCTTGCATATCAGAAAAATCTTCTACTATCTTAACTTCGTATGCGTTTGCTTTCATTAACCTATCAACAAATCTATCATATTGATATAAATCTTTTTTATTAACTACAATTAATTTAACAAACTTCTTTTCATACTTTGATACATCCTCATTTGCATAATCTTTATCTGTATCATCATAATAAATTTTTTCAAACATCCTTATAGGATTTACAATTCTTTCTAACTCTAAAGTTTCTGTGTCAAAGATATGAAAACCTTTTGGGTCATTGTGATCGTTCCAATATATCTCGTATGGTGTTCCTAGATAATATATTTGACCATCATCTGATTTATGATGAAAGTGGCCAGAGAATACTGTATGAAATTTTTTAAATGTATCTTTGTCATAACCAGTTTCACTAAATTGTCCTTTGTGCATTTGAAATCCTTTAATCTCTAAATGCCCCATACATATACCTGCTTTTGTTTCATCAATCATACCCATAGAGTAAATATAATTTTGTGGATTAATCCATGGCATAAACAGTATATCTAATCCACCAACATTAACCTCTGTTGCATCCTCATATAAATGAAACTTATCGCTTTTATTTCCAATTAATTCTTTTAGTGAGTTTATATCATTTGTATTTTTATAATAGATATCATGATTACCTACTAAACAATGAAAGTCAACTTTTAAATGTTTTAAAGGAAATACAAATCTTTCTCTAAATTCTTTTGCTGTTTTATATGAGACATACTTACGTCTATCCATCATATCACCTAGATGAAAAACTGTTTTTATATTATGCTGTTCTAGATATGGAAAAAATATGCCTTCATAAAATTCATAAAAGTAATTATTAAAAAAGTCACTATCGTTTCTAGCACCAAAGTGCGTATCTGTTATGATTGCTACTTTCATTATACTATGATATCTGTATTTGGTTTTATTACACCAGTTTTCTTCTCTTCTATTTCTCTTTTAATTTTTTTAGCGAGTTGTACAGTTTTTGGTGCAAGTTTCTTTTCTTGTTCATATAACTTTCTTAGTTTTTCTTTTGCTCTATCTAATTTAAATTTAGATACAAGTTTAGTAAAGTCTGTGCCATTCATGTGGTCAAACTCATGCTGAAAAACTCTTGATGGCATATGGTCTAAATCTTCCGTCCACTCTTTACCATCATTGTCTGTATATTTTACTTTAATTTTTTTAGGTCTTGTTACTTGTAAAAATAATAATGGATATGTTAAACAACCCTCACTTAGTTGTATTGTTTCTTCAGAAAATTCTATTATCTCTGGGTTCCAACATGCTCTTGCTTTACCTTCTTCCATATCTTGATGACCACCCATAACAAACATTCTATATGGTAATCCTACTTGATTTGCTGATAATCCAATACCACCAAACTGTTTCATTGCAACGAATAAATCTTCAGCTATTTTAGTTCTTGTAAATCCCTCTGGTAGTATTTCATCTTTAAACTCAGGTAAAGGTTTGTTTAGTATATCTGCTTCTGGTGATATTAATTTAAATTCTGCTTTCATATTATTCGTCATCCATAAACTCCTCTAATCCTTTTGGATTTTTCTTTTTTTCTTTTGTTTTATATACAGGTTCATCTGGTACCATTACCAAAGGATTAAACTGACCATTAAATGTATAAACGTTTGGGTCACCTGGCATTTGTTCATGTGTTTTATATTCGCCACCATCAATCATTTTGTGCTTAATATGTTGTTGTTTTTTCTCTTTTTGTATTCTTCGTATAAACGCATAGTATATTATTTGTGTGAAATATGCAAAAGGATTTTTAGATTTTGACGGGTCAAAGTTATAGATATATTGTAAACAGTTTTCAATACCATCTGATATCATTTCATCTTTGTAAGTATAGTTAATAAAGTTTGGTCTATTAGACAAACCATTTGCAATTTTTAAAATACATTCACCAATGTATTCTGGTACCTTTGGTCTTTCACCAATATTGTCTGCTTCTTCACAAGCAACTTTAAATTTCTTCATTGCCTCAAAGAGTTCTTTGTTTGATACGTAATGTGCAGCTGATTTTTTCTTAGACACTTTTTACATCCTTTTTAACTAACCATTCTAATAAAAAATGGTTGAGTTGTCAATAAAAATTTTAGCTTAGTGTATTGTTTTATCTTCATCAAAATCATGATCTAAACCATATTCTTCATCCACTTGCTCTTGTAACTGTTGAACTTGTTCTCTGTGGTAATTATCAATTAAACTCTGGTGTTTTTCTTTTGTCATAAATCCACCATGACTTTCTGCCATTAATAACTGTTTTTCATAAAACGTACTTAAACCTTGTGAGGTTTCAGCAGAGTAAACTATTTGATTATTTTTTACATCAACACAATCATTATCAGTATATGGTTTAACCCAACGAATTAATGCTAATGACTCCACCACTCCTTGACTTACAAATCTTGGTATAGTGTGAATTTTTAAAGGATTTTTAATTGAGGTGTGCGTATCCGTTTCGTTTGTTATTTGACAAACGATTTCCTCGCCAGTTGTTAATTTGATTATATTATATCTCATACGTTTAGTGTGTTAACCTTATAGTTAAACTCTTCCTCATTGTATATATTTATTCGTTCTTGAAAATGTAATAGTGTGAAGTTTTTGCGATTCTTGTATGTGAGATCATCTGCTATATCATATAGCTTTACTGCGTCTTTTTGTTCAGACTTTCTTAAACCACGACCAATAGACTGTAAAACTTTTATCCTAGATTTATATGGGCTTGCAAATACAACATTGTGTAGATTACGAATATTAATGCCTGTGGAAAATACTCCGTAACTAGCGAGTATAAGAATTTTATCTTTTTCCTCAGCCAACGCTCTAATCTGTTCTCGTTCATCTGTTCCTATTCCACCATGTACAAAGTGAACTTCTTTGTCAAGGTCTTGCATCATTTCATTTAAAACCTCACCATGTTTTTCTACAAGTTGATAGAGAACAAGTGTGTTACCTTTTAAAGTTTTACAAAGATTGTAAATAAATTGATTTCGTTTTTTGTTTTGTACAAGGAAATTAATTTCATCGATATAATTAAAATCCTTACATTGCTTACTTATATCGTTACCATGTTTTAACACAATACAATCAATCGCCAACTTGGCAATTGTGTCATCATCCATTAATGCTTTAGTAGTTGTAACTTGTTCTACTTCACCAAACAAACCCTCTAACACTAGTCTATGTGTTTGTGTTCCGTCTAACGTACCAGTAAACCCAAAACGATAAGGACAATCCTCTAGTTTAGTCATAATACCTGTTAATGATTTTGCTTTAAATAGATGTGCCTCATCACCTATTACACATTGATATCTTTTAAAATACTTTTTGTTTTCTTTGTATATTGATTGCCAAGTTGATATAGTTATTGGTTTGTTGCTAACTTTGTCGTGGCCAGAGTAAATTTTATGAATATGCGAATCATCCCAACCATAAGATATAAAATCACTTGCCATTTGTTCTACTAAAGAAGTTGTTGGTACTAATATTAAAACATTAATGCTAGATAGTTGTAAGTATCTAACAATTGCATAAATGATTGCTGACTTACCAGATGCGGTAGGTGATACAAATAATTTTCTTCTCCATTGTAACGCTTTATGAAATGCATCGAATTGATAGTCGTATAATTCAAAAGGCATATTTAAAGATTCCACAAAACCTTTTGCATGGTCATACTCATGAGGCCAAGGAAACTCCTCTACATATCCCTTAGGTTCTATATCATTTCTTTGACAAAACTGTTTAATATATGGTAACAATCCAACATATATTTGACCAGTTTGTTTTGAAAATAATCTTATCTTACCATCCCACATTCTGTTACGTACAGTTGGCATAAACTTCGCACCTGGTACCTCAAAAGTAAAATAGTCAGATAATTCTTGAGCTATTGCTGGATCGGTGTCTATCTTTAAATAGACATCATTTATTTTTTTAATCAACATTGTTTTTGTACTACGATAAGATTATCATATACCATTGTTGTTTTAGCATTTTCCCAAAGCATAATCCAATCATCAACAAATTCTGTTACCCCTGGCATATTTCCATAATCATGAAAAATTGCATAACCATTATCATCTAAATTATCCCAAAAATTCATAGTGTCTTTTCTAACACCAGTAAAGGTATGGTCTGCATCAATGAGTAAAGTACCAAATTTTTCTTTCAGATGAATTTTTTGCGAGTTATCTTGAATAAATTTTAATCTTTCAATATAATCATTAGGTAGATATTTCATGACATCTTTTAATTTAAATTTCATATCAATAGAGTATACCATTCTGTCAGTATCTTTTGTAGCGTCTAATAATATAACAGTAGAACCACCTTGACCTATCTCTAAGATATTGCCATAGGTTCTTGTTCTTATGAAATTATCAAGGAATGAATATTCCTCGTCTCGCATTTGTTGAATTGGTTTAAACCATTCCAGCTTCGAATTTTCGCCATTCAATCGCATTTTTAATATCCCACCCTCTAGATTGAATCGACTTTTGAACGCCCTCTAAAAATTTTACTGTTGTTTCTAGATATACTATTTTATTCTTTGCGTCTATAATCTCTTGGTCTGATTCAATATAAATGTTTAAATCACTCTTTAAAACTTTTAAGTCAAATGGTTTGGAAGCATAAATTTTAGCATCTGACTTGCCACCATAGTATTCCCACTTGTCTCGATATAACTTTGTATATTCGCCCTTTGCCTTTGCTAGTAAAAATTCAAAGTTAGTTTTGTAATCTAGATACTTTGCATATAAGTCTTGATTACGTAAACTTTCTGTATCTAAATGTTCTTTATCAACAGGTAAATCTTTATACGTCTCTTTTTTTAAATCGTCTAGCGTCATTACGTTTATCTCTTACTATTAATGGTATCCATTTATTTTTAATCTTAAATTTTTTATGTACAACATCATAGTATTCATTAACTGGTTCTATATAATCGAAACTATAAAAACAACTTTCTCTTGTTGCAAACTGCATAGGCATTATATTATTAAAATCAACACACCATTGAAAATTTTCAATGTGTTTATTGTGATTGATTATATAGATTTTTGGGGGATTTGTCAAGGTATAATCTAGCTCACCATCAGGCCCAACATTATCAATTACCACATCATATGGTTTATCAAATACAGGTATTTTGTTTGCTTCTGATAATACAAATTCATACTCTCCATTGTAATTAAAATAATCTTTATATTGATCGTGTAAACTAATTAAATTATAATTATTACCTCTATAATCTATTTGTAACTTATTATCTATATTAACGCATTGTTTTACGTTATTGCCAGTTTGTGCTATAAAGAAATCTAAAGTGGGACCACCACCAATACACTTAACCGTTTTAACATCTTTAAAAAGATTGTTAAGTATTTCGTATTGTTCTATGTCGTAATCCCAAAGATGATTTTTATTATCTTGATATAGTTTAGTTACTTTTTCCCATTTCACATTCACAACTTTTACACTCGCATACTTTAATTTTTAATAATTTGATTATTATACTCTTTAACCAGTCCATTTGTCAACTCCTAAGTTAGTGGTACTATTTCGTAGTACTTGTAGTTAAAGTCTGCTGTAGCTTTAAGATATTGTACATCTGTTGCCTCTTGGTCAAAAGATAAAGCTCCTAACGCAACAGGTGATAGTTCTTCAAATCTTACCTCTACAACTGGGTTATTCTTGTTTGATAATATAGTTAAAGTTCCATCCGAAAACATTGGACTAATTGGTGTCGCTGGTTGTACATCACCAATGTCTTGCGAATTACCTCTAGTCGCACCAGGTCGGTTTGCTGTTTGTGATCTAAAGTTTTTAAACTGTTGTCTTGATTGTGGAAATCCAATACCGATTAACCAATCATGTAATTCTTTATAGTTTTGTAAATTTTCATCTACTAAAAAAGATACTGATAAGTTTTCAAAAGTTAATTCATCACCTTGTATTGGTATTTGTTTCAATGGTGTAGGGAACACAGCTTCACCAAGATTTATACCTGGTAAATTACACGCAGTAATAAAAAATTCGACTTTTGGTAACTGATTAATTGCCATCCTAAACTGAGTAGGTGACGCATAATCTAAAACTTCTGGTTGTCTTCCTATTGGCATTTCTTACTCCAAAATAAGAGATTTAATTGCTATTGAACCATCTATATTTTTTTCAAGCTCTGCTTTAGATTTTATACATTGGTATCTAACACCCTCACTATATTGTCTCTCTGCATGGCGTTTGCCTTTTAAGCATTCAGAAAGCGAAGGCTGTATCCTATGCTCCTTGATTTCTGAGTTGACGATCATTAATAAAGCTACTACTACCTCTATCATTTTAATTTCCGTTCTTGTAAGTTATTTCTCTGTCAGCATCTTTTAGTTTTTCAATATCTTCCATCATCTTATCAACTTGTTTTCTTAAAAACTCTATGTTAATTTTATTGTTTGCCATATCATCAATATGTTTTTGCATTTTTTCGGTGGCCTTATAAAGGTCCTCGATCAACATGAATTGCTCTCCATCAGCTGGCAATGCACCCATTTCACCTCTTGGCCACTTAATTCTAAACTCTGTGTTTTTTGTTAAGTCAGCTTCTAATCTTTCAACGTGTGCGTTTAAGTCTTTTTCTGCTAATTGAGCTTTAGTTTCTAACATTGTGATACGCTCTAATACCCCAAAGTAAGCCCATACTCCTACTGCCACAGCTCCAATTATGGCGAGCATGTTTCGAACTGGCATACTGATAGCAGTATTGTCTGATATATCTAATCTTTTACTCATAATTACTCCACATAGTATTTATACGCTCAAAATAAAAAGGGGGCCGAAGCCCCCTCTTTGAATTGTTATTCTCAAACAAGTTATTACATTAAGTTTGTTACTTGTACTCTTCTGTAATATTTGTTAGTGTTCGCAGAAAGTGTAATTGCACCTTCAGCAGAAGCAGCAACAGTACCAGTATGGAATGGGTTAGCAGCCATACCGTATCTTGTTTTGAAACCAATTTTTGGTTGGAATGAGTTCTCACCTACCGCTCTAACCATTTGTAGTGGCACATACGGACAGTAGAATACACCAGCATCGTATGGTGATGTACCTTTGTATCCAACAATGTAGTATTGTTTTGCAGCTACGTTTGCAGCATATGGGTCGATGTAAACTCTGTATCTTCCGTTTAATACACCAGCAAAAGTAGTTGTAGTGTCATCCACGTTTAAGTTAGATGATAACGCAGGTGTATAGTCTAGAACACCAGCCATTTGAAGAGCAGATGCAACATCAGCTGAAGTTATGATGATGTTACCTTTTCCTCTTCTTGTTTCTTGACCGATAGCATTTGCATCTCTTTCGATTGCAAATAATAGACCTTTAAACTTCTCAACAGACCATCTTCCGTTTGAGTCTGTGTCTAAGTCAAAGATACCTGCAGTTGTTGTGTTAACTTGAGCACCTTTTACAGCTGTGTTGTAAATTGTTCTTACAACTTCTCTGTTGATTTCCATTAGGATTTCGCTTGATAAGATGTTCGCAAGTTCAGTCTCAGCGTCTAAACCATGGATAGCTTTAAGGTCTTGAGCTAATTCCATAGTGTATTCTGCTTTAAGAGCTCTTGTTACCGCAGTAACAGTATGTTTCTCGATTGAGAAAGCCATTTCTGCGAATTCATCTGTACCATCACCTAAAGTCTCACCTTGAGTTGTAGTCATACCAGTTACAAACGAGTATGTACCAGCACTTGGTGAATCGTTAAGTACAGCTGGGTTAGTTCCTGATTGGTCGCCACCACCAGTATTACCAGCAGCGTCTTGGTTAGATAGATCAGGTATTAATGGATCAGCCAAAGCTTCTTTACCAGTTTGGTTAGTTGCTCTTGCTCTCATTGCAAAGATAAGGCCTGTTGGTCCACTCATAGGTTGAACGCCACAGATATCATATGCGATAAGATTAGGCATACTTCTTCTAACTAGAGAAATAAGAATTGGGTCCCAATTGTCGATAGCTGAACCAGTTGCGTTAGTAGGTGCAGCTTCCCCCAAGAATGCTCTATCTTCTTTCATAGATTTTTCTTGGTTTTCCAAGATTAAAGTAGTAACAGCTCGTCTGTACGCATCACCGATTTTTGGTAGTTCGGGATGTTCTAGGACTGGCTGCCACTTTTCTTGTAGATGTTGTGTTTGAAACATTGTGTTTCTCCTTTATATTTTCTACTATTTATTAGTTTGCACTCTTTACAGCTTTTCCGATAGCGGATATATATCTGTCCATCGGTCCGTCTATGTCAGCCTGTACAGCGGTGCCAGTTTCTACTTCATCATGTGCAGTTTCACTCAAAGCTTTTTTAGGGAAGTAGTTTTCTTTAATAGTCTTTAACTTTTCAGTATAAGACTCTTTATCAGTATATTCTACTTCTTGAGCTAGTGAGTCAAACTTTTCAATCTCTGTTTCAGTTAAGTCTGAAGAAACCTCAGCCTTAACAGATTCTTTCATTAGAGCGCCTTCAGATTTCTTCGCCTCAACTACTTGTTGAATTGTTTCCTCTAATTTTTTCTCTAATTTAGAAATTTTATCAGCTTGCGCTTCTAGTACGTCATACTTCTCAGCAGGTACATCGATATAGTGATCTTCGAATAACTGCTTAAGACCAGATATGAAGTCTTCAGCGATTTCGCCTTTTAAGCCTCTTTCAATTGCTAATTCATTTTCTTTCATCCACTCGCCAGTTACGTAATCTAAGTAACTGTCAACTTTGTTAGTTAATGATTCTCTTGTTTCAGCAATTTCAGTTCTTACATCTTCTTGATACTCTTCTTCAAGTCTTTTAATCTCTTCTCTGATTTTAGACTTAACAGCAGTTTCAAAAATTGTAGCAGCTTTTTCTTTAAACTCTTTTGATAAAGAATCGTCAGCGTTTAATAAAGCGTCAACGTGCTCTTTTACATCAACTGAATTTAATCTTTCTTCAGTTTTTGCATCAGTAGCTTCTTCTTTTTTCATTTTAGAAGGCATCATTTCTGCATGAAGTTTTTTCATACCTTCTTTTTTCATTTTGTCCATACCATGCATCATTTCTTTATACATTTCATCTTTAGTTTTGGACATTGCAGCTGAATGATAAGAAGCATACATGTTAGCCATTTCGTCTTTTTTCATTGACTTCATAGCTTTAAGCATTTCTTTTTTCATGTCATCATGAGACATTTCTTTTTGCTCTTCGTCTTCGTCTTTTTCTTCAGACTTCTCATCTTCTTTGTCGTCTTCTTTATCAGATTTTTCGTCTTCTTTATCTTCTTCGTCTTCTTCTTTGATTTTTTGCATTGCGTCTGGTTTGCCTTCTCCCTTTTGTTGAGCATCACCAGAAACTTCTTTAGATTTTTTAGAAGCTTCTTTACCTGGGTCAGTAGCATCTTTAGGGTCTGTTACTGCTTTACCTAGGTCTTCTGGTTTGTCTTCACCTGAGAGAGCTGGCTTGATTTTGTCCATAGGTTCTGCTTTTACAGCAGATTTTTTAGGAGCATCAGCACCATTGGCTTCTTCTAATTCAGCCAAAACTTCCGCTTCTAATTCCTCTATGGTTTTGTCTATTTCTGTAGCCATTGGAACGTTCTCCTTTTATTTTTTATTTAGTACTATTATTTATAAAACTTGGCACTTTTAACTACTATTTACTCATTAATTTCATGAATCTTGCAAATTCAAGTGCCTTCAATTTATCTTCTCTTAATCGAGTTCTTTTCTCAATTCTTTGTCTCATATTAAAGACTTCCGCCTCGACTAAGTTACCATGGTCCCATACCCACTCTTTACCTTCCATAATTCCCTCTACGAAAGCGTTTGGAGCAGACGGGTCTGCCACGATATCACCGGCTGTTGCCAGTTTGAAGTCGCTTCTCACATAGTTAGCACCGCCTCTTTGGTCTAAACTTCCCATACCCCTTGATGATACACCGAGAGTTGCACCCTCGTCCATAAGGTTTTTAACGATTTCACCCATTGGAGTCGACATAATCTTTGCTTCTCCTATGAAGTTATCACCCTCTGGTTTTAGTTCAGTTATCATGTGTGATACTCTGTCTAAATTAACCGTTGGGCCTTCTGGGTGACCAAGTTCACCGAATGCTCGGTTCTTTTGGATGTATTCTTTGTTATAATTTGCAACCTCTTTCATCAAAACTTCTTTAGGATATACTCTTCCGTTTCTATTTTTGATGTTAGATTGCATAAAGATACCCTTGATTTTATACTCTTTTTTACCATTCTTTTCTTCAATTAGGTAATTGTTTTGAGAAAAATCCGTAGCTTCTGTTATTAGTTTAACTGCGTTTGTCATATCTTTAATCTAAGTTATCATATCCGTCTGTTTTCTTTAGTTTTAAAATAATAAAACCAACGGATGCGCTTGAGTTTGTTAATAAAATATCACCAGTTACACCTGAACCAGCGTTGTTTTTGATTGTTGGTAATGATTGTGATGTATTAAATGCTCCATTACCATTTAAAGATAATGCAACGACATTTGAAGTTGCATCAAATAAAATATCTGTTTGTGAACCTACTGACCATTGACACGCAACAATTGATAGTTTTGGACCAGAGTCGTGACCAGTCAAACCTGATGCATCGACAACTGTTGCGGCTGAGTTTGTACCAG
>CEPB01126824.1_pt1 | contig 13643 bp, 24 predicted proteins | sample 530611 | NCBI WGS metagenome assembly CEPB01 (sample SAMEA2620672, study PRJEB7988) | marine metagenome | isolation source: saline water (ENVO:00002010), including
TAGTAGGCTTTCCACTTTCTAATCCAGTACCCACAAGTATTAAAAATGCACTTGCAAGTAACCACCACGGACTGATAAATTGGAATATAACTCCTCCCAATATTACACATCCTGCTAGTCCTGGAGAGGATAAACCTGTTCTGTTTTCGTTTACTGGAAGTTTCATACTGCGTCTGGTTTAATTGATGTTAAGTTACCTATGTTTAATTGGTTGCTTGGCTCTTCATCGCTTATTAGCATACAACCATTTGGATCTACTTTCCAAATCTTTTGACCATCTTCTAGTCTATCATCTTTACAAGTAAATCCTTCTGTCCAACGACCGTATTCAACATACACCCATTGTCCTGGTTCAAGCCAATCCACATCTGGTCCTATTTCAAATACCTGAAACCAACGAGGTGTAATACCTTCGTCTTTACCTATAGTGGATTTAATAAGGAGACCTGACTCGGTAACTTTGTCGCCGAAGTCTCCATTTATACAAAGAATATTATCTTTATATGCTCTAATCTTCATCTGACCAATCGTCCTCATATACTGGTACCATTTCGATGTCGCCATTTGGCATTTCTACTTCTTTGTACCCTGCTACTTTTTGTTCTGGCTCAGGTTGTTGTACAGCATTTTGTACACTTTGGTCTTGTTCAGTCTTTTGTGCTTCTGCTGTTTTCATTTCTGGAGCCATGTCGCTTTGTTCTTGGACTGGTTGGTCAGGCATTGGTCCTTTCAAAGAGGTTTTAGCAGTACTGGCATTTGGATTATCTTCGTAATAGGCTCTTACTCTATCTTCAGCCTTTTGGACAATCTCTCCATTTCTACCTATAACATCACCTTTTGCATTTACTTTCATGTTTCCCATTGCTGGTTCATCTTGATTTTGTGCAATCAATGAGTCAAAGTCTATAACTTTACCTTTATTTGATGTACGTTTTACCATGTTTTCCTCATTTTAGAAATTCTTTTATATCTAAATTATATTTTAGCGAGTCTACTTTGTGTACGCCTATTAAGTATAATACATAACTTGCTACACTACTTCCTCTACCAATACCCCATACGAGGTTGTTTTTTCGCATGGTATCAATAATATATATCAATACCTTTAACACAGGAAATAAATTCCTGGTTTTGAATTCAGTTAGTTCCATTTCTACTCTTCCTATCTGGTCGGAATCACCATCGGATACTAACTTCCTTACATACTCCTCAACATCTAAACTTTTATAATGTTCAGGTATTAAGTAAGTATTTATTCTGTCAAAATCATTTTCGCTTAGAATTTGAAGCGATTCTATGTCAAATTCACTACAATTTTTATTGTATAGGTCTATATCATTAGACTCTTTGAACTCTACATGTTTAAGCGATTTACCTTTGTATAATAAGTTTATACCAGTTTCTTCATCGCATTCATATCTATTGAATTTATCTAACATAGTTATAGTTTATATTAAACAACAAACGTTGTCAACCTTTATTTTACTATTTTTGGCTTCCATTTTTTATTCTTAACTCGCTGTTGCTCTAAATCAATTACTTCTGCCGCTTTTTCTGTTGTAACGGTCATATAACTTCTAACATCTTTTTCTATTTGTTTAAAGTCTTCTTCTAATAATTCTTTACTCTCTTGTAATTTACTTCTAACTGTTGTTTGTTCTTCTTCTGTTAAACATTTATTATCATATGTGCTTACATCACTTCTAGTCCACCACGGATTTTCATACACACTTAATTCGCCCATAAAGTCTTTTTGTTGTGGCAGTATGGAAGGTGTTAGTCCTTCTTCATCTTCTATATTATATGAAAGACCTGTTGATATATCTTGAACTTCTAACTTACAAACAGTTATATATTCATCGCAAATACTATTAAATTTTGCAAACAAGCAATTTGCAATGTGCATTACATTTGTTCCAGGTGTAACCATTAGAACATTTTGTGAACTAGGGAAGTGTGCGTCTATTATTTGAATAGCATCTGGCTCGTACCAAATAGAATTGTTTATATAATTTCTTATTAAATGTTCAATTTTTTGATAAGATATGTTTTGTTTAATACTTAATTCTTCTAAACTGATATTGTCATCAGAATAAGAAGCATACATTGTCCAAGAAATATTAAAAGAAAATGGTTCCATGAACTGTATTTCTTTTGATTCTTTATCGTTTTCATCGCCTAATACTGCAATTACAGTACATGGCATATTATTTTCTAATGTTATTTTACTCATCTTCGTCACCTTTATTAATGTAACTAGATGCTACATTGTGTATAAATTTTTCTCTGTCGTCCTTGTAATCAGGAGTGTAAGTAGTAGAGTCTACTTCGCCTATCTCTATAATCTTTTCGCCTTGTTTTGATTTCATTAATTGGATTTGCATACGTTCATTGTATTCTAATTGTACCATGTCACGCATGTCTAAAACTTGTTGGTATATTGGACTTGTTGTACTTAACTTATAAAGTTTTTGTGTTAATTCTTTATTCTTATCTAGCAACTCCTCAGTTGATAGTTCTGTGTAATTAATAAAAGGGTCTGTCATAATGTTAATCTAAAAAGTAAAGCCATATCTTCATCTTTAAACCTTACTTCATCTCCTCTAACTTGATAATCCCAAAACTCTCTAAGACCTTGTTCATTTGCAAACTGTCTAGCAGTATCATTATGATACCAGTTGTATCTATGTGTTGCTAAATCAACACTATGTCTAGGACTATACAATCTTAAATTTATATTTGTACTCACCCATTCGTCCCAAAGTTTCAAAAAATACTTTGACCTATTTTCTGGTGTTTGTAAACCATATTCTTCTACTTCAGCAGGAGGAAATAAATCATCCCACGACTGTATCAATTTGTTCCTCTGCATAATATATTACTGATTCTTCATTTATGCCATTATGGTTATGTCTCTCACTTAGTATTACATCTAAGTTTGGTAAACAGTCTTTAAATTGTTTTTCCAATACAAAACTTTTAGGCTTACCTGACAAATTCAACTGCCAACCTTCAATAAAATGTTTAGGTGGAAGAAGTTGTCCTGTATCATCTTTATAAATTTCTTTTATTTGTTGCATTCTTGTATCGCTAATATCTGTTGTGTTATATCCTTTAACAACTAACTTAGCAACTAAGTCTGCTATACTGTCTGTTTTTATAATTAAAGTTGGCATAACTTTTTCGTTGTTGTCTTTTACATTCCATAATACGTTAAAACGATTTTGGTCACATACTGACGTTACATAGTCTTCACTACGTTTTACAACTCTTAATTTTAATTGGTCGTTTATTGCATTAAGGTCATTTACGTTAGTTACATTTATAACAACGCCTGCAAAATAATCCAATGGTTCATCTGTGCCTGCTGTGTCTATCGATGTAAAGTTTTCATCGTATGTTTTCTTAAACATTTCCACAGGATATGTATATAAATTTATCCCACCATAAGTTACTACATTCATTCCTGTTGATTCACAATGTTTACTGCCATCAAAAGCATTAGGCGTATTGAATCCTAATCCTGAAAGACCAGTTGGGATATCGTCTCTAGTATTAACTAAAAAGATACATTTATTAGATGACCACATAGACATACGAGCATTCTTTGTTACACTAATTTTATTAAAGCCTAATGCTTTTAAACAAATCGTAACATTATCTACCAATGTCTCTGTTGGATTTATATTATATTCTAAAAAATTAAGTTCAGCCATTTTGCTCTAATTTTTTTGCTAACTCTTCTGGTGTAGTAGATGCAGTATCGCATGTACCACAACAATCTTCTGTGCCACAGTCTTCATGCACTTCTTCACCCAAGTCCTCTCCATAACGTCCACGGCTTCTATTACCGTCCGCATTTAATTCAGTTAGGTCTTGTTGAACTGCTTTAAAGTCTGTGCCTTTAAGTTGAATCTTTTTGGTCTTCATTGTCACTCCTTTTTGTGATGATTTCATCGACAAGTCCGAAGTCCAATGCCTCCTGAGAATTCATAAAGTTATCTCTATCCATCGCTTCTTCAAACTCCTCGTATGTTTTACCTTTAGTATTATGTTTTACATACACTTCAGTAAGTTCTCTTTTGATTCTAACTATTTCTTTTGCTCTAATTTCAATATCACTTGCTTGTCCTTGAGCACCGCCTAGTGGTTGATGAATCATATGTCTTGCACCAGGTAACATAAATCTTTTTCCAACTGCTCCAGATTGTGCTAACAAACTTCCCATACTAGCCGCCTGTCCCATAACAATAGTAGAAACATCTGGTTGTATGTATTGCATTGTGTCATACATTGCCATACCACTTGTAACAACTCCCCCAGGTGAATTTATATAAAAGTTAATATCAGCATCAGGGTCTTCTGCTTCTAAGAAAAGTAACTGAGCACAGATGCTATTTGATACTGCGTCATTAACTTCTCCATTTAAGAAAACAATACGTTCTTTTAACAGTCTACTGTAGATATCGTAACTACGTTCGCCTGCACTTGTCTTTTCTATTACATATGGTACAAAATTCATGTTTATCCTCTACTATTATTTATAGTTGCTAGTGTGTTTAGCCTATCTAAAAAACTGTCAATACCTCTCATTCTTTGGTATGTAATCTTATCCAAATTAATGTATTCATAGTCGTCTAACTTAGCAACTTGCATTTCTTCAATGGTATTTAATTGACTAGTAACTGCTGTTAAAAGTCCTTTTACAAACATACTGTCGCTATCAAATAGTATTTTGCCTTCTACTAGTGCTAACCAAACTTTACTTTGGCATCCATGTACAAGGTTATCATCTATCCTAATTTCATTTACCGAATCGTTTTCAGGAAGATCCATAATGGCTTCGTAAAAATCGTTTGGTTCTAAATCATTTAAGTATGTTAAATCCATCTTCGTATTATATACGTTTTAACTTGTTATGTCAATGTATTTAACTTAATTTTGGATAGGAAAGAAGTAGTTTTGGCTAGTAAACGCCTTTACCAAACTGAACGTCTGATTTCTTTTTCTTCTTTTTCTTTTTCTTCTTCTTTTTGGCAGGTGCATAACCCCATGGTAGAAAATATCCTAAACCACTAGATGCTTTTCCTTGGTCTGATTGAGTTGAATTGTCAGATGAAGGAGTAGTGGAACCAGTGTCGCCACTGTCTGCAGACCCACTGTCTCCTCCAGAACCTGTACTTGCAGAGCCATTGCCTCCTGCAGATGCACCGCCTGATGCTCCTGCTCCAGCACCGCCGCCACCAGCACCAGCACCACCGCCAGCACCACCGCCGCCGCCTCCGGCTTCTGCGTCTAGCCTTTTTCTTTTTAAGGCTTCTTCTAAATCACTGAGTCTCATTACCCTGCAATGTAACCGCTATCAGTTAGTAACGTGTTTATTTCGTCTGAGTCTGTAATTTGTGCTATAGAGTCACTATTGCCGTTGTCTGCTTTGAAGTAATCTCCATTAACATCAACGAACCATGTTCTGTAATCAACACCTGATACTGAATCATCAAAGTGAATAGGTGTATAACCATCAAAATCACTTGGGCCTTCGCCACCTGAGTTTTCAGAACCAATGTCAGTTAATGATGCAACTCTGGCATCTAATAGTGCCTGTGCCGCGTCTTTGTCAGAATCATTAGTTAAGAACCATGCACTAGGATCTCCATCTTCATTTGTACCTTGACTAAAGTACCCTGCATAATCGCCACCTTCAGCAATAAGTTCTAAGTGTGCTCTTAATATTTTTTCTTGTGCAAAAGTTGCCATTTATTAGTCCTCTTTTTTCCAAATTGTCCATGCGCCATATAATATCATGCCGTATGCAATTAAATTTACAGGTGCAAGTATCATTACAATACCACCACCAATAAGAACAGCACCATCAAGTGAAGTTCTTTCTTTTAATCTTGCTTTTATAAAGTCCATAAGTATCTCCAATATATAAACACTATTTATCGTTTTGTTCTATCTTACTGGTGTACTTTATGTACTTTGGCATGCCATGGTCTGTGACAAAATCAAAGAATTGGAACCTTTTTATAGCCGCCCATAGTCCTCTAAATCCGTCTTTTATTCTTTGCCATATTGTGTAGTTTCTTATTTCACCCATATGGTTAATATAATTTAACTTACCCCCATGTACAAATGTGAATAAGGTTGGTGGTACACGTGGCACTATGTCGTTGTTATTGACATAGCGAATGTATGCACCTATATCGCAACCCTCTAGGTGCTGACGGAACTGTCTATTTCCAACTCTTGGTTGCCCATAGGTTCTAAGTTCCTTCACTGGAATACCATCGTTAGTCAATGCTTCTGCAACTAATACTGCCATTGCACCACCTAAACTGTGTCCTACAACATATACATTTTCTTTATTTTTTCTATTTGCTTTTATTGTCTCTAAAATTTTAGGATATACCATATTAGTGTATTCTGAAAATCCTTGATGAACTCTTCCATTTCTTTCGTGTCTAATTGGAATTGTTTTTAAATCTGCGGCTATATCCGCAAACTTAGTAGGCTCTGTGCCTCTGCATGAAACAATAATACCATCATCTCTAGTAAAAAACACCCATGCTTCAGCATCACCATTCTTTACAAGAACCGCTTTCTTACGTTTCATTTTAATTTGATTTTGAGCATCTTTTAACTCTTGCTCAGAGAGATACGCCCTACCAGCCAACTTCGCCAACACTGACGCACGTTCGCTTTCGGAACAGTCTGCTAACCATCCCATAATTACTCCTACATAAATTATATATGTATTTATCTATTACAGTCATGGAAAAGGGCAGTCGCCTGCCCTCTTCTTGTTTTTTTGAATAATTTTTTATTCCGGTTAGTGTTACATTTTGTGGCTTACCTAAATATTAAAATAGGCTCCATTGCTACATACATAAACCATACCATAAAGGCTAAACTGCCTAAAGTCATTAAATCATTACAAAGTTGACCGCCTTGACAGACTTTGTCTTTAAATGCATGAAATTTAGTTAATGTACGTTGAATGAAGTTACCGGCAACGTTTGTTAAGGTTGTCATGTGTCTTCTCCTAGGTCTAAATTTATTAGCACCCAATTCACTACCTCTCACGAGCATAGCTCAGTGTGTTTGAGTCTTGTCCTCATCGCCTTACCCGCTCACGGCGGCATAAGAAACACATTGTTGCGGAAGTTGGATTGCGTTACTTCCACCAATATTTATCAAAAGTTATAACAGTTGTTAAGTTTTCTGGTTTTTTTGAACTTTTTTGAATAAAGACTTGCCCCAACCTTGTCTACGTCTATAATAAAAACGGTTGAAGTACTCGTTGCCTTTGACTGGTTCGCTGATATCGATTTCGTATATTGTTTCTATTTCTCTAAATTCATCTACTGCATTTATGAAATCCCAAAAGTTGAAACCATGTAATGATTGATATGGATAGTTTGTATCTTCATTTGTGACAAAGTCTTCTTGGAACATCATTATTGCATGATATAACTCGCTATCTAATTCTGTATATTCCAAACTAAAAACTTTTCCTACAAAGTTTCTTATGTCAACAGGATACCTATGAAAGTTTTCTTGTGCTTGCCACATTAGTGTATGTCCACTCCAGCCTGAATCAAAAGATGCATCACTGCCTGTTTCTAAATAAATTTTCATTTGCTCATAGGCTTTCATATAAAGTTCACCAACCTTACCATCGTCTTTCATAATTTGTTCTAGTAAGTGGTCATACATTTCTAGGTAAGTAAAGTTTTTATACCTTCTTAAAAATCTTGTTATTGCTTGAGTCCAACCAAAGTTGTGAAAGTTATTAATCATCCAACTATACATCCATGCTTTTAAGAACATATCCCTAGGCATACTTTTGGTTCCTGTAACCAACTCAACCTTTTCAGATATATTGTCCTCTTCTTCATGCCCTGACACATAGTTGTCTACAACAATAGTTGTAAGTTCATGTTTACGTCTTTCATCAGGTGTATTCATATGTGCGTTTTCTAATAATTGTGCTAACCAACTTTCAACTGTATTGTGTTGTCCTGCTTCTATGATTTCGCATAATCCTCTACGCCAACTGTTGTATGTTTCATTTGGCAAACCTAATATAAGTTCTGTGTAACTAGGTATCTGTTCTTTGTTACACTTGTCGAATATCATTTTTAGGTCACTTATTTCCATATTACGTCTGCGTATTTCATCTAGTACATCCATGTCCATGCTTTGGACACTTAATGTAAGTCCTCTATTGAATCCACTACTAATAAATTTTTTAACTATTTCCAGTATTTCGTTACTGCTATTCTTATACCAAGTAGCATCTACAACTTTTGGATACCCATACATTTCTTGTAGTTCAACTAATTTTTCTGTAACTTCTAAATCTCTATCTGTAAATACACCAAAGTTTGCATCTGCAATAGTAACATAGTCTATTTTGTTTTCTGCCATCCAAGTAAGTTCTTGTATTACTTTTGGCATAGGAAACTTTTTAATTTTAGCATAAGTTAAACTTCCCCAATCACAAAACGTACATGCAAAAGGACACCCTCTGTTAGTTTCTAATGTACCATTCCAAACTACACCAGGATTGTCTGCCATTATTTTATCAAAGACACCAGTAAGGTAAGGACTAGGTATTTCTAAATCATCTAGTCTACCACCTTGGTAAATTTGTTCTAATGGTTCTTGTTTAAGAAATGTTTGTAGTATTTTTACAAAGGTTTCCTCTCCTTCGTTTAAAGATATACTATCAACGTATGGGTGAAAGTCAAAGAACATTTCTTCCTCAGGTCTGTTGGTAACTTGAGGACCTCCGAATACAATTTTAATGTTTGGATTTTCTTCTTTGAGTTTTTGTGCTACTGCTTTTGTCCACTCCCAATTCCACATGTAGCAACTAAAAAATGCTATGTCGCTATGCTTGGTTCGTGAAACTAACTTTGAAGGATCTTCTCTTTTGTATATAAGGTCAGAAACTTCAAAGTTATTTTCTATTTCTTTAAAATTACAAGCATAACTCCACAGACAACCAATGGAGTAAGGTAGCCAGTAACCTGTAAAACTACCTCCGCCTATTTTGAAATTGGGCTGTACAAGTAATACTTGATAAGGGTCTTTTGTCATATCAAGTATTATTTATTATTTGTTATTTTGATGCTTTTAGAACTTCAGCAACAATGGTATCTTTCTTCTTTCTTCTATCAACTTCAATGCCAAACTCTCTGCCTTTTTCTTCAAGTTGTGCTTTAGTCAATTTGTTTAAAGATGCCTTTGTAATTTTTGCTACTGGTTTCTCAGCCTTAACAGCAGGTTTCTTAGCAGGTGCTGGTGCAACTACTGGTTCTGCTTTAGGAGAGAATAAGTTAGCAATCCATTTAAATATGTTCATGTCATTAAACTCCTGTCTAGTTTCTCTAATATTTCAAATCTATTCGAAAATAAAGGATGGTCTAAATTAAAAGGATTGTTTCTTTTAAATCCTGTAGACGCAACTCTGCTTAAAACAAGTCCTGCTTTATTTTGAATTTCTTCTTCCGTTATACTATTTATGTAGTCTTGAATTGTTTCTCTGCTCAGATTCGGCAAACTTAACAAGTCAAATAGTAAGATATCAAACTCTAAGTAACTCATTCCCAATTGGTCTGAATCACTTTTACTAATACCTAAACCGTCTGTTGGTACTGCTTTAACAGTTGCTTGGGGAACACCTAACATCTGTGCTATTGCAGGAACTTCCCAACTTTTACTTAATGATTGTATAGGTGCTATATCACCAACATCACCATGTAATGTCCAAAATCCTGCGGATAATTCACTGAAATTGTCTGTGCTACCAACACATCCACCAACTTTGTGTGCAAGGTTATATAAAGTAAGCATTCTTAATCTTGCTCTAATGTTACCTTGTCTTTGTAATCCTCTATAAGTTTCATCGTTCTCGCCCAAGTATTCTTGCATACTTTCAAACTGTTTACTTAAATCAAAATTATATCTTTCAAGTCCAAGTGCCTCTATGGCTTCTTGTCCTCTATCTGTTTCTGTTTCTATTTGATTAATAGGTAAAGTTGCTCCATGTACTGTCCAGCCTGCTTGTTTAAATAAGGCGGCAGTTAAGGCACTATCTACTCCACCACTCATTCCTATTGCAACATCTTCTATATTATGCTTATCCTTATATATACTTAAACTCTCCTTGATGTTATCTGCAATAGTTTCAAGTGTATTTAAATCAGGATACAATCCTGAATCTATATTCTTTTCTACTCTGTTTAGAAACCAATCGTTTATTCCTTCAACACTTCCTGGTGTTAATTCTAGAACGTCTTCAAGTTTCAATGTCATCATGTATCTCCTGTGGTGTACGCCATTGTATCATGGAACCAATCATTGCTCTATCTATACCTTCACGTCTCCAGTATTTCAAGTCTTTCATAATTGTACCGTCTTCCATTTTAAAAAACGTACTGTTTTTCTTTCTTTTGCCTTTAATAAAAAATGTAATGGCATGTCCTCCTTCAGGGATTTCAACTCTGTGGAAGTCATCGTGTTTACGCCAAGCAAACCAACCTGGACCTCTCCACTTTCTTTCCTTGCCTCTACATTCATAGTATCCTCCCGACAGTATTAATGTAAAGTAACCCCAAGGGTGATTATGTTCAAAAGGTAAATCACTCCCCATAAAATAATTCAAACAAACTCTGCTGTCACTGTACATTCCTGCTACCCCTTTTATAAGTTTAGGGCCTAAGAAATAAACTCTATGCAAATATTGTTGACCTGTAAAAATATTTGTCAACGATTCTGCACCATGTTTTTTTGCAAGTTTCCAGAAGAGTTGTTTCATGTAGATATTTATCAGCATTAAACATAGTTTTAATAATTTTTAGTCAAAAAAAAGCACACCCGAAGGTGTGCCTTAATTCTTCAACACTACTTACTAGACTCTTTCGACTTCTAGTTTAGCCTTTTTATTGGTAGGGAACACTAATTCTTCTTTTAGATGGTGTTGCCTTCTTGGCTTAGTTTTGTCAGGATATCCAACACCCATTAGTAATAATGGTTTTTCCTCTATATTGAGAATGCGTTGTATTTCATCCTTGTTACAACAACTGCAACAACCCGTGCTGTATCCTAGCATAGCCGCTGTCATGTTGACATAACCTGCCGCTACTCCTACCGCTTGATGCATATCTTGTTCCATTAAAGATTCATTATGCCACTGGTCAGTATTTTGTGCCGCCTGTGTTACATCGAAATCCTTGACAAAAACAATAAGCAAGTTTGCTAATGTTTGAGTGTTTGTTGTTAAGCGATTTCCTTTCAATGCCTTACCACCTTTTACACCATCTTCAATATAAAATCCAGATGTATGTTTGTGTATTGCTTCAATAGTATCTCTATCTTGAATAAAATAAGGCTTGAAAAAAGTAACATTCTGTTTGCTAGGAGCACCCAAGCATGCCTGCTCTATTATTTCTAAATCTTCTTCCGGTATAGATTTAGATAGGTCCCAGTTACGTTGAACGTGTTGACTTTTATGTATCGCTTTTAAAAGCATATTTTTTAACATGTTAATCTCCAATACTAGTATTGTATAATAGTATTTATCTTACAATCAAGAAAAAGGGCCGTTGCCGACCCTTTGTATCTTAATTAGATTAATCTCTAAGTTTTTTGTTTGTGGATACTGCTTTACGCAACACACTCATTTTGATATTCTTTTTGTTTGCATAGTTAAGTAATGCTTCTGTGTCTTTAGGAAAACAATGTCCGCCAAATCCTTTTTCGCCATCAGGTCCTGGAACTTGCATGTGTGTTTTGCCTATACGTTCATCTCTACTTAACATGTCTGTGAATTGTTCCCAACTAACCATACTACTGCCTAACTCATGCAATACTTTTAGTTCGTTGAAGAATGTAACTTTGGTTGCTAACCAACTATTAATTGTGTACTTTAATAAACTTGCTGTTGTTAAGTCCACTTTAAATGTTGGCACAATTTTTACTGAACTGTGTCTGAGATATGCTTTCTCCACTACTTCACAATCTCTCCACTTGCCACCAAATACTTGAAAAGGTGGATTTTTGAAATCCTCATCTGCATTCGCTTCTGTAAGGAATTCAGGATTATAAACAATTTTTAAATCAAACGTCTTTTTAAACTCATGTAAATAATCTGGTATAATTGTACTCTTTATCACACAGACGCCCTTGTATTGAAGTCTATCCAAGTCTGAGAGTACTTGTTTTGCTATTGTTGTATCACAACTACCATCTTCTGCTATTGGTGTTGGTACACAAATGAATAAAAGTGGTGGTCCAAACTCGACAAGTTCGTCAAGTGAATTATCATTAAACTTAGGATCCACCACAAACTGTTCGACATCACGGTCAAAGCCGTTTGCTACTGCTGAGCCTACAAAGCCTTTACCTATGATGCCTAATTTCATACGTTAAGTCCTATCAAAAGCATAGCCATACCCATTCCTAATAACATAAGAACTTGCACAACTGACATAATTGCCACTTGTTTCATTGGGTGAATACTATCAATTGAACCTAACTGCTCTGATTGTTGTGTTTTAATTTTATCGTATTCTTTCATACTTTTCCTTTTATTCTATTCATTAAATATATATCTTCATATGGTTCTTCGCCAGCATAAGTTGGCGCATCTACTAATGCTTCATCAACTGCGTTTTTAATATCCCATAATCTCTTTTTCATATCTGAGCCTGTCCAACCATCATTACGTGGATTATTCATTTCGAACTTCAATTCCCATATGATGCGTTCGGCTTTTTTGCTATCTGGTATTATCATGCCTTCTCTATTGTAATAAATCCGTTGATTATGTGATTGATCCCTCACCAGTACTCAACGGCTTTAATGTTTTCAGGCAACCCTTCGATACATTCCAATAAATCAAGTTCAAAGTCTTCTGGAGTATTTGCTTCACCTCCAAATGTTGCCCACCCGTTTTCAATAATTAAACTGAAATTCTTTGCTTTTGTACCAACTGCTTTTAGACTGTCTCCGTCTGGCATAGGTACTGTAACTGTATATTTTGTCATTCGCCAACCTGCATGTTTTCAAAAATTGTGTTATGTGTTTTACCACCGTTTACTTGTACAAATGTAGTACATTTACTCAACTGCTTAAGAGTACGAGCACCAACATAAGTACAACCACTCCTAAGACCTCCGAGTACGTCTGTAACCACATCTGCAACTGGACCTTTGTAAGGAAGTTCGACCACCCTGCCTTCACTTGTTCTATGATTTTTAACTCCACCTGATTCCTCCTGTGCTACTGTTGTACTACTTCCATAAAATTGCACAACTTTCTTTTCAATTTTTTTGCCAATTCCTGCACTAGTGCTTGGTGCTTGTTCATTTGTAATGTAGTGTCTAGTAATCACTTCTCCACCACCTTCATCTGTGCCAGCCATCATACCACCCAGCATTACAAAATCTGCTCCGGCACCAAATGCCTTTACTACATCTCCAGGACTACTACAACCCCCGTCAGCAATAATGTGTCCACCAAGACCGTGAGCGGCATCCATGCACTCAATGACTGCGGATAACTGCGGATACCCAACACCAGTCTTAACCCTAGTAGTACAAACACTACCAGGCCCAATACCCACTTTAACA
>CEPB01027078.1_pt1 | contig 13361 bp, 18 predicted proteins | sample 530611 | NCBI WGS metagenome assembly CEPB01 (sample SAMEA2620672, study PRJEB7988) | marine metagenome | isolation source: saline water (ENVO:00002010), including
AGATCATGTTAAGGTTTCAGGTCCAAAAGGATCTCTTAGTGTCTATGTTAACGAGGGCCTAAAAGTCACTCAAGAAAGCAATACAGTATTACTTGAGAGACCATCAGATTCCAGAACTTTTAGATCTTTACATGGTACTGTTCGCCAGCTGATAGCAAATGCAGTTCATGGTGTATCAGAGGGGTTTGAAAAAGAGCTTGAGATCAGAGGCGTTGGATATCAAGCTAATATGACAGGCAAATATTTAGTTTTACAGCTTGGGTACTCCCATGATATATACTTCGAGCCACCTCAAGGAATAGAAATCAAGGCCAATAAGACCGAGATCATTGTTTCGGGAATAAATAAACAATTGGTTGGTGAGGTATCTGCAAAAATTAGATCTTTTAGAAAGCCCGAGCCATATAAAGGCAAGGGTATTAGATACAAAGATGAATATGTCCGCTCAAAGCAAGGTAAAACTGTTGGTGGAGCTACAGCATGATTAAAAACCTAACAAAAAAAGAAATTCGCAATCAAAGAAGAAGAAATAGAAGTAAGGGTAACAACACAGCGCACCCTACAAGACCTCGCCTAGTTGTTTCAAAGTCTCTTAAAAATATATCAGCTCAAATTGTTGATGACCACAATCAATCAACTTTAGTTTCTTCATCTTCGTTAGACAAAGGTCTTCAAAAAGAATTGAAAAAGGCAAAAACAAAAACTGATGCTAGCGCGATTATAGGCGCGTCTATTGCAAGCAAGGCAAAACAGAAGAAAATCTCTGAAGTTGTCTTTGATAGGAATGGAAATCCGTATCACGGTAGAATTAAAGCGTTAGCTGAAGCAGCTCGTGAAGCTGGTTTAAAATTTTAGAAATAGAGAAATTATGATTAATCCTGCAGAATTAGACTTACAAGAAGAAAATGTAATTAGAGTAACCCGAGTTGCTAAAGTTACATCGCGTGGTAAAAATTTCCGTTTTGGCGCTTTAGTGGTGGTTGGAGATGGAAAAGGTCATGTTGGAATTGGCCAAGGCAAAGCCGGAGAAGTTATGTCTGCAATTAATAAAGCTAAAGAAGAAGCAAAGCAAAATATAGTTAAAATTGATTTAATTAATGGCACAATCCCTCACAAGATTGTATCAAGATATAGCGCAAGTAAAGTTATGTTAAAGCCAGCTGCCCCTGGTACTGGTATCATTGCTGGAGCTGCAGTGCGTGCAGTTATGGAGCAGGTAGGTATAAAAAATATTTTAACAAAAAGATTTGGTTCAAATAACCCTCTAAATGTTACTAAGGCTACTATGAAAGCCTTGACAAGCTTACAAGATGCTGTTAGTATATCCAATAAGAGAGGGATTTCAATTAAAGAAGTATTTAATTAGAAAATTTATGGCTACAAAAACACTTAAAATAAAACAAATTAAAAGCCCTATAGGATATAAACAAAAGGCCAAATCAACCTTAATAGCCTTAGGCTTAAAGAAAATGAATCAAACAGTTGAGCATAAAGATACTCCGCAATTACGTGGCATGATCAATATTGTAAGTTATTTGGTTGAGGTAAAAGAATAAATGAAGCTTGGCGATTTAAAACCTGCAAAAGGTGCAACTCATTCAAAAAAGAGAGTTGGTAGAGGTCATGGTTCTGGACTAGGAAGGAACGCTGGACGTGGAGACAAGGGTTATCATTCAAGATCTGGCTCAAAACATCGCCCTTGGTTTGAAGGAGGTCAGATGCCTCTTCATCGTCGAGTTCCAAAAAGAGGATTTTCAAATTTCCTTTTTAAGAAAGAATTTCAAATTGTAAACCTTTCTGATCTGAATATTATTGAATCAGAAGAAATTAATCCGGCAGTAATGAAGGAAAATGGGTTGGTAAAATATTCTTTAAGACCTATCAAGATTCTTGGTGATGGTGAAATCGACAAAAAAATGAATGTTACTGCCAGCGCATTTAGCTCTTCTGCAAAATCAAAGATTGAAAAGGCTGGAGGAACTGTAGAGGTTCGGTAATTAAATGATTGACAAGCTTAAATCTATATTTATAATACCCGAATTAAGAAAAAGAATTCTTTTCACCCTTGGGGTTCTTGTCGTTGCGAGACTTGGAGCTCACATTCCTATCCCAGGTATAAATAGCGAAGCTTTAAGTGCAGCGTTTCAAGGATATCAGAATACTCTGCTAGGCCTATATAACTTGTTTGCAGGCGGAGCTTTTGAAAAGGCTACGTTATTTGCTTTGGGTATTATGCCCTATATATCTGCTTCAATTATCATTCAATTAATGAGCACTGTTGTACCTTATTTTCAGAGGTTACAAAAAGAAGGTGAAGCTGGAAGAAAAAAAATTACCCAGGTCACAAGATATTTAACCGTTTTAATATCTGCGATGCAAGCCTATGGTATAGTTGCAGTATTTCTCCCTTCTATGTCTTCAGGTGGTCAATCTGTTGTTATAAACCCTGGATTCTCTTTTATTTTTACTGGAACCATTTGTTTGATTACAGGAACAATTCTTCTTATGTGGTTAGGCGAAAGAATTACTGAACGTGGTATTGGAAATGGTATATCATTAATTATTATGATTGGTATTGTTTCAAGGCTTCCTAATGTAATTGTGAGCGAAGTAGCATTAATAAATGAGGGTGTTAGAAGTATTTTAAGTGAACTTATTTTGCTCGGAATTATGCTTGCTGTTATCTGTTTTGTAGTGCTTCTAACTCAGGGTACTCGAAAGATTCCAGTGTCTTACGCTAAGCGTGTTGTAGGAAGAAAAGTCTATGGCGGTCAATCAACTCATATACCGCTCAAAGTCAATACGGCTGGAGTAATGCCTATTATCTTTGCACAAAGTATTATGTTTATACCAAGTACTATTGCAACCTTTTTTAGTGACAGCCCTTTTATGCAAGCGGTGATGAGATGGTTTTCATTTGATCACCCATTCTATTGGATAGTCTTCGGACTGATGATTGTTTTCTTCACTTATTTTTATACTGCAATAGCTTTTGACCCTACTCAAGTTTCACAACAAATGAAACAACACGGTGGTTTCATCCCAGGAATTAGGCCCGGCAAGAAAACCGCCGAGTATATTGATAATATCTTATCTCGCGTGACTTTACCAGGATCATTTGCTTTAGCAGCTGTAGCGGTATTTCCTTATATATTGATGCAACTGATGGATGTAAGTTATGATCTAGCCTCTTTTTTTGGTGGTACAAGCCTGTTGATCATAGTCGGGGTTGCGCTTGATACATTACAACAAATTGAATCTCACTTAATGAGTCGTCATTACGATGGATTTTTAGCAAAGGGTAAGATCAAAGGCAGAAGAAGAATTTAGATGGTACATATTAGAACAGATAGAGAAATTTCGCTTATTGCAGCAAGCTGTCAAATAGTAGCTGATACTCTAAATATGTTATCTGATCATATTAATCCTGGAGTTCGTATCATAGATTTAGATAAAATGGCTGAAGAGTTTATTTTATCTAGAGATGCTCGACCAGCTTTTAAAGGTTATATGGGTTTTCCCTCAACTCTTTGTGTGTCTGTTGATGATGAAGTTGTTCATGGTATACCTAGTGATAGATATCTTGAAGAAGGTCAGATTGTAGGAATTGATTGTGGCGCTGAGAAAGAAGGTTATTATGGAGATCATGCTATTACTTTTTCTGTTGGTAATGTTTCTGAAAGCAGAAAAAAACTAATGCAGACAACTAAAGATTGTTTAATGAAGGGTATTGCTGAGGCAAAGCCTGGAAATTTTGTTTCTGATATAGGATATGCTATTCAGACTCATGCGGAGGGTAACGGTTATTCTGTAGTGCGTGAATTGGTCGGTCATGGAATAGGTTCGAGCCTCCATGAAGAGCCACAGATTCCAAATTATGGTACCCCTAACCAAGGATATAAGCTATGTGAGGGTATGTGTATAGCCATAGAGCCAATGATAAATATGGGCAATAAGGAAGTTAAAACAGATTCTGATGGATGGACAATTAGAACATCTGACGGTGAAGTTTCAGCTCATTTTGAGCATACTATTGCAATTACATCGGATGGACCAAAAATACTTAGTAAGGTTTCTCAAAATGGCTAAAGAAGAAGCAATACAGGTAGAAGGAGTAATAAAGGAAACATTGCCTAATGCAATGTTTAGAGTTGAAGTTGAGATTGGTGATGATAAACATGAAGTTTTGGCACATGTAAGTGGAAAAATGAGAATGCACTTCATAAAAATTTTACCAGGTGATATTGTTAAGTTAGAAATTTCACCTTATGATTTAACCAGAGGTCGTATAACATACCGAAATAAATAAGATGAAAGTAAGAGCATCAGTTAAAAAAATATGTGATAAATGTAAAGTAATACGCCGTAAAGGTGTAGTTATGGTTATATGTGAAAACCCTAAGCACAAACAAAGGCAAGGATAGGAGTAGATTTTGGCTCGTATAGCAGGTGTTGACATACCTAGAGATAAGAAAGTACCATTTTCACTTTGTTATATTCATGGAATTGGACTTTCCCAAGCAAAAAGTATTTGCGTGAAGGCTAAGGTGGATCAGGACAAGAGAATTAAAGACCTCACTGATAATCAAGTTGTTGCGCTTAGAGATGCAATAACAGCTCTTGAAATTAGAGTTGAAGGTGAGCAAAGAACTCAAGTTTCAATGAATATAAAGAGAAAAAGAGATATTGGCTGTTATCAAGGCTTGAGACACAGACGCGGTCTTCCTGTTAATGGCCAGAGAACAAAAACCAATTCAAGGACTCGTAAAGGTAAGCGTAGAACTATTGGACTTGGAAAGAAAGCTTAAATTTTATGGCACAAGTTAAAGATACAAAAAAAAGAAAAAAGAAAGGTAGCGTTGATCCGGCAGGCATAGCTCATGTTAAAGCGACCTTTAATAATACCCACATAACTCTAACTGATAAATTTGGCAATGTAGTAGCATGGTCTACTGCAGGAACTAGCGGATTTAAAGGATCGAGAAAGAGTACAGCTTTTGCAGCTACTATGGCTGCAGAAAAAGCAGCTCAAGAAGCTGTACAAATGGGAATGAAGACAGTAGATGTAAGAGTAAAAGGTCCTGGAGCAGGCAGAGAATCTGCTATCAGGGCACTGGCTGTTGCAGGTCTTGAAGTTGTATCTATTAAAGATGTTACACCATTACCTCATAATGGCTGTAGGCCACCTAAAAGAAGAAGGGTATAAGGTAGTTAAATGTCAAAAGTTGATACGCCTAAAGGAAAGTTAGTTAGAAAATTTGGTGAAAATATTTTCGGTAACCCAAAATATGACACACTTTTAAATAAAAAGCCCTACACTCCTGGACAGCATGGTCCTAATCGAAGAAAAAGATTATCGAATTATGGTATTCAACTTCAAGAAAAGCAAAAAATTAAGGCTATGTATGGTGTTCTTGAGAAGCAATTTAGAAATTACTTTCACAAAGCAGAGAGGATGAAAGGTGAGACTGGAACTAATCTTCTTCAGCTTTTAGAATGTAGAATGGATAATGTTGTTTACAGGCTAGGATTTGCATCTACAAGATCGCAAGCTCGACAGTTAGTCTCGCATGCTCATTTTTTACTTAATGATCGCAAATGTAATTACCCTTCAGCATCTTTAAAACCTGGTGACGTAATAAAAGTACGTGACAAATCAAAAAAACTTGATGTAGTTATGGACTCTATCAAAAAAGTTAAAGGCGACATTTCTTTTCCATGGCTTGAGCTAGACAAAGCCAAGATGACAGGCAGCTTTATAGCGGTACCAGAGCGCGAAGAGATGCAGCTAACTGTAAATGAACAATTAGTTGTTGAATTATACTCAAAATAAAATACGAGGTTATTAATCTAATGGCAAAAAAAGAATATAAATTAAAAATTAAAACAGATAAAGATTCTCTCACAGACACCTACGGTAAATTTGTTCTACAACCTCTTGAAAGGGGATATGGTGTTACTGTTGGAAATGCATTGAGACGTGTTTTACTTACAAGCTTGCCAGGCGCCGCAATAACAAACGTAAAAGTAGAAGGCGTATTGCATGAATTTTCAACAATCACTGGTGTTAAAGAAGATATGGCTGATATCATCCAGAATTTAAAAAGTGTAAGGTTTAAACTTTCTGACTCAGATGTTGACAATGTAAAGCTTTCTCTTAAAGGCAAAAAGGTGTTTACAGCTGCTGACATTCAAAAAGCTACAGATCAATTTGAAGTGCTAAATCAAGATCAATATATCACTGAAATTAATTCTAATGGAAAAATGGACATTGAATTAAGAATTGGTGTTGGAAAAGGCTATATCCCATCTGAAGAAAATGAATTGCCAAATGCCCCCATTGGAACTCTTGCCATGGATAGTATTTTTAACCCTGTAACAAAGGTTACTTATAATGTTCAGCCTGTTCCTGGCGCTAAAGACCCTATTGAAATTCTTTCAATTGAAATTGAAACAGATGGATCAGTTACTCCTCAGGATGCAATTAGTTATTCAGCAACAGTTCTCATGGATCATTTAAAATTAGTTGAAGCTATAGCAAAACCTGAAGTTCTTGAAGTGACTGAAAAGATTAGCGAAGAAATTATTCAAGTTAGAAATCTACTTAACTTGACAATTGATGAAATGGAATTGTCAGTACGAAGTCATAATTGTTTGCAAGCTGCTGGAATCAAGCATATCTATGAGCTTGTGAGCAAAGAAGAAAGCGAAATGTTAAAGTACAAAAACTTTGGTAGAAAATCTTTAACTGAGCTTGTTGAAAAACTTGACGATATGGGAATAAGCTTTGGAATGGATGTTGATAAATACTTAAAGCTAGAAGTCTAAATAATGCGTCATCAAAAAAAAGGTAGAAAGCTTGGTGTGAATCCATCGCACAGGAAAGCGCTTTTGCGTAATCTTGCTTCTAATTTGATTCTTCATAAAAGCATTCAAACTACAGATTCTCGCGCAAAGGAATTGCGTACCTTTATAGAGCCTCTAATCACAAAAGCAAAAAAAGCGGATTTCAACTCTATTCGACAGATTATGAGAAAACTTCCCTTTAAAGATTCAGTTCACAGTCTAGTCCATGACATAGCTCCAAACTATGTTGATAGAAATGGCGGCTATACGCGTATTATCAAGCGTGGATTTCGCGATAATGATCGTGCATCAGTATCAATAATTGAGTTTGTTGACTTTAGCGCTACCAAGGTTGATACAATTGAAGAAGCTGCTAAAGAAACTTGATCAAAATTTCCAACCCTAAAAATAACAAAAAGGCAATATTCTATATTGCCTTTTTGTTTTTACAAGCCAACCTAATATTTTCTCAAAAATCCCTTTTTAAAGATCGGTATATTTGGGTAGTTCGATCATCTATGGTAGCAGAAGAGAGCATAGATAGAATGATTGAATATGCAGTTATTAATAGATTTAATAATATAGTCGTTCAGGTCAGAGGAAGGGGGGACGCATTTTACAATTCAGCGTTTGTACCAAAATCATCATTAATAAAAAATGTAGATTTTGACCCTTTAGCCTATCTAATACCTAAAGCCAAGCAAAAAGGTTTAAAAGTTCATGTTTGGCTTAATACATATTTGCTATGGTCCTCCTCTGAAATGCCTATTCAAAAAGATCATTTGATTCTCACTAAAAAGGACTGGATAGATAGTAACACTACATCTCCTTTAAATATTGTGGAGGAGCTAAAAAAAAGTCGCATTAAAAGCAATGGCTTTGAAGGGCTTTATCTTTCACCTGGACATCCAAACGTTAACAAACATCTCCTTAAAGTATTTAAAGAGTTGGTCGAAAATTATGATATCGATGGTTTGCATCTTGATTACATCCGTTTTCACGACTCAGGATACGGTAAAAACCCTTACTCTATAGCAAATTATCGAAAATTTAATGCCTCAGCTGGTTTTAATAAGGGGAAATTAATTGATCAATACACGTCTAAAGAATGGAATGATTACTTAAGAAAATCGATTACAGACCTAGTGAGTGATACAAAAGACATGATCACATTGATTAACCCTGGTGTGATATTGTCTGCTGCAGTAAAGCCAAGCTTATATGAAGCTAGGGAGAGATTTTATCAAGAATGGGATGTTTGGTTAGTAGCGGGATATTTAGATAGAGCCTTTATTATGAATTATGCTGCCGACCTTAAGGTTTTTGCTGCAAACATAGATATTATCTACGATAATCTACCAAGTAAATACCGCAAGAAAATTGTTATGGGCGTGGCAACCTATAATCAGAAACCAAACGAAGCGCTTAATAAGGTAAAATATACTAAAGTGACACGGTTTAATTCCGTGGCATTTTTTTCCTACAACTCTCTTATTCAAAATATGTCTTATTTTGGTTCGATTAAGAATTATATTTACAAATAACATTTGTCATATTATTTAAGCTCTTTTATTAATTTTATTTTAAAAAAAATAATGCCATCAGTTAATATATCTTCTCCTACAGGAAATTCTTTAGAATGTAAAAGTTGGCAATTAGAGGCACCCTTTAGGATGATCCAAAATAATCTAGATGCATCAGTTGCTGAAAATCCAGATGACCTTGTTGTTTATGGAGGTAAAGGTAAAGCAGCAAGAGACTGGAATTCTTATGAATCAATCTTAAGAACTCTTAAGCGAATGGATCATGATGAAACCCTATTAATTCAGTCAGGTAAGCCTGTTGGGGTTGCAAAAACGCATACCTACTCCCCAAGAGTCCTGATAGCAAATTCAAATTTAGTACCAGAGTGGGCAACATGGGATAATTTTAACGAACTAGACAAAGAAGGTTTGATGATGTATGGTCAAATGACCGCTGGTTCATGGATTTATATTGGAACCCAAGGTATTCTTCAAGGAACATATGAAACCTTTGCAGCTGCTGCAAAAAAGCATTTTGATTCTGATTTAACTGGTAGGATAGTAGTTACGGCTGGGCTAGGAGGAATGGGAGGCGCTCAGCCTCTTGCAGTCAAAATGAACAATGGAATTGCAATTTGTATTGAAGTAGATCCTCTTAGAATCAATAGAAGAATCGAAACAAAATATTTAGATGTTTCTGTTGGCTCTCTTCAAGAGGCAATATCTCTTTCATTGAAAGCTAAAGAGAATAAAAAATCATTAACAATTGGATTGGTGGGCAACGCTGCAGACTTAATAAAAGAAATGGTTGAAATAGATTTTACCCCAGATATGATTACAGATCAAACTTCAGCTCACGACGAATTAGATGGATATGTTCCATCTGGAATATCTTTTGATAATGCTAGCGATCTTAGAAAGAATAAACCTGATGAGTATATCAAGAAATCCTATGATTCAATGGTTCAGCACTGTCAAGCAATTTTAGACTTACAAAAAAAAGGCGCTATTGCCTTTGATTATGGAAATAATTTGAGAGGTCAAGCAAAAAAAGCTGGACTGGAAAACGCTTTTAATTTTCCTGGTTTTATACCTGAATATATTCGCCCTCTTTTCTGCGAGGGAAAAGGGCCTTTTAGGTGGGTAGCTCTTTCTGGCGATCCTGAAGATATATATAAAACAGATGAGGCTGTTTTAGAAATGTTTCCAGAGGATAAGGTTCTGTCAAATTGGATAGGTATGGCAAAAGATCAAATCCAGTTTCAAGGCCTTCCATCAAGAATTTGTTGGCTTGGATATGGTCAAAGAGCAAAATTCGGAGTTAAGCTTAATAGCATGGTGTCTAGCGGAGCATTATCAGCGCCGGTTGTTATTGGGCGTGATCATTTGGATTGCGGCTCTGTTGCATCTCCTTTTAGAGAAACTGAATCCATGAAGGACGGTTCTGACGCTGTTGCAGATTGGCCCTTATTAAACGCACTGCTTAATACTGCTAGTGGCGCAACCTGGGTCTCTATTCATCAAGGCGGTGGAGTTGGTATGGGGCTTTCAATACACGCAGGCCAAGTTATTTGTGTTGATGGAAGCGAGGATATGGCTATTCGTGCTAAACGAGTGCTAACAAATGATCCAGCAATGGGAATATTTCGCCATGCTGACGCTGGCTACCCTGATGCAATAGATAATGCCAGAGCCTGGGACGTAGACATTCCAAAATAATATCAACCATGTATTCAGATATTGAGCTTCATAATATTGGTAGTTTGCCTATTTTTGATGGCAAAGAATTGCATTATGAAAAGAATACATCAATTCAGGTTAAAGATGGCATAATAACTAATATTGGCTCTCCAGCCACAGCAAAATCAATCGATTGCAAAGGAAAGCTTGTAACGCCTGGTTTTGTAGATTCACACACCCACCCAATTTTTGATAACACCCGCAATTCTGAACATCAACAACGCCTTTCAGGTGTAAGTTATGAGGAGATTGCAAAAAATGGAGGGGGTATAGTGTCAAGTATCAACGGAGTTAGAATGTCTTCTGTTGAGGAGCTTTATTTAAAAGCTTTAAAAAGAATGGATAGGTTTATATCCCTAGGTACCACCTCGATTGAAGCTAAGTCTGGCTATGGATTAGACACTGAGTCTGAATTAAAATCATTGGAAGTCATTGAAAAAACAAATTCAAATCACTGCATTGATCTCACACCTACCTTTATGGGTGCGCACGCATTTCCTCCAGAATATGAAAATGACCACGAAGGGTATGTCAGGTTGATAATCAAGGATATGATTCCAAGGGTTGCGCATCAAGGTATAGCTAAATACATAGATGTATTTTGCGAAGAAGGATATTTTTCAATTGATCAAACACGTTCAATCCTTGAATGTGGTCGCGAACATGGACTTGCTCCCCGCATACATGCTGATGAGTTTCATAATTTTGGAGCAAGCCAACTTGCCTCTGATGTTGGTGCAGTTTCCGCAGACCATTTAATGGCAATTGACGATAACAGTATTCAATCATTGATAGAGAACAACGTTGTTGCAACACTCCTTCCTGGAACAACATTTTTTTTAAATAAAAAAACGTACGCTCCAGCAAGAAAATTAATAGATAATGGCGCAACGGTAGCTTTGGCAACAGATTATAACCCTGGCAGTTGTCATATTCAATCAATGCCCTTTATAATGACCTTAGCAGTGATGAAAATGTCAATGACAATAGAAGAGGCATTTATCGCAGCTACGTATCATGGAGCAGCAGCGCTAGGATTTGAAAATGAAATTGGATCTGTTGAAATTAATAAAAAAGCAGATCTGGTCGTTTGGGATATTGACAACCTTACAGATATAGCCTACTACGTTACGGATCATCCTATTCGATATGTAATAAAAAACGGACAAATAGTATTTGGCGCTTGACAGCGACTCAGGTACTCTTGTAAAATCATAATCTAATAAATTTAATATTTGGTGAATAGAATGGCCCTAAAAAAAATTATATCAATTTCAGCTGTTTTGGTCTTTACGAGTCAGCTTGTTTTTGCTAATTACGCTTTTTACAGGCAAGTAGTCAACACCTGTAAATTGTATCGCATGCCAGTTGATGAAAAAAAGATGGCTTTAACAAAGAAAAGTGATGGCTCCTATCAGTTTACCATTGAGATGCAGGCTAAGCTACGAAATGATTTTGAGACGCCAATGCTTGTAGCCTTTATCTCTGTTGGTCAAGCCATCAAGCATCAAGAAAATTTTGCAAAAAAGAAAACAACTTATAAACCCGTAATTCCCAACGATACAGAAGTTACTGTCATTACAACAATCTCTAGAGAAGGTATGGTTATTTCAGCAAAAGCCACACCAGATCAAATGAAAAAATTAGCGGAGGGAAAGATTGATACTGCGAGTTTTATGAGGTTAATTAAAAATTCAATTCAAACTTTATAACAAGGAGGAAGAATGTTAGATCCAATGAGCTTAGAAGGTATGTTTGCCCAGTATGGTCGTTCATTACTATGGGCAATTACAGCCGCTATTGGTTTTGGTTTAGGTGTTGGTATATCCTTAAAGGTATTTGATTGGCTATCATCAGATATCGACGAATGGGAAGAAATTAAAAAGGGAAATATGGGTGTTGCCCTAATATTTGTCTCTTTGATTGTTATGGTAGGACTGATTGTTTATAAAGTGATCTAATCTATCCCCAACAAATGCCAGAGTTAAAAAAGGTCTCCTATGGAGACCTTTTTTATATGTAACTGACTATTATTTCAAGATATTTTTGATCAATTTTATCAAATTGACCCTCAATTGCTCCATCTATATCTAAAACCGCTAAAAGTTCACCGTTTTTTACTACTGGAATTACTATTTCAGATACTGTTTTATCATCACAGGAGATGTATCCTGGAAAGTTCATTACATTATCAACGATAACCGTTTTTTGAGTGCGAGCTGATTTACCGCATACTCCCCTAGAAAAATCGATTTGTCCACAGGGAATTATAGAACTTTGGTAGGGACCAATTTCTAACTGTTTTTCAAAAGTTTTTCTGTAGAAGCCGCAAAATATCCACTCGGGGAAAGCATTTATGAGCATAGAAGCAATCATTGACATTTTTCCAATAGTATCAATTTCGTAATCCTTGAAATAAAGATCTACCTTGTTAGCGGTTTGTTGATATTTTGTTATCTTATCCATATAAAAAAATAAACAGAGCAGCAGCCAAAGCTCCTGTAGCTGTGTTAATAAAGTTTACGAAATTATTATCTATCCATTCTACGCCATTCACAAGGGTGTATTCTTCATTAAGATGGTGTTTTTTTTCAACAATTTCACTAGAAATATTGGATTGAAATTTGGCTTGAAGAAATTGACCTAAGATAGAATCAATAAGTGATCCTAGGATTCCAGCAATAGCAACGAAGACAATAGTTTTAAGTGAATAATGCATCATTATCGAGCTGAAGGCTAATCCCAGCGAACCAGCAACCGTTCCTAGGGTTCCAAGGGTTGAAATTGCGCCAGAAGTTCCCTTTTTAACAGATTTAAGCCCAATGATTAAAAAAGGATCTTTTCTAGAGAAATAGCCTATCTCTGTGGCCCAGGTATCAGCTGTAGCAGATGCTAGAGCCCCTACAAAGGCAAATAGAGCCAATTCGTATGAAAAAAAGAAATAGGTGAGTGCGAGTAATGCTGGCAGACCGCCATTAGCTAAGATTTGTAGAAGATCTCTTCTAGAGTCGGTTTTTCGCCTTATTTTTGATAAAATAGATGAAGTTATAAAGAAGAAGACAAGAGGGGTAATCCAGGTCCATCCGCCGGAACCAAAAATTAAGATACCAATTAAAAAACCACCTATAGCTCCGCTCATACTTACAGATCTTAAGCGATAAGCCAAAACAAAGATAGCAGCAGATATTACTGTCCATAGCAAAAGATCTATGAGAGAGCCATGTGTATAGTTGATTAAGTATATTTCATAGG